>WNGP01006542.1_pt1 | contig 12164 bp, 10 predicted proteins | sample 5407671 | NCBI WGS metagenome assembly WNGP01 (sample SAMN13153381, study PRJNA577476) | soil metagenome | isolation source: 40 cm soil or saprolite under Garry oak tree replicate 2 | place: USA:California | collected 2016-06-15 | reverse complement strand
CCCCTGGCGAAGCTCTCCGGCACGGTGCAGAACGACGTGCTCAAGGAGTACATCGCGCGCGGCACCTACATCTACCCGCCGGCCGCGTCGCTGCGCCTCGCCACCGACGTGTTCGCCTGGTGCCGGGACGAGCTGCCGCGCTGGAACGCCATCAGCGTCAGCGGCTACCACATCCGCGAGGCGGGCTCGACGGCGGTGCAGGAGGTCGCCTTCACGTTCGCCAACGGCATCGCGTACCTCGAGGCGGCGCGCGCCGCCGGTCTGCCGGTCGAGGAGATCGCCGGACAGATCTCCTTCTTCTTCAACGCCCACAACCACTTTCTCGAGGAGATCGCCAAGTTCCGCGCGGCCCGCCGCGTCTGGGCCCGCCTCATGAAGGAGCGCTTCAAGGCGACGAGCGGGCGCGCCCTGCAGATGCGCTTCCACGCCCAGACCGGCGGCTCGACGCTCACGGCGCAGCAGCCGCACAACAACGTGGCGCGCGTCGCGGTGCAGGCCCTGGCCGCCGTCCTGGGCGGGGCGCAGAGCCTGCACACCAACGCCATGGACGAGGCGCTGGGGCTGCCGACCGAGAGGTCGGCGACCGTGGCGCTGCGCACGCAGCAGATCCTGGCCCACGAGAGCGGCGTGGCGGACACGGTCGACCCGCTGGGCGGCTCGTACGCCCTCGAGTCGCTGACCACCGGGATCGAGAAGGGGGTGCGCGCGTACCTCGAGAGAATCGACGCCCTCGGCGGCACCGTCCGGGCGATCGAGGCCGGCTTCCAGCAGAAGGAGATCCAGGACGCGGCGTTCCGGTACCAGAAGGAGATCGACGCCGGCGCGCGCGTCGTCGTCGGCGTCAACCGCTTCCAGGACGAGGGCGGCGAGGGCGCGGCGCCGCCCGTCCCGATCCAGAAGATCGATCCCCGGATCGAGGAGGAGCAGCGGGCGCGTCTTTCGGCCTTCAAGCAGCGGCGCGCGCGGGCGGCGGTCGACGCGGCGCTCGCGGCCGTCGAACGCGCGGCGGGCGGCGCCCAGAACCTGCTGCCGCACGTCCTGAAGGCGGTCGAGGCGCGCGCCACGCTGGGTGAGATCTCCGATCGCCTGCGCGCCGTCTTCGGGTCCTACCGGCCGGCCTCGGGGGTCTGAGCGGTGCCACGCCTCCTCGAGGTCACCGACCTGTCGGCGCACTTCCCCGGCGAGGCGGGCGAGGTGCGCGCCGTCGATCGCGTGTCGTTCCACGTGGACGAGGGCGAGACGCTCGGACTGGTCGGGGAATCGGGCTGCGGCAAGAGCATCACCGCGCTGTCGATCGTCCGTCTCGTCCCTCCTCCGGGCCGCATCGTCTCCGGCCGCATCGTCTACAAGGGGACGGACCTCATGACGCTGCCGGAGCGCCGCATGCGCCGCTACCGCGGCCGGGAGATCGCCCTGATCTTCCAGGAGCCTTCCACGGCCCTCAACCCGGTGTTCACCGTCGGCTACCAGATCGCCGAGGGGCTGATCGTGCACGGGATCATGAAGAAGAAGGAGGCGCTGCGCGAGGCGGTGCGCCTGATGGAGCTGGTGCGGATCGCCGACGCCGCCAGGCGGGCGCGCGACTATCCCCATCAGATGTCGGGGGGGATGCGCCAGCGCGTCCTGATCGCCATGGCGCTCGCCTGCCGCCCGTCGCTCCTAGTCGCCGACGAGCCGACCACCGCCCTGGACGTCACGCTGCAGGCCGAGGTCCTCGACCTGCTGCGCACCCTCAAGCGTGATCTGCGCCTGTCGCTCCTCCTGATCAGCCACAATCTCGGGGTGATCGCCGAGACGGCGGACCGCGTCGCGGTCATGTACGCCGGCCGCATCGTGGAGGAAGCCGGCGCGCGCCCCCTGTTCGCCTCTCCGAGGCACCCCTACACGGCGGGGCTGCTCCGGTCGATGCCGCGCCTGGGCGGGGGGGAGGGCGGGGCCGGCGGCGCCAGGAGGCGGCTGCCGGCGATCGAGGGGAACGTCCCCGACCTGGCCCGCCTTCCCCCCGGCTGCGCCTTCCACCCGCGCTGCCCCGACGTGATGGCGGAGTGCCGCGAGCACGCCCCCCGCCTCCTGCCGCTCGGCGGCGGCTCGGTCGCCTGCTTCAAGCACCACGATCCCGGCGGACGCCCCCGATGAGCGCGCTCCTGGAGGTCGGCGATCTCACGAAGCACTTCCCGATCCGCCGCGGGGTGCTGTCGAGCATCTCGGGGTGGGTGCGGGCGGTGGACGGCGTGTCGCTCCGCATCGCGCCCGGCGAGACGCTGGCCCTCGTGGGGGAGTCGGGCAGCGGCAAGACCACGACCGGGCGCTGCATCCTGCGGCTGCTCGAGCCGACCTCGGGGTCGGTCGTCTTCGACGGCGTCGACCTGCTCGCCCTGAAGCCGCGGGCCATGCGGCGCATGCGCCGGCAGGTCCAGGTCATCTTCCAGGACCCGTACGGCTCGCTCAACCCGCGCATGCGGCGCTCGACATCCACCGGATCGGCGCCGGCCGGAAGGAGCGCGACGAGATGGTGGCGGCCCTCCTGCTGCGCGTCGGCCTCGACCCCTCCATGAAGGACCGCTACCCCCACGAGTTCTCGGGGGGGCAGAGACAGCGGATCGGCGTCGCGCGCGCCCTGGCCCTGAAGCCGCGGCTGATCGTCGCGGACGAGCCGGTGTCGGCGCTGGACGTCTCGGTCCAGGCGCAGGTAATTAACCTATTGATGGACCTGCAGGACGAGCTCGGCATCGCCTACCTGTTCATCGCCCACGACCTGGCGGTGGTCGAGCGGATCGCCGACCGGGTGGCGGTCATGTACCTCGGCCGGATCGCCGAGGTGGGCACGCGCGAGGAGATTTTCAGGAACCCCCTTCACCCGTATACTAGGGCGCTCCTGCAGGCGATTCCGATCCCCGACCCGGCCAGGGCGAGGGAGCGGTCCGTGCTGCGCGGCGACCCGCCGTCGCCCGCGCAGCCCCCGCCCGGGTGCAGGTTCCACACGCGCTGCCCCAGCGTCATCGAGGCCTGCCCGCGGGTGGAGCCGCCCCTCCTGGAGGTGACGCCGGGCCACTGGGTGGCCTGTCACCTGTATCCGGGACCGGGAGGCGAGGGGCACGCCGGCTGAAACCTCCCGGCGGGATCGACCGTATAGAGGTCACACAGGCGGGACGAGGACCGGCATTCGTGGTGGGGGAAGGATTCGTTCCTTCCCCCGTTTCGTGAGCAGCGACGACTGATCGAGGTGATCTGATGACACGACGCGTGGCGCGCCCGACGATGGCCCTTCTGATGATCCTGACGCTCCTGCCCGCCGTGGCGGCGCCCGCGGCCGCCCCGGCGGAGACGCCGCCCGGTCACGAGCCTCCCGCCGCGCAGCCGTACGTCCTGTCGCTGCAGGACGCCCTCAGGACGACCCTGGAGAACAACCTGGATATCGTGGTACGCAGCTACGACCCGCTCCAGGGCGAGTCGAAGGTCATCGTCTCGGAGGCGTTTCTCGACCCGTTTGTCTCGGGCAGCGCCTCGAGCAGGCTTGATGAGTCGAGCGGCTTCTCTGCATTCGTCGCAGGACGCTTCAACTCGAGCGACAGGCTCCACGTCTACAACTTGGGCTTCGAGGATCCGCTGCTTACCGGCGGGCGATACCGCATCGATCTGAACCCCAGCCACGAGGCCATCAGGAGCTCTCTCACCGATCCTCTCGGCGGGAAGACCGACCTGGGTCTGAGGACGAACTACAGGACCCAGTACCTGCTCACGTTCATCCAGCCGCTTCTGCGGAATTTCGGCAAGGCGGCGAACCGCTCGCTCATCATCGTGGCGCACAACAACCTCGGGATCAGCGAGTCGCTCTTCCGGCAGACGGTCCTCGACACGCTGTCGGCGACGGAAAAGGCGTACTGGGACCTGAACTTCGCCATCATGGATCTGAAGACCCAGCAGGCCGCCCTGAAGCTCGCCCAGGACTTTCTCGAGGAGAACCGGATCAAGGTGCGGGTCGGCACCCTGGCGCCGATCGAGATTACCCAGGCCGAGGCCGGCGTGGCCGATCGCGAGGAGGCGGTGATCACCGGCGAGAACCTGATCAGGACGGCCGAGGACGCCATGCGCCGCATCATGAACGTGCCGAAGGATTCGCCCGTCTGGGAGAAGCCGATCCAGCCGAGCGACCCGCCGCCCCTGGTCGAGGTGACGCCCGACATGGACGCGGCCGTCGCAACCGGGGAGAAGTCCCGGCCCGATCTGGAGCAGGCGCGCCTCGATCTGAGCAGTCAGGAGGCGAACCTTACCTTCCGGAAGAACCAGCAGCGTTGGGGGCTCGACTTCACCGGAACGTATGGCAACCCCGGTTTCGCCGCCACGAACTACCACGATTCGATCGAGGACCTCAAGCAGCGCAGCCAAACGGACTGGTCGGTGCTGCTCTCCGTGAACATCCCGCTCGGCAACCGGCAGGCGGACGCCAACTTCGCCGCCGCCGAGTACCAGGTGGTGCAGTCGCGTTACCGCCTGGAGACCCTGGAGCAGGCGGCGCGCGTCGAGGTGCGCAACGCCGTCCGCAGCGTCGAGACGAACCTGAAGCGCGTCAAGGCGGCCCAGGTGAACTCCCGGCTGCAGCGCGAGAAGCTGGCCGCCGAGCAGAAGAAGTTCGAGAACGGCATGAGCACCTCGTTCCAGGTGCTGTCGTTCCAGACCGACCTGAGAACCGCCGAGAGCCGCGAGAACCTGGCGATCACCGACTACAACAAGTCGCTGGTCGAGCTGCAGCGGGTCCAGGGCACGCTCCTGGAGGCCAAGAACATGAGGATGCCGAGCAACGATTCGCGCCGGACCATGCCGTACCACCCCAAGACCCACCTGGGTGACGTCCCGGGAATGGACATCAGGCCGGCCGGCGCCGGGGAGGGCGCGCCGGCCGCCTTTTCCCTGCCGCAGCAGTTCACCTTCGACGGGAGGCGGCTGGCGGCGAAGGGGACGGCGCCCGACGGGGCCGGCGGGCCCGCGGAAGGCGCCGCCCAGGGGGGCTCCGGCGGTCGATGAGCCGGACCCTTCCGGTCCGGCGATTCCTCCGGGCCGGGCTCCTGGCCGGGCCTTTGCTCCTGTCCGCCCTCGCCGCCTGCTCCCTGCGCGGCCGGCCGAACGTCCTCCTGGTGGTGATCGACACCGCGCGCGCGGACCGCTTCTCGTTCGACGGCTACGCGCGCCAGACGTCGCCGGAAACCGCGAAACTGGCCCGGGAAGGGGTCGTCTATGAACAGGCCTCGACCCCCGCTCCCTGGACCCTCCCGGCCCACGCCAGCCTGTTCACGGGGCTGTTCCCCTCATCCCACGGCGCCGACTCCGGCCACTTGCGGCTGGATGAGCGCCTGCGCACCCTGGCGGAGGCGTTCCACGACGCGGGCTACCGCACCGTGGCCTACGCGGCCAATCCCTGGGTCGGCCGGCAGTACGGGTTCGACCAGGGCTTCGACGTCTACGAGGAGATCTGGAGGGATGAGAAGGGGGATGGCGAGGACGCCGGCGCCTCCCTGGTGAACAACCGGGTGGAGCGCTGGCTCGAGTGGCGGGAGGGGACCCCCGCCCGCGACCAGCCGTTCTTCATGTTCATCAATTACCTGGAGCCCCACCTGCCGTACGACCCGCCCGAGCCGGAGAGGTCCCGCTTCGTGGCCCCGGGGACCGACCCGGCCGCCGTGGAGCGGCTGCGCCGGTTCAAGCACCCGCTGGAGGTGAAATATGTCCTCGGCCTCGGGGGTCTGCAGCCGGGCGATCTCGGCATCCTGTCCGACCTGTACGACGGGGAGATCGCCTACATCGACCGCCGCGTGGGTGAGCTGGCGGGTCTGTTCAGGACGAGGGGGATCCTGGACGACACGGTGGTCGTGATCACCTCCGACCACGGCGAGGCGATCGGGAACCACGGCTTCCTGGACCACAAGCTGAACGTGTTCGAGGAGCTGCTGCGGATCCCGCTGGTGGTGCGCTATCCGCCGGCGGTCGCGGCGGGGCAGCGGATCAAGGGGCCGGTCATGCTGCAGGATCTCTACCCGACGCTCCTGGGGCTGGCGGGCATTTCCCCGGCCGGCGCCCCGGCGGGGGATCCGGTCCCCCGCGAGGCGCTGCCCCTTCCCGGCGTGAGCGGCCTGCCGCGCGGCGGACCGAGGGCGGCCCCGGCGATCATCAGCGAGTTCTCCCGGCCGATCCAGTTCCTCGAGATCATCGAAGAGAGCTTTCCCGAGGCCCGGACAGGGCCGTTCGACCGCGCCCTGGTCGCCTACCGCGTCGGCAGCGAGAAGCTGCACTGGGCCTCCGACGGCCGGCACCGTCTGTACGACCTGGCGCGCGACCCCGGCGAGGAGGACGACCTGGCGGCCGCCCGCCCGGAGCGCACCGCGACGCTCGCGGCCCAGGTCGAATCGTGGCTGCGCCGCCCCGCCGCCCGCCCCCCCCTGGCCCTGCCGCGGCGCTGAACGTCCCGGCGGGGTGAAGCGACACGCGCTGCGGCCGCCGGGCACGGGTCCGGGCTCGCTGCGCGAGCCCTCCCCTCGCTTCGCCCTCTCGCCGCCCGCCGCGCTGGACAGCGCGCGGCAGGGGCCCCGGCGCGAGGGTCTCAGACGACCCGGCGACCGCAGCGCGTGTCGCTTCACCTCGTGGTTATCACGGCAAACACGTTGAGAGGTTTTCCCGAAGGAAGCGCCTGCAGCGCAATTCTCGTCATGCGAAGGTTGAGGTGCTCGAAGGTCCGGTGAGGGGACGCGCCGCGGCTCGGCGATTTCGAGCCGCGCCATGCGCGCCGGGAGGCTCGGGTCATCCCGCGCGCGCGAGTATGAGCCGAGATGCGGCGCGTCCCCTCACCGGCGTCCGGGGTGCCCGTGCGTTGACACCCCGAGAAGCGCGGTGCTAGCATGACCACTTCCGTTCCGTCCATGCCGCGGCGCATCGGGCCGGTATTTGTGAAAAATATCACGAAGAGACGGGGGCGCCGGCGCGTGCCCGGCGCGACCGCCGCGGGGAGACCGCGTGATCGATTACGTACCGATCGGCCTCCAGCTCGCACTCGCCGCCCTGCTGGCGGGCGCGCTCCTGGGCCTCTCGACCGTCCTCGGGCGCCGGCCGGGGAGCCACACCGATCTGACTCCCTACGAGTGCGGCGTCGATCCCCTCGAGCCGGCCGGCAAGCGCTACACCATCCGTTTCTACATGGTCGCCATGCTGTTCATCCTGTTCGATATCGAGACCGCCTTCCTGTACCCGTGGGCCACGGTGTTCCGCGAGCTGGGTCTGCCGGGCTTCTGGGAGATGGCGGTGTTCATCGGCGTGCTCGTGGCCGGCTTCCTGTACTGCTGGCGGCGCGGCGCCCTGGACTGGGACTGAGCGTGCAAGGGCCCTACATCGAACCCTCGCCGCCGCGTCACCTGATCGAGCGCCTGAAGGAGCGCTTCCCCGGCGCGCTGCTGGAAGTGACCGAGTTCCGCGGCGAGATCACCGCCGTAATCCCCGGGGGCGGGATCCTCGAGATCGGCCGCTACCTGAAGGACGACCCCGGGGCGGCGTTCGACATGCTGACCGTGGTCACCGGCCTGCACTACCTGGACCGCGACTACGACTACGAGGTCCTCTATCATCTTTACTCCACCACGAAGAACCACCGCCTGCGCCTGAAGGTGCGGCTGAAGGAGACCGAGACGGTCGACAGCGTCACCCCCGTCTGGTCGGGCGCGAACTGGCCCGAGCGCGAGGTGTACGACCTCGTCGGCGTGCGCTTCCACGGGCACCCGGACCTGCGCCGGATCATCATGCCCGAGGACTACCCCTACCACCCGCTGCGCAAGGACTTCGACGTCGAGGGCGTCCCGTCCGAGACCCGGACGCCCGGGCTCGCCGCCTCGCCGGGCTTCCGCGACATGGAGAGCGTGTAGATGGAGAACCTGCCCTCGCAGCCCGCTCCCTCCATGCGACCCGTCCCGTCCGAGACGGAGGACGCCCTGCACGGGGAGACCATGGTGCTCAACATGGGGCCGTCGCACCCCTCGACCCACGGCGTGCTGCGTCTGGTGGTGGCGCTGGACGGCGAGGTGGTCAAATCGGTCCAGCCCCACGTCGGCTACCTGCACCGCGGCATGGAGAAGATCGCCGAGGGGATGACCTACAACCAGTTCGTCCCGTACACCGACCGGCTCGACTACCTCGCGCCGCTGTCCAACAACGTGGGCTACATCCTGGCGGTCGAGAAGCTGCTGGACATCACCGTGCCGCCGCGGGCGCAGGTGATCCGGGTGATGTGCTGCGAGATCGCGCGCATCTCGGCGCACCTGCTGTGGCTGGGCACCGGCGCGCTCGACCTGGGCGCGGCCACCGTGTTCTTCCACACCTTCCGCGAGCGCGAGACGCTCTACAACATCATCGAGGCGCTCACCGGCGCGCGCCTCACGACCTCCTACACCCGGGTCGGCGGTGTGGTGCGCGACCTGCCGGCGGGCTGGACCGGCCAGGTGCGGGCCTTCATCGACGCGTTCCCCGCCATGCTCGACGAGATCGACTCCCTCCTGACCCGCAACCGGATCTGGATGAAGCGCACGCAGGGGATCGGCCGGATCGGCGCCGCCGACGCGATCGCGCTCGGTCTCACCGGCCCGAACCTGCGCGGCTCGGGTATCGCCTACGACGTGCGCCGGACCGAGCCCTACAGCGGCTACGAGGCGTACGAGTTCGAGGTGCCCGTGGGGAGCGAGGGGGACGCCTACGATCGCTACCTGGTGCGCCTCGAGGAGATGCGCCAGAGCACGCGCATCCTCGAGCAGGCGCTGCGCCGCCTCCCCGAGGGCCGCATCGCGGTCGACGACCCGAAGATCACCCTCCCGGCCAAGGAGCGCGTCCTCACCAGCATGGAGGAGCTGATCGAGCAGTTCATGCTGGTCACGGAGGGCATCAAGGGCCCGCCCGGAGAGGTCTACCACGCCATCGAGGCCCCCAAGGGGGAGCTCGGCTTCTACATCAAGAGCGAAGGGGACAAGTCGCCCTACCGCCTGCAGATCCGCTCGCCGTCGTTCATCAGCCTGCAGGCGATCGAGACGATGGCGGTCGGCGGGCTGCTGTCCGACCTGATCGCCGTGATCGCCAGCCTCGACCCGGTGATGGGGGAGGTGGACCGCTGACCCTCCCCGTCCGCCCCGAGACCGACCGCCGGATCGACGCGCTCCTCGGCAGCTTCCCGGACAAGGGCTCGGCGCTCCTCCCGGCCCTGTACCTCGTCCAGGAGGAGAACGGGCACGTGTCGGAGGAGTCGACGGAGTACGTCGCCGGCAAGCTCGGGGTGTCGCCCGCCTTCGTGGCCGGCGTCGTGTCGTTCTACACGATGTTCCACCGGCGTCCGGTCGGCCGGCATCACGTGCAGGTCTGCCGCACGCTGCCGTGCGCCCTCAGGGGCGCGAGCGATCTGATGGCCCATCTCAAGACGTGTCTCGGCGTCCGGGACGGCGAGACGCGCGCCGACGGGAAGTTCTCGCTGGTCTCGGTCGAGTGCCTGGGCGCCTGCGACCGGGCGCCGTTCATCCAGATCAACGACCGGGAGTACGGGCCGCTCGACGCCGCGGCGATGGACACGATCCTGAAAGGGCTGGAGTAGCCGGGTGGCCTTCGAGCCGGTCCTGACGCGCAACATCCGCAAGCCGGGGTCCGAGGGCCTCGACGTCTACCTGGCGTCGGGCGGCTACCAGGGTCTGCGGCGGGTCCTGAAGGAGCTCCCCCCGGAGGGATTCGTCGAGGAGGTGAAGAGCTCCGGCCTGCGGGGGCGCGGCGGCGCCGGTTTCCCGACCGGGATGAAGTGGGGGTTCCTGCCGAAGACCAAGGACAGGCCGCGCTATCTCTGCGTCAACGCCGACGAGAGCGAGCCGGGCACCTTCAAGGACCGCCTGCTCATCGAGAAGGACCCGCACCTCGTTCTCGAGGGGATCATCCTGTCGGCCTACGCCATCGAGTGCCACCTCGCCTTCTTCTACATCCGCGGCGAGTTCCATCAGGGCTACCGGACCTTCGAGCGCGCCGTCAAGGAGGCGTACGCCGGGGGGTTTCTCGGCAAGAACATCCAGGGGAGCGGCTTCGATCTCGATATCATTATATATAGGGGCGCCGGGGCGTACATCTGCGGCGAGGAGACGGCGCTCCTGGAGTCGCTCGAGGGCAAGCGCGGCTACCCGCGCATCAAGCCGCCCTTCCCGGCCGTCGTCGGCCTGTACGGCTGCCCGACGATCATCAACAATGTCGAGACACTGGCCAACGTCACCCTGATCGCCGAGCGCGGCGCCGCCTGGTTCGCCTCGATCGGCCGGCCGCCGAAGAACACGGGGCCGAAGCTGTTCTGCCTGTCGGGCCACGTCAGGCGCCCCGGCGTGTTCGAGGCGCCGCTGGGCGTGCCGTTCCTGGAGCTCCTGAACGAGCACGCCGGCGGCATGGCGCACCCCGGCCGCCCGCTCAAGGCGGCGGTGCCGGGCGGCTCCTCCATGAAGATCCTGCCGGCGTCGAAGTGCGACGTGCTGATGGACTTCGACTCGCTGGCGGCGGCGGGGACCTCGCTCGGCTCGGCCGGCGGGATCGTCATGGACAGCGGCACCTGCATGGTCGGGGCGCTGCTGAACGTGGCGCGCTTCTACGCCCACGAGTCGTGCGGCCAGTGCACGCCGTGCCGCGAGGGCACCGGCTGGATCGTGAAGATCCTGTCGCGCCTGGAGCGCGGCGACGGCCGGCCGGAAGACGTCGGCCTCCTGGCCGAGATCGCCGCCCGGATCGAGGGGAACACGATCTGCCCCTTCGGCGAGGCGATCGCCTGGCCGGTCGACTCGTACGTCAAGACCTTCCGCGAGGAATTCGAGGAGCACGCGCGGCGCGGGGCCTGTCCCATGGGTCCCGGCGCCCCGCGCTGAGACGCGATGGCCGGTCTCAGGACGTTCGAGGAGGAGTCCAGCCCGCCCCCGCACCAGCCGAACCTGCCGAGGTCGCCGGCCGCCGCGGCGGCCGCTCCGCAGCCGGGGCCGGACGAGGTGGCGCTGGTGATCGACGACCGGCCGGTCGTGGCGAAGAAGGGGACGACCGTCCTGCAGGCGGCCGAGATGGCGGGCCTCCTGGTCCCGCACTACTGCTACCACCCCGGTCTCAGCATCGCCGGCAACTGCCGCATGTGCCTGGTCGAGATCGAGAAGATGCCGAAGCTGCAGATTGGCTGCGCCACGACCGCCGCCTCCGGCATGGTGGTGCGCACGGGCAACGAGCGCGTCCGGACCGCGCGGGCCGGCATCCAGGAGTTCCTGCTGATCAACCATCCGCTGGACTGCCCGATCTGCGACCAGGCCGGCGAGTGCCGCCTGCAGTCGTACGAGAGGGACTACGGCCGCGGCGCCGGCCGCTTCGTCGAGGAGAAGGTCCACTTCCCGAAACGCTACGACATCGGCCGGAGCGTGGTGTTCGACGCCGAGCGCTGCATCAAGTGCACGCGCTGCATCCGCTTCTGCGACGAGGTCAGCGGGAGCCACGAGCTGGCGCTGTTCCAGCGCGGCGACCACGCGATCATCGGCACCTTCCCGGGGAAGCCCCTGGACAACCCGTACTCCGGCTGCACCGTCGACGTCTGTCCGGTGGGCGCCCTCACCTGGAAGCCGTTCCGCTTCAAGACGCGCGTCTGGTTCCTGAAGAACGTGCCGACAGTGTGCGCCGGCTGCGCGCGCGGCTGCAACGTCTTCCTGGCCGCCTTCCGCAACCGCCTGCACCGGATGACGCCGCGCGCCAACACGGACGTGAACTCGTACTGGATGTGCGACGCGGGCCGCCAGTCCTACGCGGCGCTCTACGAGCGGCCCCGCTTCGAGCGGCCGATCGTGCGCTCCGCTCCGGGTGAGGCGGGCGCTGGCGGGGGCGCCGGGGCGGCGGCCCCGTCGTGGGACGCGGCGTTCGACCGGGCGGCTGGTCTCTTGCGCGGCGTCGCCAAGGGCCACGGGACGGGCGCCCTGGCGGCGATCGTCTCGGCGCGCCTGTCGGTGGAGGACCTGTACCTGACCCGGCGGGTGCTCGGCGATCTCGCCGGCATCCCCCGCCTGGCGGTCCCGCCCCACGAGGCGGGGGAGGACGATCCTCTCCTGATCCGCCGGGACAAGACGCCGAACGCGCGCGGCGCGCAGCTGGTCGGGGTCGGC
>WNGP01005474.1_pt1 | contig 12165 bp, 8 predicted proteins | sample 5407671 | NCBI WGS metagenome assembly WNGP01 (sample SAMN13153381, study PRJNA577476) | soil metagenome | isolation source: 40 cm soil or saprolite under Garry oak tree replicate 2 | place: USA:California | collected 2016-06-15 | reverse complement strand
ACTCCCGGCGCAAAGCCTTGACGGTGGCATCCCCATCGTGACGATTGACGACTAGCGAGATGTGCTGCTCCGAGGAACCCTGAGAAAACATCAGAACGCTGATGCGGTTTCGCGCTGTTGCGGTGAAAACACGGCCGGCGACTCCGGGAACGCCAATCATTCCTCGGCCTTCGACGGAGACGAGCGTCATGCCTGTAATCGACGTCACGGTTTTCACACTGTATTGGTGGACGGGGGTTTCCGCGCTGATCAGGGTTCCCGCTATTTCCGGCGCGAAGGTGTTTTTGATTCGAATCGGAATGTTTTCATCGACAGCGGGCATAATCGTCTGCGGATGCAGCACCTTTGCGCCAAAGTAGGACATCTCCCCCGCTTCCTTATAAGAGACGCGGTCGAGAACTCGGGCATCCGGTACAATTCGTGGGTCCGCCGTCATGACGCCGTTAACGTCGGTCCAGATCTGGATTTCGTCAGCCTTGATCGAACTCCCGATGATCGAAGCCGAATAATCCGAGCCTCCGCGTCCAAGAGTTGTGGTAACGCCCGCAGGCGTCGAACAAATAAAGCCGGTAACCACGGGCACGATACCCGTCTTGACCATCTTCGAAAGCTTCTGGCAGCGCTTTCGGGTTTCGTCGAAGTCGACGAGGAGGAATTCGGAATCTTCACTGGTGACGATGATCTCCCGAGCATCGACCGGTTCCGCTTCCAATCCCAATTCCCGCAGGTACCGGGCAAAGATCGGAACAATGAGCCTTTCTCCAAACGAACTGATCAAATCGCGCGAACGGGAGCTCATCTCGCGCAGGAGCGACACCCCTGTGAACACTTTCTGAATCTCTTCCCAAATGGCGCGATGTGTGTCCTGAAGCTCGTGAACGGTGTCGCGACTCTTGAACAGCTCGTTGATGGCCCGATCATGCCGGCTTCGGATTTCCCAGAGTTTGTCGTCCCGCTGCTGTGTCTGCCCCGTGACTCCGGCTTCCCCGGCATGCAATAGCGCGTCCGTGATACCGCCCATTGCGGATACCACAACGACCGGCTTGGAATCGCGCATCGATTGAACGATGCGTGCCGCCTGATCGATTTGTGGAACCGCGCCTACCGACGTACCTCCAAATTTGACGACGACCATGACGGTAGCCTAACAGATTACCTATTCCAGGTCAGCGATACCCCATGAACAGTGAACATTGAACAGTTCCGAAAAATTGTTCAATGTTCACTGTTCAATTGTCGTTTCTTTTCACGAGCAGCCGCTCGTCGAGCCGCAGTTGAGGCACTTGTAGCAGGCGCCGTTTCTCACCATCAGCGAGCCGCATTCGAAGCAGACCGGTGCGTCGCGGTCCTCGATATCGACGAGCGCACTTTTTTTCGCGGGAGGCGCGGCCGCCCGCGCGCTGGCGATGCGAGGGGGTGCGGATACCGTGAGATTCGTCAACGGCGGCTCTTCCACCTGCACTCCGAGCGCCATGGCCTCTTCGGAGGGCAGAAACTTCGAAGCCAGATACCGGAAAATGTAATCCATGATCGATTTCGCATACTGCACCTGCGGATTCGAGGTGAACCCGGAGGGCTCGAAACGAGTATGGCTGAATTTATCGACAAGCACTTTCAGAGGCACACCGTACTGCAGCGCCATCGAGCAGGTTGTCGCAAAGCTGTCCATAACGCCGGAAAGCGTCGATCCTTCCTTGGCCATGACGATAAAGATCTCGCCCGGCGCCCCGTCTTCATACATCCCGATCGTCAGATAACCTTCGTGGCCCGCCACCGAAAATTTGTGTGTGATCGAGTGGCGCTCCACAGGCAAATGACGGCGCACCGGCCGGCTCTCGACAACGACCCCACGCTTCGTCTCGGACGCGCTGGTGCTTAGCGGCTGCGTGCGCTTGGACCCGTCGCGGTACACGGCAACGGCCTTCAAACCCAGCCGCCAGGCTTCGATATAGGCCTGTTGGATTTCTTCCACGGTCACAGAGGAAGGAAGGTTCACGGTCTTTGATATTGCCCCCGATATGAACGGCTGGACGGCTCCCATCATTTTCAGGTGCCCCATATAGTGAATCGAGCGCGTGCCGTTTGCCGGTTTGAATGCGCAATCAAAAACCGGCAGATGATCGGTCTTCAACTCGGGAGATCCTTCGATGGTTCCCTTCTCGTTCACGTAATCGACGATTGCCTTCACCTGCGGATCGTCGTATCCAAGTTTTCCTAAAGCCTGGGCAACCGTGTTGTTGACGATTTTGATGGTGCCGCCGCCGACCAGCTTCTTGTACTTCACCAATGCCAGATCGGGTTCGATGCCGGTCGTGTCGCAGTCCATCATGAAACCGATGGTTCCCGTCGGAGCCAGAACCGTCGCTTGCGCATTTCGATACCCGTGCAGGACACCCAAATCCACGGCATCCGACCACACTTGCCATGCCGCATCGTACATTTCTCCCGGAACGTTATTGCGCTTGATCCGCCTCACCGCGTCACGATGCATGCGCATGACATCCAGGAACGGCTTCGAATTCACGTCGAACCCTGCACAAGGACCAAGCTCACCCGAGATCTTCGCGGACTGCAGATACGCTTCGCCCGTCATGATCGCGCTGATCGCAGCAGCGTAATCCCGTCCATAGTCACTGTCATAGGCGATTCCCTGCGACATCAACAGAGCGCCAAGATTCGCGTAACCCAGGCCGAGCGGGCGGTAGTCATAGGAATTGATTTCGATCTTTTTTGTGGGATAGCTGGCGAAACCGACGATGATCTCCTGGGCTGTGATCGTGATGTCGATCGCCTTCCGGAACGCCTCGATGTCGAAACGGCCATTCTTCTCGGAAAACTTCATCAGGTTCAGGGACGCAAGATTGCACGCCGAATCGTCCAGGAACATGTACTCCGAGCACGGATTCGACGCATTGATGGGAGCCGTATTCTTCGACGTGTGCCACCGGTTGATGGTCGTGTCGTACTGCATGCCCGGATCCCCACAGATATAGGCCGACTCCGCAATCCTGCGCATCAGTTCCGCCGCCTTGTAGGTCTCCACCGGTTCACCGGTAACGATCGCGTGGGTCGTCCAATTCCCGTCATTGAGGACAGCCTGCATGAATTCATCGGTTACGCGCACGCTATGGTTTGCGTTTTGGAAAAAAATCGATGAATATGCTTCTCCATCCACACCCCCGTCGTAGCCGTTATCCAGCAGCACCCACGCCTTCTTCTCTTCGTTCGCCTTGCTGTTGATGAATTCAACGATGTCCGGATGACCGGCGTTCAAGATGACCATCTTTGCCGCGCGCCGTGTCTTGCCACCGGACTTGATCACGCCCGCAAAGGCGTCAAAACCCTTCATGAAGGAAACCGGGCCCGACGCGATACCACCGCCGGAAAGCTGTTCCTTGGAAGAACGGATGGGAGAGAGATTGCTGCCGGTTCCGGAGCCCCATTTGAAAAGCATCCCTTCGGTCTTGGCGAGCTCCAGAATCGAGCTCATCGTGTCTTCAACGGAATTGATGAAACAAGCCGAGCACTGCGGGTTCGGCTCAATCCCGCAGTTGAACCATACCGGTGAATTGAACGCCATCATCTGGTTCAGCAAAAGATGAACCAGTTCGTCATGAAAAATCGCGGCGATATGCTCGCTGGCGAAATAGCCGCCTTCGGATCCCCATTCCGTAATCGTTGACGCGACGCGGCCGACCAATTGGCGCACGCTCGATTCACGTTCCGGAGTGCCGCGTTTGCCGTGAAAATATTTGGAGGCGACGATGTTGGTCGCGGTCATCGACCAGCTTTTCGGAACCTCGACGTTCTTTTGTTCGAAAATGACCTCCCCCGATTCACTGATAATGGCGGCCGTCCGGTATTCCCATTCGACGGTGTCGTAAGGCGAAATGCCTTCACGCGTAAAATAACGGCCGAATTCGAGTCCCTTGTGCCCCTTCGTCAGGTCCCCGTTTCCGTCGGCTTTTCTCTCCAGAACTTCCTCTTTCATGGATAGCTCCCTCCTTATATTGTGCTCGTTTTCAGTGATTACGCAAGATATCGAGGTGGACGGACAGATCAGGTCCCGGCGGCACAAATCCTGTCAGGATGCGGCGGGCAGCGTCACCGTAAAGCACGCCCCCTTGCCCGGACCATCGCTTTCGGCAACGATGGTGCCTCCGTGCAGGGTGACGAGACCTTTCGCAATGGCAAGGCCAAGGCCGAGTCCTGTATAGGACTTGAGTTGAGGAGGGTGGTGGCCCTGGCGGAAACGTTCGAAAATATGCGGTAATTGGTCCTGGCTGATGCCGATGCCATTGTCGCGAACACACAACTTCACCGTCGACGCGCCATTATAGGCCTGGATTTGAACCTCGCCATTCGGCGAAGCGAACTGGATGCAGTTTGTTAAAAGGTTCCAGCAAATCTGCCACAGACGTCGAGCGTCCCCGCGGACCATCAGCGGACGCTCGAGATCGACGTGGAGCAGAGTTCTGCTCAGAGCCGCAGTGGGTTGGATTTCATCGACCACTTTTTCGATGACCGCCACGAGATCCAACGTACTCATTTCGACTGCTATTCGACCCGCATCCAACTGGCACGCGTTCAGAAGTTCCTCGATGAGTGTCACTTGCACTTGCGCGTTTCGCTCGATGATCTCGATGGCGCGTGAACGCTGGTCATCCCGTCCGCTGCGCAAGAGAAATGCCGCTCCGATAATCGCCGTCAGCGGTGATCGCAGCTCATGTGCGGCAATGGCGACAAGGTCGTCTTTCTGCTTCCGTTCTACGCTTGCGGCTTGCCGCTCCTGGATGCGTTCAATAACGAAGCCGGCCTGCACGGCGATCAACTCCAACAAAGCGGTCTCATCGTCAGAAAACGAACGGGACTCCTCAAACTGAAGCATGACTTTCCCCATCAAATTCCCGGCCGCATAGATAGGGAGCGTAAGATCATGCATCCAGCCTCGTTGAATCTCCTGCGCATCGGGTGCCAGGTTCTTGGACTCGGAAAGCGCCACAAACGCCCGATCGGGCTTGAAGATTTCCTGGACGGCATCGAGCGTGAGGGCGTACACACGCTCGACACTTTCTGCATCCCACAGTTCTGGAACGAATCGCAGAAAGAAACGCAACCCGCCCACCCCCGATTTCGCCCCTGTTGACATCGTGCGACACTACGGCTCCGCGGGGGTACGCGGCAATCGGTGAAAGGATAGATCGGGTGTAGGAGAGACCCTGACTCGCCTGGATGAAAATTTGAGGAAGGCTCAGTCCACGAGCCCCTCCTTAATCGCGTATCGGGTGAGCTCGGCATTGTTCTTCATGTTGAGCTTTTCCAGGAGGCGCACGCGATAGGTGCTGATGGTTTTGACGCTGAGGGCAAGTTCTTCGGCGACGTCCGTGACGGTTTTGCCTGATGCAATCATGCAAAGCACCTGATATTCGCGGTCGGAAAGAATCTCGTAAGCCGGCCTGGCGGTATCGGTTCCGAGATCGTAGACAAGTTTTTCGGCCAGCGAAGGGCTTACATATTTCCCACCCCGGACAACTTTTCGAATGGCCTGGACCAGTTTTGCGGGAGCGCTGTCTTTAGTTACATATCCCGATGCGCCGGCGCGCAGGACGCGCACCGCGTACTGATCTTCGGGATGCATGCTGAGGACAAGCACGGGAAGGCGCGGCGAGGCGGCATGGAGCTCCTTCAGCACGTCAAGCCCGCTCTTGTTCGGCATGGTGATATCGAGCAACACGACATCACATGGTTGATTTTTGATCACACGTATCGCTTCGTGGCCATCGGAGGCTTCACCGCTGACCGTCATTCCTCCGCTTTCCGAGACGATCCGTTTGATTCCTTCACGCACGACGGCGTGGTCGTCGACTACAACAACATTAATCACTGGAGTGGGGTGGAAATCTCGATCCGGGTTCCCCGTCCCGGCGAGGAATAAATATTCAATTGACCACCGACACGATGGACGCGCTCTTTCATTCCCACAATACCAAACGACTTTGGGTTACTGATTTGCTGTCTCGTGATGCCTTTGCCGTTATCAATGATAAGGATTGAAAGAACATCCTTCGCCGATTTGATTCCAATCCGAACCTCCGTAGCGCCGGCGTGCCGCATAACGTTGGTCAGGCCTTCCTGAACGACCCGAAAGAGCGCAGCCCCAACATCACGAGAGAGATTCAACGCTTCGCTTGATGATTCGAAGATGCCGCGGATGCCTGTCCGTTCCTGAAATTCGGAAAGCTGCCATTCAATAGCGGCGGACAGACCCAGTTCATCTAAGATTGAGGGACGCAATTCCGTAACGATCTGGCGAACTTTTTGGATCGTTTGATCGACCTCAGCAATCATCGATTTGATCTTCTTATGCGTCCGATTTTGTGGCTTGCTCATGATCCATGCCAAGTCCATTTTCAGGATCGTCAATGCCTGTCCTAGTTCGTCATGTATCTCGCGAGCCACCCGCATGCGTTCTTCTTCGCGGACTCCGTCGAGCCGGGCTGCAAATTCGCGGAGTTGCTCTCGTGATGCCCGGAGAGATTCCTCCGTTCGTTTATGCTTGGTAATGTCGCGAATCGTCACGGTTGTCGTGGGAGCGTGTTTGAAGTGGCTTTGGACGGGACCGAAGCTGAAGCTGTACCACCGTTCTTTGTCGCCATTGGCACCCTTGACCTCGCACGTTGAAGAGTGTCCGGGCTCAAAAGCAACGGCAACGCATTTTTCCATTTTGACGCGGTCTATTTCGGATACGAAATCGGTAAGCGTTGTCCCAGCCAACGCACGGGTCGAATAACCCCACAGGGGGCGGTTACAGAACGTGATGCGGGCTTTGCGATCGACCGTCATGATGGTATCGGGAGCGTTTTCGACCAGCGAAAACCAATTATTCAGAGTCTCCTTCAGTTGGTTTTCGATCGCCTTCGTTTCGCTTAAATCAAGTATCGCCAGCCGGTAAATGACATCACGGCCTCGAAGCGAGGACCCTATCGAAAGCTGGACCGGCACGACCCTATCGTTAATGAAGAGCTCGAGGGCGGCAGTTTCTGTTGCCGGGACCTGCCGAAGACGGGCCAGGAAGTTCAAAAAGCGGGATACGTCCTGCCGCGCGACGAACACAACGAAGGGCCGTTGCCGTAACCACTCGATCGGAAAGGCAAGCAGGCGGCCCGCTTGCTCATTGAGATCGAGGATCATGCCCGCTTTGTCGAGGCTGATCAGGGAGATGGGAGCGAAGTGATACAGCTCCTCGTAACGCCGCAGCGCTTCCCTCAACTGCTCGCGTGTCTGCTGATGTTCTTCCTGCTGCTGGAGTTCTTCTGCCTTGGCCTGAAGCCGCTCTACCTCGCGTTTCTGATATTCTTCTCCCCGCACAGCAGTGAGCGAAGCGTGAGCCCGATGGGGAGAGGCTTCCAGAGAAGTCAACCGTGTTGTCAATGGCGCGGAGCGTTTTCGCCGTAGTTCCTTCATGCTTTTGCCCGACGCGTATCGATATCCAACAAAACGATTACAACACCGTCGATCTTGTTGTCGAGGGTGCGATATGGCCTGATTCTCATCGAATACCATCTTCCTTCGTGATCTTCAACCCGGAATTCCTGTATTTCTAGAGAGTCGATCGTCCGTTGGATCGCTTTTCGCAGATCCGGCGTTTTGACGTTGGGTTTGACGTCGGTGATGGGCCGGCCGACATCGGATGGAATCAGATTCATGACCTTTTCAGCCATCGGCGTGAAGCGCCGTATCCGAAAGTCGTTGCCAAGCATGATGATCGGTATATTGACGCTGCTCAGCAAATTACTGAGATCGCTGTTGACTTTTGAGAGCTCCTCGTTCCGGTTTTGCAATTCTTCGTTGACCGTCGTCAGCTCTTCGTTGGTGGACTGAAGCTCCTCTTTCGCGGTTTCCAGCTCTTCGTTGATACTTTGCAGCTCCTCATTGCTGGATTGGATTTCCTCATTCGCCGAGCGCAACTCTTCATTCGTGGTCCTCTGCTCCTCGATGATCGACTGCAGATATTCCCGGCTTGCGTCCAGTTCCTCTTTCAAGCGCTTGTTTTCAAGCTCCAGTTGAGACATTTCCCTTTTACCGGTTTTCAGGGCCGGCGCCTGTGTCTTGCTTTTCTTCGGTTCTTCGATAATGGAACGGTTTGCTTCTTCAAAGACGACCAAGTAGTAGCGCTCACCACCCGGAATATTCTTGATTGGGCTGATTTCGAAATTGACCGTCTTCAAGCCGCTGTCCTCCTGGACAAGCACACCGTCTTTACGGACGGCGCCATCTCGTTTGGCTTTCTGAAAGGCTGTGCGCAGTTCTAGATGAAGACCGGTTTTCACCATTCTCAACAAATTCAAAGTCGCATCGCCCGGAAGTGGATCGAGAAACGGTCCGGTTTGCCCGAAGAATTGGACAATTTCGAGCCGGTCGTTGACGATAACGCTGGGTGGAGAGTACCGATACAACAGCATCTGCTCCCCGATTTTCTGCAGATCCATCGTTTTGGGCGCTTCGGCGTTAACCCTAATTTCCTGATCTGCGTGAAAGCGGGCGACGAAATCCAACGGGACAGGGGACTGCATGGTTTTTTTCGTATAAATCCTGTTCTTCTTGTCCAGCGGAACGAAAAGCTCTCCGAAACCTCCAACGGTTTCCGAAGAACCCAGGAACAAGATTCCACCCGGATTCAAGGCATAGTGAAACAGGGGAAGGATTCTCTTTTGCAGGACCTGTGACATGTAAATCATCACATTGCGGCAACTGATCAGGTCCAGCTTTGAAAACGGCGGGTCCTTGGCCAGATCCTGTTTCGCAAAAACGACGATGTCTCGAATGTGTTTGTTGATCTGATATCCGTTCTCGACCTTCAGGAAAAAGCGGCGCAACCGTTCCGAGCTGATGTCCATCGCAACACTTTCCGGATAAATGCCTGCCCGGGCCTTGCTGATGATGCCTTCACTTAAATCGGTTGCGAAAACTTGGATCTGCGTATTGGGCGCTTTCTCGCCTAAAGACTCCAAAAGGATGATGGCTATCGAATAGACTTCCTCACCCGTCGAGCAGCCGGGCACCCAGATTCGGATCGGAAGGTTTGGACCTTTTTGAGCCATGATGGCGGGAAAAGCGACGGTCTTCAAAGCTTCGAAGGAATCCGGCTCGCGAAAGAAGCTGGTGACATTGATCAGGACGTCATTAAATAGTGCTTCGACTTCGTCCCGATGCCTGCGGAGATACTGAAGGTAGGCTTCCAGTTTGTCGATTTTCCGGAGGAACATCCGCCGCGTGATTCTCCGTTTGATCGTGCCCGGTTTGTAAAAACTGAAATCGACGCGGCTGAAATTGCGCAACAAGAAGAAGATCTTATTCAGGGTTGCGTCCGGCGTTATTCGCTCTTCGGCCTCAGGCCTTTCATCCGGGCCAAGGACCTTTACGTGGGTCGCAATGCGTTTCAATTCGCGGGCGATCGCTTCCGGCGGCAGGACGAAGTCCACGTTGCCTGCGGCGATTGCGCTGCGGGGCATGGCACTGTATTTGGCCGACTGCTCATCCTGTGCAAAGGTGACGCCGCCCAGGGCCTTGATCGCCTGTAATCCCAGCGTGCCGTCGGAGGCGGTCCCGGACAGGATTACGCCGATGGAGCGGCTTTGATAGGTCTCGGCGAGCGACCTCAAAAACGAATCGATCGGCATGCGCAGAGCGCGAGCCGGACTTAAGGGCGAGAGGTGCAGCACGCTGTCGGAAATCGACATGTCGGCGTTGGGTGGGATGACATAAACATGATTGCCTTGAACCCGCATTCCCTGGGTGACCTCGACGACGGGCATCCGAGTCGCTTTGGCCAGCAACTCCGACAGCATGCTTTCGTGTTTCGGCGCAAGATGCTGTACCAGCACAAACGCCAAACCGGTATCGTTGGGCAACGATCTCAGCAACTGCTCAAACGCTTCCAGACCACCCGCCGATGCGCCAACGCCGACGACCGACAGCGGATGTGCGTTTGTGGGACTCCCGCGTCTGGATGAAACCTGCTTCGCTGCCTGTGGAGTGGTCGCGGGCTTTGCCGGGACACGTGCGCGGGCATTTTTATCGCTCCTGGAAGGCCGGATGTTCGGCCGCTTGGCTTTCTTCGCCATCAAAACCTCGCGAAAATGCCTGGCCCACACGACAACAAAAATGCAGCAGCCCGCCTTCCTGCAGCTCCCACAGGGTTCCGTTGCATTCCGGACAAGTGAAGACAGACGGCGTTCCGGTCATTGAGCACAATCAGGTCCTCATTTTACTATACGCCCTAAAACACCGTCGGGGAAAATTGGCCACAAAAAGGCACAAGATTCACAAAAGCTTGTGGTTTTTGTGCCTTTTTGTGTGGCTAGTTCAAAAACCCGCGGATTCGCGCCAGGGCCTGCGCGGCCGGTGTGTAATCTTTGTTCTGGGCGAGCGCCGCGCGAAGCCAGTCGTGCTTGGATTCATAAACGCGGCCGAGGTTCATGTGAGGGTAGCAGTAGCTTTCGTAGCGCGGAGCCTGAAGAGCGCGCTCCAGCCAGGGAATGGCTTCGTCGATCTGGCCCTTCATGATGAGATAGGATCCGATATCGTTGTAAGGATTTCCAAACGTAGCATCGACGTCGATCGCCTTGAGGCACTCGGCAATCGCGTCGTCAATGCGGCCCATCCAACTGTAAGTCCAGCCGAGAAACGTGTGAGCTTCCGCGGTCGGATACGCGTCAATCGACTTCTTGTAGAGTTCGACGGCCTCGTCCAACTCCTTTTTCATCTGGTGTTCGTACGCCTTTCGAAAAAGCCGGACCGCGCGTTCCTGGCGTGTTTCTTCTGCCATTGATCAAATAAATTCCAAAGCGACACGTTCGGGGATGATCTTTTTCTTGTAGGCCTCCTGAAACAGCCTGCGCACCGCCTGCTTCCCCTCGCTGCCGTAGTCGAGCGTCAATTCATTCACGTACATCCCGATAAACCGGTCTACACGCTGCGTGTCGAGGCCTCGCGAAAATTGAATCGCGTAGGCGGTGGCCTCCTCGCGATGATCCAGACCGTATTGGATGCTGTTGCGGATATCTTGCGCGACCCGCTCAATAACTTTTCGCCCGAGATCGCGTTTGATGACGTTGCCGCCGAGCGGCAGCGGCAATCCGGTTTGTTTGAGCCACCATTGTCCGAGATCGACAACCTTATGAAGACCTAATTCACGATACGTGAGCTGGCCTTCGTGGATCAGAAGCCCCGCATCGTTATTTCCTTTCTGGACCTCATCGAGAATTTTGTCGAACGGGACAACTTTGTATTTGACCGCGGGCTCGAACAGTCGCAGTACGAGAAATGCAGATGTCAACGTCCCGGGAATCGCCACGATTTTGTTTGCAAGAGCTTTCGCGCGCATCGGCTTTCCCGAAACAACAATCGGGCCGTAATTCCGGCCCATGCTCGCGCCGCAAGACAGCAGCGCGTATTTGTCCGCCATGTAGGCATAAGCGTGGAAGGAAATGGCTGAGACGTCGTACTCGCCGATCATAGCCTTCTTGTTTAGCGTTTCGATGTCGCTGAGCGTATGAACATAATTCAAATCGTCCGTATCGATCTTCCGCGTCGCCAGCGCGTAAAACATAAAGGCATCGTCCGAGTCCGGGCTGTGTGCGACATGAATATCCTTTTTCATAGCGTCCAAGAATAGCAGAAGAATTAGCCACAAAAAGGCACAAGATTCACAAGAGGGTTTGTGATTTTTGTGCCTCTTTGTGGCTAATTTCCCACATTGTCGATAAGCCGTGTGCCGCCGATCCAGACGGCAGCAGCGATTCGAACGGAATCAGAAATAGTCGCGAGCGGTTGCATTTCGGTGGGATCAACGATCTCCAAATATTCGACGCGGACGAGGGGCTCGGACTCGAGGATCGCGATCGCGGCTTCTCGAACCTTCGATGCATCGCGCTCGCCGGAGCGAATACGCTTGACTGCTTCTTCGAGCGCACGGTAAAGAACCGGTGCGGCTTTCCGCTCGGCGGAATTCAAGTGCTGATTCCGCGAGCTGATCGCCAAACCGTCGGGTTCGCGGATCGTCGGTACCGCGGCAATTTCGACGGGAATATTCAGATCCGCCACCATGCGCCGGATGACTGCCAGCTGTTGCATATCCTTTTCGCCGAAATAGGCGCGGTCCGG
>WNGP01004090.1_pt1 | contig 12166 bp, 9 predicted proteins | sample 5407671 | NCBI WGS metagenome assembly WNGP01 (sample SAMN13153381, study PRJNA577476) | soil metagenome | isolation source: 40 cm soil or saprolite under Garry oak tree replicate 2 | place: USA:California | collected 2016-06-15 | reverse complement strand
ATAAGCAAGCAAAAAGGAAAAGACCCCGGCTGCCGGGGTCTTTTCCTTTTTGCTTGCTTGACAGTTAAATGGTACCTTCTGGCTGTTTTTTTCAAAGAAGCGCCTCAGTCTTTCTTAACTACGCTATACTACCATCTAGAAATGTACTGATGTGTTGTGAAATATGCTGATGTATGATATATCCGTCGTTCTAGAGGGGTAAAGATATGCTCTCCGACATAGTCCTGGTCCTGACACTTGGGATGTTGCTGTTTGCCATTGCAAATCTTAGCACGAACGTATTGCGCAAATATCGCTGCCAGCAAAGTATGCAAGCAGCACAGGCGCATGGTGCGCACGTACCATCCGGTCTTCCTGGTCGCAGCGTTACGATGCTATTACATGTGCAGGATGGGGTTGTGATAAGCGGTGTGAGGCCAGTATACCAACAATCTCCAGTAACGTTGCCAGCTTCCTGGTATAGGCACCTGCGTACGATCGTTTCGCTCGGCTTTTTGCTGATGACCTTGCTTGCGCTTTTTGTTCAGAGCGGCCTGGCTGATGGGACGCTCAAAGATCTGAGTAGAGGTCTCAGCCTGCTCGCATCTCAATTAACATCGACAGATGTACGTACCACTGCACATACAACAGACACACCGATCAATGTCTCACAGCAGCTGGTACGCATTTCACAGCTTGACCCCAATCAATACGACTCTACTGACCAATATAATACCTGGGCCTACTCGGCGTGCTCAACCGCTTCTATGACGGAAGTTTTCAATGCTTATGGCCGTCACTTCCGCATCGCTGATGTTTTGAAAGTTGAAGCGGGGATTGGGGCGATTACTCCCCAACTGGGGCTAGTGGACCCCTCTGGCATTCAGGCCACTGCCACGCAATTTGGCTTCAAGACGAACTGGAGCAATTCCTGGGCGCTTGACCAGATCATCAACATAGCCAATTCTGGCAAACCTGTGATTGTCGGCTTCCCTCCCGACAGATATGCTGGCGGTCACTTACTTGTTGTGATTGGCGGCAATGATAGCGTAGTCTATCTCGCCGATTCATCCTCGTGGAACCACCAGGTACTTTCCCGCTCACAATTCCTGCAATGGTGGGGGGGATTCGGGGCTGTCGTGACACCGGGGTAGGAAAAAACCTTGGATTCTCTGTCTCTTTTCAAAAAAAGGTGGTATGAAAAATACGTTTCTCCTTCGTCCGATTGGCCGGCAGTGCGTTCGCGCCTTACGGCAGCTTGTGTTCAGTTCTTTCATGGCTGGCTGGGCGTAACCACAGTGAGACATGACTCGGCTGCATCGTCTCCTGGACCACCGCAACGAGATGCTCACTTAATTGCGTCAGCTCAACCTCATTGCGCAAGGTCGCACTGTAGGCCGCCACCGTGCGAGCAGCATCATACTTGCGCCGGTAGAAGCGACGATCAATGACCTGTTGAATACGATGGCGCAAGGGCTGGAAAAGGGCAGCGATTACCAGCGTTGAGCCAACAATCACTACAGGCAGATTCCCAGCTTGCCCGGTCAGAGCATGTATGAGAGACTGTAACGCCAGGATGAGTCCTACGTAGGTGAGAGTCAAGATGGCTGTCAGCGTGCCATACACCAGTGTACGGTTGATGAGGACATCGATATCCCATAAGCGGTAGCGCAGAATGGCAAGCCCCAGGCCAAGGTAAAAAAGCGCTGAGGAGAACAGGATGATGGTCGGAAAGAGCAGTTGGGACGGCGAGTCAGTCGGCACTGCGCCGGGAAGCCCGGTACCAAGAGCGAGCAGGGAGAGGGAAACAACAGCGGCGTAGACGAACCACTTGGCCTGCTGGCGTTGTGTAGCATCAAAGACGCGCACATAGCGGTAGACCATGATGAAAAGCGTCCCTCCAAATATCACCAGCGTCATTGCGCCTGCCACCAGCGTCTCTGCTCCCTGGAGGAAAGATGGAGCGGTCCACACAGATGGTATGATCCAGGTCATGCCCCAGCAGGAGAGAACGAGCCAGGACCAGCGTGGGACAAATCGTCCCGTCGGGAACGTCAAGAGAAACGCCCCCAGACCAATCCATTCTGCACCCGAGATGAGATTGAGCAGGGTGGAGAGCAGCGGAGGCGACTGGGTGCCCACCCAGAGGCCCAAGAGCGTGTTCGTGATCCCGGTGCCTCCAAAGAGCACGAGCAGCAGCGAGACGAACAGGCCCATCCTTTCATCGGACTTGCGCCAGAAGATCAGCAGTCCGATGCCCCAGGGCAGGAGGGAGAGCACAACATCCAGGGCGACAAAGGAGGCGGCATAGCTGCTCAGGGAGAGATGCAGGTGGGTAAGAGCCTGGGCGGTGCCGGGCGTGAGTTGCCCAGTAGGACAATTCGACGGGTCTGGCAGGGTGCAGACGGTCCACATGATCTGATAGTAAGCGGGAATGCTGGCCACAAAGTTCGCCAGCAGCAGCAACGCGCACATAACCCATGCGCCGCGTGCCAGTACCAGCCACCGCCGAGGGATATGCACGATGGACGTGCGCGAGGGCAAGGGCCGCGACTGTGTGCCGGGTGGCGATATCATTGTTGTGCTCTCGTTTCTGCCACAATTGAAACATTCCAACGGACGCTAAGAAAAACTCAACTCTATCCTAATGCTTGCGGCTCTGTATCCAGCGTAACGGCGCTGTCACCTTGTACATGGCTGTGCGCATAGCGGCATTATGCCAGATGTTCTTTGCCTGCGACCATTGCAGGCGCGGGTCTACACAAATGAGTTCCATTCGCACAGGTATCGCTGTATCCCCCTGAACATGCGCTGCTAAGGATTGGAGCGTATGCTGCCAGAATCTGTTTTCTTGCGTGTGTCCTCCGAAACGCAAACCAACTTCGTACATTGGATCGCTGGCACGCATTAACACCTGCGTCTGCACTACTATGCTATTGTTTTCTTCATAGGCACTGAAAGTAATCCACCCGGCGAAGATATGGCCCTGAGGTGTCATCAGGGTAAATGATTCCTCGTCGGCGTAGAGAACCAGCACCCCTGTCGAGAGAGCTATACCTCCCGGCATCGACAGATTGAGCAAGGCTACCTCGCCTGGCGCAATACCGGTCAATGGACCAAAGAAGCGATTTCCGGTAGGCCAGAAATCAGGAAAATGCTCCTTCCAGACTCTGATGACCTCTTTCGCGCTCAACGGAGCACCGTTCAGGGTGATACGGTAGGTTTTTTGCCACATCTGACCAAAACCTTGCAGCGGCCCATTCACCAGCTTTCCGTCTACATTCAAGTTTAACGCGCCGCTTGGAACATTGGAGACTTTCAGTCCTGAAACCTGACCTGACCAGAAGGCGGCATCGCGGGGCTGCTCATCCGGTTGTCCATTCGTCGGAATGGGTGAAGTAGTCATAGCTTTTTCCCTCCTGGAACTGGCATCCACAAGGAATGCCAGGCATAGCTAGGCGGCTGCTAACGCCGCCGACTCGCTATCATAAATTTTGATGGCATCGTTCAAGCGTGTCAATTCAAAGATGTGATGGTAATGTTCACTTAGTCCAAATGCCAGTAAGCGTTGTTTCTGGCGGTTGACGCGAATGAGCAGGGTGACGATCAATCCGATACCGCTACTGTTCATGTACTCCAAACCTGAGAAGTTCAAAATGATGGTGCGCGTGGTGGGAGTGCTCGCCTCGTTATAGGCGCTCATCAGTACCTGTTCAGCAAAAGCCGAAACATCTCCCTGGATGTCTATAATACTGGTGGTGGGGTTGACGCGACGAGTGTTCATCGCTACGCTGGCCTGGGGCATGATACATCTCCTTGTTTGTGTCTTTCTGGCCAGGGCGATGGCAAGCATCGCCCTCCAGATATGTGCTTACATTGGCGCCTATAGGGACGCCTCTACTGAACGTGCGGCGGGATAATGGAAGTAGGCTCTTCTGCCAGTGCGCTCGCTTCATCGGCAAAGACGCTCATAAAATCGACCAGGCGCGTGATCTGGAAAAGCTCTACATAGTGCTGGCTCAATCCACAGGCCAGCAACTTGCGTTTTGATTTACGCGCACGCGCCAGCAAACTGACAATCAAGGCGATGCCGGTACTGTTGATATAATCCACATCGCTGAAATTGAGCAAAATCTCATCTGCTCCCCGACTGTCCGCGTCAGCATAGGCTGCATTCAGCACGTCTTCCGCGAAAGCGTCGATTTCGCCATGCAAATCGACAATAGCGGCGCGTGGTTGATGACGGACGCTCGCTTCAAGAATTCTTGCTGGCATGGGAGTCTCCTTCCTCGAGATTGATAATCAATTCAATGGTATGATGGGAGTTATTGTTGATAATGAACATCTCATCCACCAGGTTTTTGATCAGAAACAGGCCCCAGCCGCGCGGCGTTTGCAGTTCAGCCAACTTGGCTTCCAGGTCCGGCGTCTCAGCTTCGATGTCGGTAGGGCCTTCTCCCTGGTCGCTGATGCGCACTGCCAGGGTAGTTGCTGATGCCTGTACTTGAATGATCACCGGGACATCGGGCTGGTAATGGTTGCCATGCTCCATCGCGTTCATAGTTGCCTCGGCCACAGCCGTCTTGAGGTGTTCCAGGCGCCGGGTGGACAGATGGAGTTCCTGCACCGCCTGGATGACCTGTTCCATTGCCTGTCGCTCGTTCCCTGGAATGCTGGGTAGGAGCAACTCGGCAAGCGTGCGCCAGTGGGGATTGTTCTGGCTCTCGTCATCACCTGGCTGCGTTAAGACACTGGGAATATTCTTAACTTTGCTCTCACGGTCCTCTCGCCGCAGCGTCACCAGGGTCACATCGTCCTCTTGCTCCCAATCCTTCCCGGTGAATACCGAAAGTTCGGCCAGCAAGTAGTCAATGGCAGGCGTACCATGACCTTTCTCCTCAAGCAACCTCGCCAGGCGCGGAAAGCCAAACATTTCACGCTGAGGATTATGAGCCTCCACCAGTCCGTCGCTATAAAAGAGAACACTATCTCCAGCCCCCAGTGTGACCTCCTTTTCTTCGTAAAACATCTCGGGCATCAGGCCAAGTGGCATCCCGGTAGCTCTCAGTTCTGTGACTTTGCCGTTGTGACGCCAGTGGGGAAGATCGTGTCCAGCATTGGCGTACTCTAAGTGCCCACTGACCGGATCAAGGATGGCATACAGGCAGGTAACAAACATCTTGGGCGGAATATCGGGATGCAGCAGGTCATTGGCCTGTTCCAGCACTTTGCCCGGGGAGATGGAGGCATGAGCTATAGAGCGCAGAATGCTGCGCGTCGTCGCCATGACCAGCGCGGCTGGTACTCCTTTATCGGTCACATCGCCGATCACAATGCCCATGCGGCCATCCTCAAAGTACAGAAAGTCGTAGAAATCACCGCCGACCTCCCTTGCTGGCTGGTAGTACGAGGAAATCTGCCACCCTGGTAGTTCGGGTACCTCCTTCGGCAGCAGGGTCTGCTGGATCAGGCGTGCGACACGGAGCTCCTGCTCGATGCGCTCGCGTTCAATTTCCTGTATCCGCTTTTCACGCACAAGCTGAGCCACGCGCAAGGCCGGAGCCGCCTGAGTAGACAGGTCATTAAGAAGGGCGCGATCATCCGTCGAGTAGTCCTGCTCACTGAGACGCGGCCCCAGGTTGAGGAGCCCGACCAGCTCTCCCTGGCTGACCAGGGGAACAGCCATTTTCACTCCTGCCGCCTGTAACGCCTTGAGAGCAGGTGAGTCCATACGCAATTTGTCGATCTCCACTGCTCCAGGTGCGCTCAGAAAATAGGCCGTGAGTGGATCGTATGGAGCGATATCGAAAAACGATGCTGCGGACTTCTGTGAACGGGAGACCGTTCCTGGTATCTGTATCGCCTGAGCGTCCTTTTTGGTGCGCCCCAATCGCATTTGTTGGAGTCGCTGTAATAATGTAGCCATATACACTCCGTCATCGTCAGTGTTCGTTTCCCGTATCGCCGCTATTTCTACGATGGATGAGAAGTACTAAACGCTTTCTGGTTCTATTATAGTTGGTAGCCGTCTCTTAAGCGTTACGAAAAGTGTTACGAAATCACCACTCCGATAGCTTCCAGATTCCTGGCTGTACTGTTCCCTCTTCCACGCCAATTTCGGAGTAGATGCTCACGGCTTGCCTCAAATGAGACATCGCTGCTTCTGTTTCACCCAGCGTGTGCAGCAGATCGGCCAGGTTGTTGTGCAAAGCTGCTTCGCGATGGCGATCACCCTGCGAGGCGCTTAAAGCCAGGGCGGATTCTGTGAGGGAGAGCGCGCGTTCGGTTGCGCCATTCGACCGGTACGCCTGAGCGAGGTTGTTCAAAGCGGCGGCGCGCATAGCAGGGTCATGCAGTTTTTCGGCCAGGAGAAGGCTTTGTTCGAGGTGATGCAGCGCCGCTTGTGTATCATTGTGGTGACTGGCAAGCATACCCAGCATATTGTGGGCCTGTGCCAGCGCACGCGCATCGTCGCTTGCTTCAGCCAGGCTTAATGCGCGTTGAGCAAGTTCGAGCGCTTGCTGTACCTGGCCCTGGTGATGCGCCGCCAAACTCCGATCAGCGTAGATGCTTGCCTGCTGGTTGGGCTGAGCCTGTCCATCCCACACGCTCAGCGCAGCTTCTAAATGACTTTCAGCCAGTTTCCACTCCCCACGCCGCATGTAGACCGCGCCCAATTTATGCTCTACACCGGCCAACGCATCTGCCGCGCAGAAGGCAGCAGCAGTTTCATAGCTGTCGAGCGCGCTATGGTACTCTCCCAGCAGCGTGTACAGGTCTCCTATCGCTTCATGCAGCTCGGCCATAGCGGGATGCCCCAACGTCAGAGCCAGTTGTAAATGGGCGAGCGCTTCACCGTTGGCATACAGGGTGCGTGCGTATTCCCCGGCCAGTTTGAAGTAATCGGCTGCCGCAGCGTCATTTCCGGCAAGGCGGTAGTGGGGGGCGATCTGCCCTGCCAGTGGCCCAGCGTCACGATGCCCGTGCGTATGGCCGGCAAGCGCTTCGGCTACGCGACGATGCAGCAGCCGTCGTCGCGCCAGGCTGGTCTCTTCATACACAAAGCTGCGCAGTTTCTCGTGGCTGAAGTCGTAGGTCAGATTGTGTTCACCTGCGTGGCGTTGTACCTCTTCGACCAATCCCTGCGCTATCAGTTCTTCCAGGGCAGTAACGGTTTCATCATCGCTGCGCCCGCTCGCTTCACGCAAGGTGTCGAAGTCGAATGATCGCCCGATGACCGCTGCCGTATTGAGCAACTGCCAGCCAATTTCATCGACTGCGCTCAGGCGAGAAGAGAGCAGGCCGCGTATTCCGCCGGTCAGCGACCAATCGACCTGTTCAGTGTTCAGCACCCCTTTTTCGATAGCGGTCAAATACTCGATCAGAAAGAAAGGAATGCCCTCCGTTTCGGCATATAAGCGATCAACAAAATGACCGGTCGCATGAACCGTGGCGACTGATTGTACTAACTCTCGCACAGATGGCTGGCTCAGGCGCGACAACGAGAGAATCGCTGCTTTCCCCGATCGCTGTGCTTCAACATAGAGTTGGTGCAGGGGCGCTCCTCTGGCTGGCTGCTTGCCACGCCAGGTAAACAACAGGCAAAGCGGTTGTTCATGCAACCGTCGCAATACATAACTTAACCATTCAAGCGAGGCCCCATCAACCCAGTGAAGATCGTCAAAGAAGAGGATGCCGGGAGAGTTACCTGCGCTCAACCCGAGGAAGAGTTGACGTATGCCCTCAAAGAAGCGAGTTTGAGTGCCTGGATTGTCAAGTGCCGGTGGCGGGGGCAGTCCAGGTCGCAACGTCGCAAGTTCTGGGAGCAAACGCACTGTCTCGCTTAGCCAGGATGCAGGCATTGCATCTAGACGCTGTGTCTCATGTTGCTGTGCAAGAGCGGTACGCAACGCGGTAACAATGGGGGCATAGGCAAGATGGGATTCTCCTTCATAGCAGCGAGCAGAAATAACATTTGCTCCCCTACTCCGCGCATACGCCAGCAATTCTTCGGCCAGACGAGTTTTGCCAATACCTGCATCTCCCTCAAGGATGATGACTCGTCCATCGTCTTCGCTAGCATGGTATGTTTTGCGCAATGTTGCCCATTCTTCCTCCCGTCCCACCAGCGGGTATCCTGCTATTACAAGGTTCTTCAAGGTACTATGTAGGATCACGTTGTGTGGGTCCGGGGTGGCGACGCTGCTCGCCTGCTGGTTTTTAATCACGAAAACAGGCGCGGGCAATGGTGGTGGAAGGGGAGGAATCTGGTTTGCTTTGATGAGCTGGTAAAGCCGGGTTGTCGATTCCAGAGGGGATACTCCAAGTTCTCGCTCAAGTGTCTGCACGCATTCACGATACTGGTGTAATGCGGTTGTCCTTTGCCCGGCCCAGGCGTAAAGTAACATCAATTGGCGGTGCGCTGGTTCATAGAGTCGGTCTAATGCCAGCCAGCTCCTGGCATGTATGAGAGCAGTATCAAAATGGTGCGCCGCGCTATGGCAATGCGTCAGACCCTCAAGGGCACTGGCAAAAGCGCGGCGCAGAGTATCGGATTGGTACAATTGCCAGTCGTCGAATTCAGGACTATCGCGCAAACTAAAACCTGCCAGAAAGTCATTCTGATAGAGCGCGACTGCTGCGGTCAACGGCTGTTCGCAAGCGGTGCAAGTTTCGTTTGCTGGGTGTCCATGTGTCCTACATTCCGCGAGGAGACGCAAAAAAACATGCACATCGATCTGAAGGTCAGCATGGAAGTTTAAACCAATTCTTTCTCTATCAATGTCCAACCAGCTCCCCTTTAAGGCTTTGTTGAGAGTAGAAAGCGTCCGGCGCAGGGCAGCACGTGCATGAAATTGATCATTCTCAGGCCAGAGCAAAGCGGCAAGACTATCCCGGCTATACTGCTGCCGCATTATTGCAAGGTAAGCGATGAGCGCGACTGCCTTGCGTGTATCAACGCTCAAAGAAGTTCCGTCGATTTCTAAGCGCGGTGGGCCGAGCAAAAAAAGAGACAGTACGGACATGTTATACCTCCGTTGCGCTAGATTATACGTGAAAATCTTCCGCCGCGCAACTTTGAGTGGAAAATACGAAGTTGGATGTATGAATTGGTTGTTAGAGAGGGTAGATTATCACATCTCATACTAACCTGCCAAGTACACTTGGCAGGTTAGTATGAGATGTGATAGACTAACAGAGGAGGATTAACGTGGCTGAAACCGAGATACAAACTTCGCTTTTTGAGTTTACAGGCAATCATTTGTGCCTGGACTTTACCAATACTGTTCAAGATCGTTCTACTAGCCCCAGAGAGCTACTTAATAGCTATAACGATCTGGTACTATGGAGCCAGGAGGCTCAGATTCTCACTGAAGGCGAGGCATGGCAACTCCGCGAGGAAGCTAAGCGCCGCAGGAAAGAAGCGGGAGTTGTGCTCCAGCGAGCTATTGACTTACGGGAAGCGCTCTACCGCATATTCCTGGCAGTAGCCATGGGTTCTTCACCCGAAAAATCCGAGCTGAGCACGTTAAATACTGAGTTCTCTGAAGCGATGGGCCGGGCTTGCATTGTGCCAGTAAAGGATAGCTTTACACTTGATTGGACCGGTAAAGAGAAGGCTCTTGATCGAATGCTCTGGACAATAGCACGCTCGGCGGCAGATTTGCTGACTTCAGAGGGACTGGATGATGTGCGGGTATGTGCAGCCGATGACTGCCGGTGGTTGTTTCTGGACACAAGTAAGAACCATAGCCGCCGCTGGTGTGATATGAAGAGCTGCGGCAACCGGGCTAAGGCTCGCAAGCACTATACTCAGAAGAAGCAGACCGCGTAGACGTTGCTAAAAAGAGCATACAATGAGCAGGCATCTGGTGAAATCGGATGCCTGTTCTGTGAAAGGCTCTTAGAGCAGGGGTGTGATATCGAGGTATCAACATGCGTATGTTATATTGTTTCTCTTATTGCTTCTAAAGACATTTTGAGGAACCTTCAAACATGCGTACCCCATTCACCCGAATTCTGCTTTCATTATTATGCGCAGTCCTTATAATTTCAATTTTGTCAGCGTGCAATGATACAACCAACAAGCCCGGGCCACATATGTCAACGCCATTTTATACTCTTACCGGAGGGAGTACTTGCGTCGAACTGGGCTCTCACCCGCAGCCGCCATATACTAACGTTCAGGTAAGCCATGATAGCTATCTCGCCCATAGCGAGCCGATGCTTGTCGAGGACCCGCACAACCCGCTCCATCTCGTGGGTGGTTCTAAGTTCTTCACCGTTCCCGCCCACTATCGCTTTCAGATTGGCTACTACGCTTCGTTTGATGGAGGCTGTACCTGGAGCGATGGTGGAGTTCTGCCAGGATTTGCTAAAAACGAGACAACCTCAGATATTAGCTTCGCATTTGGTACTCATAACGAGGCCTACGCGGCTGTCTTATATAATTTCAAGGGAGAGAGCAGCATTGCGGTCTCGACTTCCACCGATGGCGGTAAGACCTATGGCCTGCCTGTCTCTGTTTTTGATGATAAAACAGGCAATGTTTTCAGTGACAAGCCATGGATTGCCGTTGACCAGACACGAGGAAGGTATAGTGGCTCTATTTACGTTGTCTGGTCCTACGATCATAACGGAAATTGCGGCTATGGAAACAATTGTAGCGAGGAGCTGGCCTTTTCGCGCTCAACCGATCGCGGCAAGTCTTTCTCACCTGTGCGCCTGGTGGAGGGAAGTGCACCATTCTGCACGAACCCTACCACCGGTCGCCCGGCTCATTCAACTAAGTGTGATGCTGCGCAAGGCATAATCCCCGTCGTTGAGCCAGATGGCACAATCGTTCTCTCCTTCCCCTATATTGACCTGATGAGCGGTTCCATTCCCACCCGCATACTGGTGACCACCTCGCATGACGGTGGCAATACCTGGACTTCCCCGGTGTTGGTCGCAACGATTCATGATATCGCCGGGCATTTTCCGCACGAGAAATATCGTAACCTTTCGCTGCCAGCCTTCGCTTGCGATCCAAAGACAGGTCAGCTCTACCTCACGTGGGCGGATAAGGGCAAAAAGGATGCAGATATCCTGTTCACTACCTCGAAAGATCATGGTCAAACGTGGTCAGCCCCAATCCGGGTGAATGATGATCCCATGCAGGATGGAGCCAATCAATTCCAGCCACAAATGGCAGTTGCGCCCGATGGCGTTGTTAGCATCGCCTTCTTCAATACACGCCTTGATCCCCAGCACAGGCTGATCGATGTTTATCTCGCCCAGTCTATCAATAAGGGCGCATCTTTTCTCAAGAATGTGCGGGTGACCACGCAGAGCTGGGATCCAGCTGTCGGTGCGCCAATTGATGAATATGGCCAGCAATTCATCGGAGACTATCAAGGACTGGCCGCCGATGATCACTTCGTTCATCCCTTCTGGAATGATACGCGAACCGGGAGGCAGGAGATTTTTACGGCTGCGGTGCCAGGTGCGAGACCATAGGAAATATTACGCTAAAGTTTCAGCTAATTCCCGTAAAAACAACTCGGCATCGGTCACCAACCCAGCTGCCTGGAAACTTCCCCTATCGGCTAACTTGGTCACCACGGCTGGATTAATATCCACAACGACGGTACGCACCGTTGCGGGGAGCAAATTGCCTGTGGCGATGGCGTGCAGCATAGAGGCGACCATGATGGCCATTTCGACGCCCTGAACTTCCTGGCGCATCTTCCTCTGGGCCTCTTGCATGTCGTTAATGACTCCCGGCATGGGGCCATCGTCGCGAATTGAACCTGCCAGGACCATAGGAATGTTACGTTCCATAACTTCGTAGGTGATTCCTTCACGCAGCAGGCCCACCTCCAGGGCTTTCTCCAGGGAGCCCGCCGCTCGTATAGCATTGATGGCGCGTAGATGATTGCGATGACCGCCCTCGACCTGCTCACCGCTGCGGAGGTCGACACCAAGCGAGGTGCCGAAGAGGGCCGCTTCGACATCATGGGTCACGATAGCGTTGCCGCCGAAGATTACCTGGACATAGCCACGTCGAATGAGGTCGGCAATGTAACGGCCCGCGCCCGTGTGGATAACGGCCGGGCCAAGTACAAAGAGAATCTTGCCGTTTTTGGCTCGTGTCTCTTTCATTTGACGGGCAATTTCGTGTATCGCCAGCACTTTGACTCTTTCA
>WNGP01004089.1_pt1 | contig 12166 bp, 14 predicted proteins | sample 5407671 | NCBI WGS metagenome assembly WNGP01 (sample SAMN13153381, study PRJNA577476) | soil metagenome | isolation source: 40 cm soil or saprolite under Garry oak tree replicate 2 | place: USA:California | collected 2016-06-15 | reverse complement strand
AAGCCAGAGGAAGCTAACCTTGGGGCTCCGTCCGACGATGGGCATCCGGGATTAAAAGCCGGCTCATGCGCCATGCTGATTCAAACGTCACCCTGGAGCACTACGCGCACATCGTTGGCGATGCCGAGCGCGTCGCGTCTGAGAAGTTCTCTCAGCGCATCGGGCAGAACATCACTCAATTGGAGTCAGACTCCGAATTGGAGGCAACTGCCTCAGTTAAGACCGCGTAAAGAAAGGACTTGGCGGAAGCGTGTGGGAGTCGAATTTACTTGGAGCTGATTCTCCAAGTACTTACGAGGAAGGCCTTGGACTGAATTGGAAGGACTTACCATCCTTCGGTATTCTTAATGCCGCCTTTTTGCCGCCTCGTTTTCTTCCTCCCACTTTTCTCTTCGGAAGAACCATTTCAACGACTCGACTGTTGGCCTCCCGCATCGCATCGGGCACCGCTTGTGTGTAAATGTTCATTGTTGTGCGAATGTCCGAATGCCGCAGAAGTTCTTGCTGAACCTTCAAGTCCACTTGCAACGAACGAAGCAGTGTGGAGTACGAATGCCGGAAACTGTGCCAGCCGATAGGACCAACTCCGGCGCGGATCCCGGCAGGAAGCAAGTGATCGCGTTGAATCGTCCACGGCCATCGTGGACGCCCCGTCCCATACGGACTTGGGAACAACCAATCACAGTTCCCTGCTCCTGGAGCCGTCTCGGCCTTGTACGCAACCAGAAGATCTGCCAAATTCGGATGCACTGGCAGTCTCCTGTTTGAGTTCGTCGTCTTCACCTCATCGACTCGACCGATGACAACTCCGCGTTGAATATGGACCTCGCAAGCCTTCCAATCGAAATCGCCCCACTGCAAGCCCACGAGTTCGCTTGCCCTCAAGCCGAGACACGCCGCCACAATACACATCGTTCGAATCGGTTCTCGCAATTCGTCCAACAACACCCGGAACTCCTTAACAGACAGGATCCTGGGTTGTCTAAGACGCTTCGAAGAACCTTCTACTCGGACGAGACTCATCGGATTCATCCTATCAATTTCGATGAACTCCCATTTCATCGCCCAATTGAACAAGATATGCATGATGCTGCGGACATGGCCCTTGCTCTTCGGTGCAAGGTCGAGACTCATAAGCCATTCCTCGACAAGGAGAGGTTTCACCCTTCTTATAGGAATGGCCCCCCACTTCGGCTTAACGTGATGCGTGATCCATGAACGATACTTGCTCGCGGTGGAATGACGCCTCGGGAGCTTTTCGCGCATATAACGGTCTATCAACGCCCCAAACAAGACATGCTCGTTTGGCACTTGAGAATTCGCCGCTAGGCGGAATGACTCAGCCGCTCGCCATGCCTGCGCTTCCGTGGGATATTGCTCGACGGTTCCGACAATCACTGTTTCTCTCTTACGCCTTCCATCAGGGCCGGTCGCGTTTCGCTCCCAAACCCAGACATCCGGCTTCCTCTTGCGAGGTTTACGACGTAAATAACCAAACTGATATCGCGCTCGCTGGAACATGATGACTCCTCCTTAGTCTGTTCTAGCGGCACGAGTGACCTGACGAATTTAACTCTGTTCGCATCCAACCGTCCAGTTCCGATGCATAAAAAAACCATCTACCAAACCGAAAATGCCCTGGAAGCCTTCGATCTCGTGCCATACGCTTGATGGTCTTCGGATGAACACGGACAAGGACAGCTGCTTCCTCACAGGTCAGCGGACGTTCAACGCCAGACTGCCCTGGGGATTCGGTTGCTCGCACCCCAACGCTGGTCGCTTCCCCTGTGGCCCCCTTGTTTGGTTCTCTGAGTAATAACTCGAGTGACTCATTGAATCGAGGCGGCGGTTTCGGTGTCCCGTTAATCGTCCCCTCACTTGCAGGCGAGGGGTCGGACTGCAAAACCGAAGCATCGACAGGAAGGCGCGAGGCATGCTGTCTTGAAGACGCTGTACTCTCACGCGCACCGAATTGGATTGAATGCCGATTCATGTCTACTATACGTTCCTTCTAAGAGCGTCTCCTGCCATTTGTTCTTGATGGTGGTTGTTGATGTGTTGGCCCAGCCAGCGTTTGAACTCGTTGTCTTTCTTGAACAACAGCTTGAGGGCCTCACTGACGACGTAGGACGGGTTCGCATCGATGAACTCCGCGTACCTGTCGATTTTGTGTCTGACTTCCTCCTCCAGGCGGACCTGAAGAGTTGTGGTTTTAGATTGCTTAGTTGGTGCTTGCAGAAGTGCCAAGTCTTTCTTCTCCTTTCGTAATTCGCGTTCCACTACATCCTGCATTACAACTCGTATTCTCAGACTCCTGCACGCGGGCAAAACACGGTCACGCTTCCTGCGTGACGGGCGGGAGCGACCCCACCGAACTTTGGGCGGCTGAAAGCCGTCAAAAGTGGGGTCGCTCCCGCCAGTTTTAGTGTTTTGCCCGCGCTGACTTTTGTTTGCATCGCTTCTCTATCTCCTACGTTTAAAGGAAATTGCTCTGGCCACAGGCTGAAGAATTTGCAGAAGACGCAGCTGAAGCATGTAGTTCTTACATTCTTCACTCCTTCCCTGCTGGTTCCTGTGCAGGAGCCCCGACCCGGCGCAGCATTTCGGTAGCGAAGTGCGCCGTGACATCGTGCTTGCTACCACCAAACTCCTGAACGATGCTGGATTCAGTCACTCTGCCGACTTTCCATCCGCGATACAAATATTCGAAACGTTGTCCGGTGAAGCGCATCTTGGCCTGATTTCGAAAGATTAAATCAGCTTCAGTTAGAGATCCGTAGTGGCCGAGGTCCCAGGCCTTTCGGATTTGGAAGTAGCGCAACAATTCTGCCGACGCGTCCGATCCCAGCGGAACTGCGACCAAAGCATTGAATAGTTCTTTGGCCTCTCCGAAATGCAAACCGACTCTCGCCAGATAAAGAACGCGGAACTCCGAGAGCTGTCGAAAGAGAGGGAGGTAAACTTCGAGGTGGTGCACAAATTCCGTAAGACTGGCCCCTGGCCCTTGAAGGTAGGTGAACGTCACCACAGTCGAAGCGGCGTCGCCGTCGAGAAACATTGGAAACTTGTCCACGAAGTAGCGAAGCGTCGGCTGCGACGTTCTCTGTCCGTAATAGATCTTTGAGGGCAGAAAGTGGCGCGGGGTCTTCAGCTGATCACAGAAAAAGCTCATCTTCTCCGGCTCGGTTTCCAAGTACGTGTACTGTAGGTTGGAAAGGACAAAATCGAGGATTCCAATGCGCCGCTGGATGTATTCGATTTCGTGTTGCCGGCGATTGCGGATGTTCTCGCGGTCGATCTGGCGGTAGAGCCGGCGGGAGAATAGGTGGTAGACGACGCCGCTCTTTGGGAACCTTTCGGTGCGGGCATGCTTCTTGGTGTGAAGCTTGTTCCAGAAACTAGTGGTGCGCTCCCCCCAATGGGCGTTGGCGAAGGCTAGGAATTGACGTGCCACAAAGTAGCCCGAATGCGTCGCCACGAGGTAGAGAAAGCGAGCTTCCGCTTCGGTGTAGCCGAGGGCCTTCAATGCGTCGATATGGACAGGGGCGATGTTCATGGCGCTATTATTCGTGCAGCGTTCTCGGATTCGTCGAGCGCACGGCAAGGCCCCGCCGGGCGTACCCTTGCAGGGAAACCGACTTCGCGGCCGGCTGGCTACCATGCAGCGACACGCAACTTAGCGGAGGAACTGACGAAGTGGGAGGGCTCCGGCGAGCCTAGGGAGAAGCGAGCGAGAGCCCCCTCAATATACTAAGAGGCCCAAAGAAAGGAAAAACGCAATCAAGAACAAATCGTTTCGCATCAGACTGCTATGTCCTGGTAAGTCGCCAACCCGGACAAGTCCCGTCCTAGGACTCCAAATGGACGGTTACTGCGTTTATCAGGCATTTGGATCCAGCTAACTGGTTATGAGCCTCGCTACGATCTGTCGCTCATTTTCACCTTAGCTTGACTTGTCGCAACGTGGGAGGCTAGGAGGCATTTCGTTGGAACAATTGTTCCGTGGATGCAATTTGTTTCTCGATCTCGCCAGCCATGGTACGAGCCCGGCGGGTTGCGGCTGGTTCTTGTTCGCCGGGACGTGGCTTGAAGGTCAAACCAATGGCTCCGATTGTCGTGCCAGCGGCATTATGGAGAGGCAGAGTTACGTCAAAGTTTTCGCCCTCCTTCAACAGTATGGGCTGGTCGGTCTCCATCGCTTTCAAATCTTCGGGGTCGGACTTCCGCCCTATCCTCTCCGGTAAATTGCAGGCGATGATCAGGTTGTCGCTCTCCTTCGGCGGAGTGATGTGTAAAGCGATGCGCAGAAGGTCCGGGTGACCGGCAGCGAGTTTATCCACCAGCCGCTGCGCGTAAATTTTCTCGGCTGGAGGTGCGGAGACTGATCTAACTAAATCTTGAACCATCAAATCATCGAAATAGATCACCGAGTCCGCTTTGGTCCACAGGCCGATTTTTCCGGCATCCCGGAAGGTGGCGTCCTTCGCGCTGATTTTGAGCTGACCGTCGTAGTAGCACTTGAATTCATCGTCGCGCGCTTCGACTTTGATTTCGTGCCATTGTTGCGAGCTCACCTTGAAATTGGCTCCGGCAAATTGAACCCGGCGTCCCCTCACGACGTGATAGAGCCGAAAGTTATCTTCGAGGGCGTTTGCGCGCACAACATAGTAGTTGTCTTTGTCCTTGAGACGAAAGACGAGGCCGGCTCCTTGGTCCACTTTGCCGGAGATTGCTTTGAACTTCACACTGAGGGAGAGATCTTTGTAGCTGGTATCCTCAGCGATGGCCAGGGGGAAGCGGTAGTCGGTATTGTCCTGGGAAGTTTGAGCCAAGACATTAGGCCGGGAGGGCGCCGTGGGTTCCTTCATGACCACCCACTGGCCCACTGTGCCTTGTCCCGTTAGGGCGAAGGCAAATCCTGCAGCGGGCTTTCCTGCTGCGTCTTTGTCGAAATTCCAGGTACGCCCGTTTGCCTGTGCGGTCACCGAGATGGGAATGATTAACACAGAAATCACAAGCAGGACAGCAATCAAACCGGCGGCGCTCTTCATAAGATTCCTCCTCTCAAAGCGGGTTTTGGATGGAGCCGCGATGTCGATCCGCAGTCTATCACTCCGCTCTACTTGCACATGCCTGGTTAGTCGCGTTACCGGACATTGAGAATTCTGCGACCGGGCTCTCAGAGACGCCAAAACGGGAGTCTGATATGGCTAGTCGTCGGGAGGCGGCTAACCATGAAGCGCAAACTCAAGAGCGGGCATACCCGACTGAAAACAAAGCTCGGCCTTCCCGACTTGGAGAATGCCAAGATCGCCGTGATCGTAAGCTTGAGGTCGTTCGAATCGCAGCGCAGTTATCGGCATTCGATCGATGAGTTTGTGGCTTGGTATTGCTCCGCTCCGCGACTGTCGTTTAACAAGGCGGTCGTTCTCCGTTACCGACTTCATCTCGAAGATCGCCACCTGGCTGCAGGGACCATCAACGTCAGGCTGGCAGCGGTACGACGGCTGGCATATGAAGCAGCAGATTCTGGACTGTTGAGCCCCGACCTCGCAGCCGGCATTCGCCGCGTGAAGGGCGCAAAGAAGCTCGGGTGCCGCCTCGGGAACTGGCTAACGGCCGAGGAAGCTCGAACGCTCTGGCAACTCCCTGATCCTGTTACATTGAAGGGTAAGCGCGACCGCGCGATTCTTGCTGTGCTATTGGGTTGTGGCCTGCGACGTCGCGAACTGACGGAACTCATGGTTGACCACTTCCAACGTCGAGAGGATCACTGGGCCATCGTCGATCTAATAGGAAAAGCTGGTCACGTTCGAACCATACCAGTGCCCTTGTGGGTCAAGCAAACCGTCGATGATTGGCTCGTAGCGTCGAGCATCGTTAGCGGGCGGTTATTTCGTTGCGTCTGTAGGACGGGAACGACTTGGGGCACCGAAATGACCGAAAAGGTGGTGTGGCACGTCGTCAAGCAGTACGCAGGCCAGGTTGGAATCGTAAAACTCGCGCCCCATGACCTTCGAAGGTCGTGTGCTCGTCTCTGCCACAGCGCCGGGGGCGAGCTGGAACAAATCCAGTTTCTACTGGGCCACGTCTCGGTTCAGACCACGGAGAAATATCTCGGATGCAAACAGCGATTGAGAGAGGCCGTAAACGACAAGATTGGAATTGAACCCGTCCCGTGAAAGGAGTGAGCAGGCGGCGATAATCCGGGTATTCTTTTTCTGATGAGACCTCGATTGCTGCGAGGTCCCAGCAACTTAGGAGGGCGAAGATGGAAATCGACCTTCACGGCTACCATCCAGCCGAAATCGTGTTCAACGGAGTTCTTAGAAAGATTCTGCAACAAGTTTGGGAGATGGGGAGGAGTGACCTGACGCTGATTCACGGCCATGGCCGCAATCGCGGCATCACACCGGGATTTGTAAACACCAACACCGGTTATTTTGGGCTCTGCATTCGGCGGGCGTTGCGTAATGACGAGTCTCTACGCCAATGGATCAAGCATACGACGCTTGATTGCCGACAGCTCGGCTGCACATCAATCAGATTGAAACGGAACTCAAATCCGACGAGAAAACAATTGGATTGTTTTTGACGCGCAGGATACCCGTTGAATTGGGGATTTGTTCTCAATGTCCGGTTACGCGACTAATCGGGAGTTGAGTGCCCGAGGCGAAGCGCAAAGGCGAACAGTCCCCGAAAAAGTTCGACGCGGGCAATTAGTCCATTCGCAAGAGGTATCGACGATAGCAAAATGAAACCACTGCCCCTAAGAGGCCTTACACGGTGGTGTTCGCACCCGCCGAGACCGGAAGGCAATGGCTTGACGGGCCGTATCACCGCCGAGGAATCGCTGCTCAGAGTGCGAGCTGGCCGTCCTTGACCACAACCTGACCATCTATCTCGACGGTCGCCTTCACGATGGGAAAGGCAAAGCCGAAGTTCCCCTGGGTCTTGTTGTTCCCTCCGAAGACTTGGTTGTCGCCAATGCCCACGTAGACTAGGCCGCCAGCCGAGCCCGGATAGTAGACCGCGCCATTTTCTTCGTGGACCTTGAATGCGGGATTGAGCCCGAGGCCAAAAAAGGCAACTACGTTCGTCGGTCCAGCAGAAGAAGAAATCAACTCCTGGAAGCACTGCCCTCCCCCTCCAGCTTTGAAATTCTCCATTTTGCCGTTCTGGAAGGTAAAGGAAACGTCGGTCATGGGCTCAAATCGGCACCCCGCCCGGGGCACCACGACTTTGCCGGTGGCGGAATTCTCCAGCGGCGCAACGTTAAGGTTACCTCCAGGGAGTCCTGCGATGCGGTCGAGGAATCGTTTGCTCTTTGCTTTCTCGGCTGACACAATGCCGTCATCAATGAAGATGGGGCGGTTGCCCACCGCAAACGTGAGGTTGGTGCCACTCGGAGACGTGATGTGCACTGTCTTGGCCCCTTGCAGCACTTTCTTGAGCGCATTGCCCGTTGCCGAGATTTGCTGGTAGTCAGCGCCAATGGCCCCCCAGACCATATTGATATAGGTGGCCGGATCGAGCTGGAACGACCGTGCTCTTTCCTCCGTGGGGAGGATCAGGTCCGCTTCGCGATATTTCATGCCATCGAGCAACGGTAGGATGAATTGGTTGGCCTTGTCGATTTTGGCGAGTCGCGCGGCTGACACGCCAGCTTGGAGCGCTTTGATATCTGAGGCCTCGGGCAGATTGATCCAGACATCCACCTGCTTGAGCCATTCAGCCACGTAACGCGGTTCCTGCGCGAGGTAGTTCTCAGGAGCATCCATGTAGCGGGAGCGGATCACCTTGTCCGAAGCAAGGAACATCGTGACCAGGCCTCCCGCTTTCTGAGCCTCAATGGCCAGAGCCTCCATCAAAGGAATGGTGTGCTTCCCCCCTACGATCACCACCACATCACCGGGCTTGACGCTGACCGACGTGGTCACGACTCGCCGGGCGAGCTCCCCCAAATCTCTTTCTTGGGGATTCGCGGGAACGGTGCAGAAGAGCCCAATAGTGAAGACACTGAGGGGGAGCATCAAACGGAGGAAGGAAATCTTTCTCATTGTTGGAACACTCCTTTCGGTTGGCAATGGGGCGCCTTACCTGGCGAGACTGACACTGTGCTTATACCCAAGCTACTGCTTTGGCGAATTTTGTCAAGGACAGGCATCACAGTTCGCTGTGATTCGGGACACGGGACTTTCCCAGGTCGCGACGGTAGGCACCGTGTTCAAGGACGTTTCGACGATGAGTTGCGAAGAGGATTTCCTGCTAACTGGTCCCAACGCCCGATTAACGCGACTAGGGTGGCGCACGATGGTTCTCCTCCTACCAGTACTTCGATTTTTTGTTGACACGGGCAAGCACGAAGCACAGAATCGCCGCCGCTCTTTCACTTTTTTCCGGTCCCTCGGCCCTTCTCTCGGTTGTTTCGTCACGAGCAAGCGGGCGCATCTGCGTTTCGCAAGGAGAACGAACATGAAAATGAAATCGAGATGGATTCTAGTAAGTGCGGTTGTGTCTTTGGCGGCGTTTTTGTGCGTGACAGTGGGTCTCCCAGTGGTGCAGGGCTCGGCTGACCATGTCCGCTGGGACATCATCAACTTCAACGCAGCAACTACTCCGCCCACGGTTAGCGCAGGCGGCTTCGCAATCGCAGCAGCCCGCAATAATCCCAGCACCCTGACGATCAAGCTCACGGGTTCTGGGACCTTCATCGGGCCTGCAAGTGGCGGCACGTCCAGCGGTGCCACCGGTGGAGGTACGTGGCAGACGTTTAGCGGTACCACCTTGACTGGAAGCGGCACCTATGAGGTAAGGGAACTGATCAGTTGGCAGTTCGCGAACTTTCAGACGCCAAGCATCATTGACCTGATCGACGACGGCGCAGGGGCCAATGGCAACGCGCTTTTGCGAATCGAGTATTCCGACGGCAGCAACGGCGTCCTCGGCGTCGGCTGCCATGGCCCTGGGTCGCTTGGCGGTATCGTGGAGGGAGTGATTGCCACGAAAGACTTTGTGACTTACTGGGATGCCCAGGCGCCCGCGGGCGTTGTGAACGCGAACCGGACGAGCTTCCACGTTAGGTGATAGGCCTGCTCGCTTGACGCTGAAATGCGGAATCCGCCCCGGGGGCGGCGAGGTAGTCAAGGAAATTCTCACTCCCGCCCACCGGGGCGTCAGACCTGATCGAAGACAGCCATGGGTTCGGGGCGCGCAGCGCGCTTTGCCCGGAGCCCAAGTTCTAATGCGAATTCACAGAGCTGCGTGGGGAGAAGAACATGCTAGTAAGGTTAAAGCTCGCGAGGCGGTGGCTTGTTGGTTTTTTGTTTTTGACAGCAGTAATTGCATTGGCGGCAGTTTTCTCGACGCGTTCGGCGTCCGGCGGGGAAATTGCTGACAGAACGATTGCCCGCGGCGGCGGAACGACGATCATCCAGGGTGGGACAGGACCGTTGCTAGGGTTCATCCCTGTTCTGACGACAATCGCCTTTCACGCCGAAAAGACCGGCGGCGCCGTGACAGGTTCACTCGAGTGTCTGGCGTTGACTCCCGAAGCCGGAACGGGCTCGAAGAGCGCTCAGTTCACGGTGAATGCAATGTACGTCACTGGGCAGATCACCGGAGCTACCGTACAAGGCGATACTGCGACTTTGACTGGCACGGCGAGCATCACGGGACTCGGAGCGGGCTCCAACGTTCCGTTCACGTTTGTAGTGCAAAGAGGCGGGCCAGGTGCCACTTCCGTGCTGAAGGTGAACACTTTGCCCGCGTCTCCGTTCAATGAGATTCTCGTGGAGGGCTCCTTCCAGGTACACGGCGAAGATTAAGTCCGCTAACGTCGAACCGACCCTCTGATCGATACCCAATGAGGGCCCTGCTGTCGGGCCGTTCGTTCGATTGTCTGGCGCTGGCGCCGGACGCCAGCACCTGCCTGAAGTGCGGTCAGTTCGGGAAGTTGCGCCCGATGCCCTTGGGTCCTGGTCTCCACGAGCAAACATGAATTCGGTCGGAGGAGAACATGTTGACTACAAAAACCAGGTTGTCTTTCCTGGCGGGTGGCAGCCCCTTGCATGGGGGGCCAGGAATTAGGTGCCGCATCCCTTTTGGGTTTTGCGCGTATTTTCCGTCCTGGATGGTTCTGCGGGGAAAGGGCGCGGGTTGAGTTCCCCATTGTACGCAAATCACGGTGGACCGCCCCTCCCGAGCCGGTCGGAAATCGCCGGCGTTCTCAACCGAACCCGTTCTGCGCGGGAAGCAGACCGCTTTCCCCGGCACCCCTTCCTCCACTGAGTCAATGTCGGAAAGCCCGACAATTCCCACCGACCCTCACTTCTCGCTCCCACAACCCCGTTTTTGAATAGCTTCCGGTTTGCCGACAACTCAGGAGTCGCATGGAGAGGCTGGAATTTGACTAACATTTTGAGCTATTTATGCATGCCCTCATTCCGGACTGCCACGTCGACTGGCAGCTTGTGGATGGTTTGAACCACCCGGTTGATGTCAGCCTGAGAGATTACTGCGGGCCCGTCCTTTTTCTGATCAAAAATGAGATCTAGGTGGCCATCCTCGGAGAAAAGCTCAACGCTGAGACGTTTCGGAGGGCCCTGTGGGCGTCCGTATTGAAATCCCTTGAAACCTTTTGTCCTTACTTCAAAGATCCCAGACTCAGGATCTCCGGGGGTAGAGATCGCCTTTACGATTAGCAACACCCCTTGACCGACAGCTGTTTTTCTTGGAGCGAAGACGGTCATTTTGTCCGGGGTAGTTTCCAGGATGAGTCGCTTAAAGTTGTAATCCGATTGGAGGGCCTCATCGCCATAAATTTCTCGGAGGGCCTCGCGGTCCAACTTCCCCTCTTCAAGGAGGTAGTTCATGAACTCTTGCGGGAGGCTGCTCCATACGGTGAGAACGTTTCCGGAACGAAATGCGATAATAGCCTTATTCCCGCCCACAATTTTGGTATTCTCTTCATCCACGTCAGTCCACGGGATCTCAAATTCGTAGCCGACGTAGGAGACCTTCCTGCCAGGCGCTTTCGAAATGGATGAATCCGCGAGCGCGACAGGCGTTTGCTCTACAAACGGAAGCTTGCGCGCGGCGTTCCCTGCTTCCAGAGCTAGAAAGGTCTGGATGCCGAAGAACCAGAGATAGGCGCCACACGCGACGACTGCAACTCCAAACCAGGTCAGAACGAGCGACCGTCGGGACATAGAACCTCCGTCTCCTGATGAGGTAACGAGTCAATCGCGATTCAATCATACAATTAAATTAGTCGGGAGAATTCTGCACAATGCCCGAGCATCATTGAGTACGCATAGGCTCCCGGAGTGGACCCGCTGCAAGGTTCAGGTGTTTCTAGACAGCGACCAGCCCGCAATCGAGTGCTAGTGGCTGATTAACGGGCTATCTCTAACGACGCCGACCATTGCAAGAGCTTTTTCTTTGCCTTGTCCTTGTGTTCGAGCACACTTGTTTGTCGGCGCACGAACCGCGTCTGTTCCTATCGCTTCCGTTCATTTGTGTCACCCTAACTTGCTCAGCCCGTTTTCGTTCATCAATTCGGTGTTGCCCACCAACCATCTCTTCAGTCACAGTCAACCATGATGAGTTATTCGAACTCCCTGCTGTTCAGGGAGGCGGGTAGCCTAATCACTCGGTCGGTGACGGTTTCGCACCATAGCCCGTCTTTGGCATCCCCGCACAGGCACCACCGTTTTTCTGACGCATCTGTCCACGACGACAGAACTCGTTATAGTCAATCTGGTCCCGCAACATGATCCACAGCCGGATCCCGAGTTTGCGAGCCACGGCGACCCTGGCTTTCCCTAGACCTTTTTGGATCAATTTGCGGCGGTAGAAACGCTGCAACTCGGGTTCCCGGCGCGCGGCGTGCATCGCCGCCTCGCACCACAGGAACCGCAGCAGCGGATTGCCTTGTTTGCTCAACCCGCCCAGCCGTTGCCGACCCCCACTGGAATACTCACTCGGGATCATCCCCACATAACTGGCCAGTGCTTTGCTGGCTGCGAACCGTGCCGGATCGCCCAAAAACACGTCCGTCGCCAATGCTGTGACTGGCCCTACGCCGGGGTGAGTCATCAAGAGCAATGCTCCGGGACGCTCGTAGGCCTGCTCCTCGACTCGCTGATTCAGTTTCTCGATCTCG
>WNGP01004587.1_pt1 | contig 12167 bp, 15 predicted proteins | sample 5407671 | NCBI WGS metagenome assembly WNGP01 (sample SAMN13153381, study PRJNA577476) | soil metagenome | isolation source: 40 cm soil or saprolite under Garry oak tree replicate 2 | place: USA:California | collected 2016-06-15 | reverse complement strand
GAAATAGTCTGAACGCAAATGACAAAAACGAAGATGTTCGCTGGTGGGGGAGGTGGGGATCACATAGCGGATCTCCACCTCCTCGCCGGTGACCACGACGCGATCAACCAACAACTCAATAAGTTGCCGCCTCTGGTCGAATGTGGCCTCGGCCAATCCTTGCTGGACACGCTGGCAAAAGGCGTCGATGGACTGGACCATGGCAGCCAGCTCGTCGTGGCGCCCAACACTGGCCTCTAACTGGCGCACCTGTTCAGCAATGGAGTGCCTCCGGTGCTCCAGTTCCTGGTGCCGTCGCTTGTACTCTGCCAATTGGAGCACAGTGGCCAGGTAGGCGTCTGTGAGCCGCTCTATTTGGTGTTCCAAGCTGACGCGGGCTTTGCGCAGATTCTCGCGTCGGGCTTGCAGTGCTTGAGGCAGCCAGTGTCCCCCTTGTGCGCGTTGAAGCGCCGCTGCAATGGTTTCTGGGTGAGTGAGCACTTCACAGACATCCTGCCAGACCAGTTCATCCAGCTGGCCAGCGGGAATGAAGCGCGAATGACACTTCTCATCGCGGCAGGAAACAATCATCTGGTTCTTGCCCCGACAGGTGTAGTAGGCGTAGCCTGCGGTGCTGCTGCGACCCATGCATGACAGGTGGCAAACCCCACAACTGACCAGAGCACGCAGCAGGTAGGCATGAGTGGTATTGTGGCGGCTGGCAAACTGCTGATTTTGCGCTAGCTTGACCTGGACCTGATCAAACACCTCCTGACTCACGATCGGCGGTACCTGGGCAACTGCGACCCACTCTGCTGGATCGGTTCGCGTATGCCCTCCACGCACGCGACCAATCGGAGCCAACGGCGAGTGCCGCTGATGGGCCTCTGTCGCACGGGTGCGTCCAATATAGACCGTCCCGGTGTAGATGGGATTAGAGACAATCCCATGCACAGTCGCCTGATTCCACCGCTGGCGACCGCTGGGAGTCGGCACTCGCCTCTCCATGAGCTGTTTGGTGATCCCCATCAAACTCTGCTTTTCTTGTGCGTAGGTCTCGAAGATCTCGGCCACGACGGCTGCTTCGTCGGGTTCCAGACGCGCACCTGCGGGATCACGAGGCCGGGCAGGATCGACCCGGTAGCCATAGGGTGGACGCGTCCAGGGCAACAAACACCCAGCTTGATACTTCTGTTGACGCCCTCGTCGCATCCGCTCGGCAATGAGGCTGCGCTCATATTCAGCCACGGCTCCACGAATCTGCAAGAGGAGTTGGTCATGTGGATCCTGGCTCATGGGGTGTTCGACGAACTCAACGTGACAGCCCCCGCGTTCCAGTTCCTCCATGAGTAACACCTGGTGCACGTAGTTGCGCGCCAGGCGATCCGGTGCCGTGATGATCACCCGATCAAAGGCACCGGCCCGAACCTGATCCCGCAAGCGATCGAGACCAGGACGACGCAGCTTGGCTCCGCTGTAGCCATCGTCGCGAAAAATGTGTTCATCGCACCAGAGCCATCCCTGGTTGCGGCTTTGTTCCCGTAAGCGGTCGAGTTGCTGCTCGATCGTTTGCGTCTGCGCCTGGCGTTGGGTCGAGACCCGCACATACATGGCAACTTTCATTTCTGCTCTCCTGGGGGAACGATCCTGTTGGCTTCTCCTTCGGGATCACTGCACTCCACTGGACAAGAGACTGGTAGCTCCGGTCCCATCGGTACTGAGCGTCGGTCCGCTCAACGCTGTGACGGAGCACCGTCCACTGCCGTTTCTTCATGTGTATCCTCCTGAGGACAACGTTCCGTGTTGTTTCCCTCAGAAGGATATTCTACCGCTTGACGAGCACTCAAAGGCAGTCGCCACCAGGAGAGCCGCAATCGTCCTGTCCGGCTCATACAGAATTTGTCATTTGTGATTGTACCATCGAGGATAGTTTTAAAGTCACGAAAGAGTGTCTGGGCTGGGAGGAGGTCCAAGTGCTGGATCTGCGTGGCATCCGTACACTGGTGGCTATGGCGTGGGTGGCGGCAGGCTTTCTTTATCAGTTAGGCGTGACCCTGGAATGGGCTGAAGTGCAACTGCTGGCCAAGTTAGGCGGCTGGGTGCCGCACAAGGATCGTCGTCCTGGCAAGATCACGCTCATGCGTGGCTTACGTCGTCTGCTCGACATGCTCGCCACTCAAGCCATCCTCAGCGCCGCCGCTGCTCAACCGGGAGGTCTGCCACCCAATATCCAGGCTCTGTTGCAGGGCTGGCAACCTCCTCCACCGGATTTATGACCGGATGTCAGATATCCATACTAAGTCTCAACAGTTTCAGAAAGGAACTATCCATGTGTTACCAATTGCCATACCAGCCGCTCTGGCTCCCTGAACTTAGCTGTTTAGCAGGCTTTAAGGTGACTGAGAAAAGAAACGGCATGCATGTAGGGCATCAGAATTTCACCTATCCGATGAATACACTTCGGCTTGATCCTCGTAGCGTATGGGGAGACCATGATCGCTGTTTGCATTTTGCGTATGATCTTCAAACAGCCAGGCGCAATCTGCTGGGTTCTTACGGTTCGCACTTGCTCTTTTGCGCCCTCCTTCCATACCACTACTGGTCAAGACTTATCAGAGGGGCAAATACAGCGTGCCTGCATGGAGATTTGACTGTTGTATTGGGCTGTTTGACATGCGGCGAAGGCGATTATGAAGAACCGAATATTGTCATGGCAGGGCAGGGGATGCCTTCTCTTCCGCCCTCACTACAGTCTGACCTGTTCAGTTGGATTCGAGAGTTACCCGTAGTAAATAGCTGAACAAGAACAAAAGGAAGCGGCTTATGAAGAAGCGGCTTATTGCAGTCCCGTTAGACCAAGGGACTTACGATCTACAGTCTGTCTACACTGGCAGCGACCCTCTGCTACCCCCTAAACCACAACCCAAACCGCCTCCTACGCCAATGAGCAATAACTGGTGGAAGCAACAAAAGGGTGTCGCAAGGGTGCGAAACGGCTTTGTCGTGCAGGGACTCATCGCAATTCCTGTTCCGAAACTTACTACAAGAGCCCGCTCACTTCCACAAACTGTAACCAATAAAGGAGAAGTAAAATGAGTACGCCAAATAACCCAGCAACAAGCCTGGTACCCAGGCAACAAGTGCCGTTTGGCAAAGATGTCCTGAAATTTCTGCTTGAGAACGAGTCTCAGATTACCAACCGCGTCGTGCGTGATTTTGTCAGACGTTATGTCGCCTGGTTATACGGCCTGGCTAATGAAGATGTCCAGGTTTTCTCAGCAGGACTTCGCCAGATGCTGCGCTTTGAAATAGCAGGCGCGTTTTACGGCTATGACCCATCAGATGTGTCCTATACCCTTGACAAGCTCAACCGCCTCTTCTTTATGGTGATGGGCAATGCCTATATCCGCACCACTCACCAGGAGCTTGAAGAAGAATTGCCGTCTTTAAACACCCATCTTTCTCTGGAGCTTTTAAGCGGGCTCTCCGCCCCGCTTGGGTTTTATGTGCTAGTACGTCACTTTCAGACCGACGCACATTCGCAGGATAAAGCCTGGCTTGACCGTGCCTGCGATTTATTCGGGCAGTTTCGCGACCTGGAAACCTGGCGGCCACAACGTGATACTATCGAACAATCGGCAACCATCAGGCAGCTTTTAGGTGTTGCTATAGCTGACGATGAACCCTACTACAATACCACAACACCTGGCTATATTCGCGATCCGAGCCCAGTTTATAGACCGCCACAAATTTCGTACCAATCTCCATATGCAAGATCACATACTTACGAAATTCCTTCTCTTGAGAAGCAATGGCGGGCAGAAATGTCTGGTATGCATTTCCAGGGCTACCAGCAATGCTACCAGGAAACTAACGCCCTGTTCGACCACACTGGCATGATTATTGAAGCAGAGCGCAAACGCCTGGTTGATTTTCTCAAAAGCCTTCGGCAAACCTTAGACATACTCAACGATGACCCGCTTCTGGTTGCTGGTCAGTGGCAGGAAATGCCTGTATATCCAGAGCCGCCGCAACCTCCAAAAAATAATGGCAATCAGTCAGAGCATACGGACGAGATCTTTGAGAAGATTAAGGATGTTTCTCAGTAGAGGAGGAAACTAATGGCTGACATCATCCTTGGCAATGACGCACAAACCGGCAAACCGATAATGCTTAAAGAAAAGGATTTTGCCCTGGGCGGCTATTCCATTGGAGTACGCCGTGTTGGTAAATCCTTTCTTTTGGAACAGTTGATCTTGCAGTCGATTAACAACAGGCGCGGTGTTTGTGTTATTGACCCTCATGGTGACTTGATCGAAAACGTAATAGGCAGAGTGCCCGAGGACAGGCTAGAAGACGTGCTCTATCTTGATCCACTAGACCATAAATATCCGTTCCCGCTAAATAGCTATCATTGCGAGGACAAGAATAACCCCAAGCTTCTACAGTACACAGTTGATTCAGTCATGCATCTGTTTGAAAAGCTCTTTCCCTCTGAAACTACACAGCCTATGGTTGAGGACGTATTAAGGGTTTGCGCTCATACGATTATTGCCAACGACATGACCATGGTAGAAATACCGCGGCTAATCCTTGATCGGGCATTTAGAAACCACCTGCTCAGAAATGTTACAAACTATGATGTGCAAGCGTTCTGGGAAAGCTTCGATAATTTAAAGCCAGATGAGCAGGAAAGACAGGCAGGTATCGTAGCGCGTCGTGTACGGAAGTTTACAACCAATGAGATTATAAAGTACATCGTGGGGCAATCTGAGAAGACACTTAACTTTCGTTCGATACTTGATGATTGGAAGAATCCCAAAATTGTTCTTGTTCGCCTATATGCAGACATGCCGGAACTGACCAGCTTGATCGGCTCGGTAATTGTCGGACAGCTCTTGCAAGCAGCTCTCTCAAGATCAACAACGGATAAGCGTCCGGAGTTTCACTTGTATTGTGATGAGTATTCTCGTTTTGCCACATCTGATTTCTCGACTATTATATCGGAAGCAGGTAAGTATAACATCATTCCTTTTATCGCTCACCAATCAAGAGGCCAGATATCAGAGGAAAATCAGGACTCGGCTATGCAGCTAGGATTAATTGTCTGCTTCAGGGTGATACCGCGCGATGATAACGACATGGCCGGATGCTTTGACTGCACTCCTGTTAATGCGCCTATACCGATGGTCATACCCGGAAATGTCCTTGATTATCTAAAAACCCATCAGTCCCAGAATGTACAGGACTTGTGGAAATATTATGTCAGGGATTGGCAGGAGCTGGTTAAAAAGGATGAAACAATCCACTACCAGCATAGAAAGGGACTATATAGAAACAGTGAAGGTAAAGTAGTTAATGAGGCTTTTGCAGAATATGATTTTGAGTTAAGCGGAGCAATACCTATTGAGCGAAAGGTTACAGTTTTACCAAAACATGATTTTCGTACAGGGTTGGGAATAGTTGAATATAACCCGCAGGATATAAGAATTGCTATGTTTGAGCTGGAAGAGCTTTTACGCTACGCCATGAAAGGCGGAGGTATTCAATATTATCAAATAAAGTCATTTTTAGATCCATGGGATAAAACATCGGAATTGATTAGAGAATATGACATTGTCTGGTGGGGTACGCCCCATGTTGCAAAAATCATGACCACATTAGCTACATATTATGAATGGCGTTTTTATACTAAATGGCATTACGGCGCTTATCAATTTGCTACTGATTATCCCAATGCCACGCCACAGGAACTAGATGAATGGTTTGCAAAAATCCCACAATACGAGCTTGAAGAAATGGGATATGAAAGTGTGAATGCACAACCCTTTCTTGAATATCTTGCCCGCGCAGTGAAAGCTTTATATAAAGCCCCTATTCTTTTACCTGCTGTTCCAATACTTCCCCCGCAGCAAAACTTTACCGATAGACGTAACCAGATTGCAAACGAGCTGTCTAGCCTTAACCAAAGAATAGCACGGGTGAGAGTCAATAGACGGCATGAAGGCATAACAGAACATATAATTGAAACCATTACCCCAAGACATCAACCCAACTATCAAAATGAACATATACAAAAGAAAAACCAAATTGTGCAGAATATGCATAGCATCTTTAAAACCAGAGCGCAGGTTGAAGAAGAAATCAGATGCCGCCAGGAGTCCTACAACCAACCGGCAACAAAACGGAAACATACGCTTTAGTGAAATCGTGAGATTGCCTCTTGCAGAAACCATTTACCCTCACGCCCGCGCATGAAACCATTCTCAAGAGCGTGTATACCTACTACTACCTGACCGCCAAACAGGTATGCAGGCTGCATTATAGTCCTGGCTCATTCACCCGCGTTGAGAAGCTTCTCAAAGAGTTACGTGACAATGAGTATCTGCAATGGGATTTTCTGCCGGTAAAACGTCGCTTTGGCTCAAGCCCTGCATATTATATGCCTGCCCGCAGGGGTGTAGCGCATCTTCGCAAACTCGGCTTTGATGTGAGTATGCTGCCATACCCGTCTGAGAAAAAGGAGCTGAAGAGTTTATTTCTCCCCCACACCCTGACTGTCAATGATGTACTTATCGCGGCTTTTCTTCTGGAAAAGACTGTGCCTGATATACGGCTTGCCGCGATGAAGCACGAACTCTTCCTTAAACGCACGATGAAAGGGGTGGTGCCTGATGGCTGGCTGGATTTTCGCCTCCATGAAAAAGAGCAGGTCTGTTTTTCTTTGGAAATTGATCGTGGCACAGAAGATCAGAAACCGTTCAGACAAAAAATACGCGCCCTGGTCCGCTTTGCAAAGGGCAGCTATGCTAAGGTATTTGAAACGCCCTCGATCACCATTGTCTTTGCCACGCCAGCAGGAGCACTCCGGCTCAATACTATCCGTGCCTGGACAGAAAAAGAATTAACCGAGCTGCATGAGACGGCTGAAGCTGATTTGTTCCGCCTGGGCGAAATACCAGACACAGAGTTTGATCCTCGGTGGCTGTTTTTAGAGCCGCATTGGTACCGCCCGTTTGATACCACTCCCGTAGCCTTGTTTTCATAAAAACTAGGAAACCAGGTAGAACACTCGTTCCTATCTCATTTCCTACTAGATAGTTTGTGCGGTGACCCTTTCTACTGCTCCTTAGGGAGCAGTTTGGGAAGGAAAGCGGTAGGGTAGTGGCTGGCCGCTAGCGCTAAAATGTGAACACATTTTGCCAGCCACTACCCTACCCGTTCCAGATCGAAAACCGCTACGTTTCATAAGTTCAACGATTCTATTGTCGCGCCCCCAACATGGAATGGCATTGCGGCATTCCTTCCCAAACCCTTCCTTCCGCAACGCCATACTATGGCTATTTGACAATAAATTCATCCATGTGACTTTACTGAAGTGCGATTGAAACTATATCGCAGAAGGAGGTGGTGGTTATGTCGAGGAAGGACTACAGGGATGTTGCGAAAGCTCTCAGGGAGTTGATACAGACAAGTCCCCATCCTGACGAATGGGAAGATGTCATTGATACTCTTGCAAGAGTTTTCAAGAAAGATAATCCCCGATTCAGTTACAGCCGTTTCAGGGATTATATCGTAAGTCAGTGATTGACCTACTGTCGAGTCTAACACACTCGGCAGGAGCCAGTCAAACAGACTGGAGAAATGGAGGTGGATGGAAGATGAAGTTTACGGTTGTTCAAACCTTTGAAGTGGAAGCTGACAGCGAGGAGAAAGCTAAGCTGGTGATCCAGAAATTGGAAGAGAAAAACCTGCAAGGCTTATTCTTGAAGAAAGTTTCCGCGTACCTGGCAGAACCGGAACGACGTATCTGGAAGCTATGGTGAATGAACCAGAGACGACGCGCCTGCACAACCTTGCAGTAAATTTAGCTCTGGAAGTAATCTTTGACCAAAAGATTAAGCTGGATGACGAGGTGATCGAGCATCTCAGCGTTTCTTTCAGAGAAGCACTAAAGCATCTGCAAGGAAAAGGTCATTGATTGACCCACTGTCGAGTCTAACACACTCGACAGAAGCCAGTCAACTGACTGAAACCAGTCTAGGGCTGGAGAAGGAGGTGGTTATGTGGTTAAGGAGTTACCAATATTCAAAGGGTATACCGTTGATGAAAGGCTGAAGGAGTTCCGCAGGGTTATATACCATGAGGAAGGCCCAAGCATAGAGTTCATACCCTTTGATAGTCCGAAAGGACAAGAGTTACTTTCAGAAATGGAAGCAACAATACTCACCGATGAGTTCGGTGAATGGGTTTGTATCTGCGGCAACGTACCATCAGATGAAGGGTTTTACCCTTGTGATGAACAGGGAAATATGGTTGAGCCAACACCAGAAGAATGGACAACCAAGCTGTATCGATGCGACCGTTGCGGCAGAATAATCGACCAGGACACGCGTAAAGTCGTGTTGCAAGTACGTTCTTAGTATCGCCTAAAACCAGAGAAACGCCTGGCCGTAACAAGCGGGCTATCCACAAACGGTTTCAGAGAGAACAGACCGTATCAGTCCTCAAATCGTGGGAGTGTGTACTAGACACTCCCACAAAACCCCATCCATGAAAGCCACTGTTTATACTCCTCTGCGAGATTACCGCTTATCGTGGCTCATCATAAAGATGATAGCCATCAGGAACACGGTCTTCAATGCCAGCAAATGAAAAGGTGCGCTTTGTGTCGTCTTCTGGTTCGCCTGGGTCATAATCAATATTAACAGCACTCGCTACCCTTTGTAATATCTCTGCCTGTTCTGGTGTTAAAGAAAGACGGTCAATCTGGCGATATTTCTGCTCTCCCCGGATGTGCTGGATAAAGGCTACCTTTTGACCTCTTGGAAGTTGGTCAAAAGCAAGAAAGCCAAACCCTGTGGTGACGTTTCGGATGGTCTCATGCAGTTCCGGCGGTATACTCCTATGGGTTTCGCTTTCTAAATCTACCAGCATTCTATAGACTTTACCTACCTCCGGCAAATTCAGCTTTTTGCGTTCTTGTACCTGAAGCTGGTTTATCAAGGCAACAAAAGGATCGCTGCCTTCTTCAGCGCGGTTTGTAGAAGCTCTTGTTACCTCTTCTGGTAGTGGTCTCCCTTCCTCCTCCATAATAATAGGTTGGGTATAGCACTATGCATGTTGGATTGTAAAGAGGGAAAAAGCAGACGTGGCAAGAGGGAATTAGGGGATAATTCCTCGATGCTTCTCAGAGGGCACGCGGGGTAGGTAAGTTGTCACCTTTTTTTTCGTAGTAGTAGGTTGTAAAAAGCCACATATAGTGAGCAAACTGTTTTAGTGTTGCCTCATTTTCTGTCACCTTACGAAGATAAAAGTTTGCTTCAAAGCATCCCTCTGCGGCTAATGCAAGATCGCTGGATTTATCTTCAAGGCTAAACCATATGGCATTGCCGATGGTAGCAAGCGCATCTAGTGAAAGTTCTTCTGCCAGGAAATCAGCTATTGCAATAATGAGTAAACGAGCTTTCTGGTTTTCAGATAGTCCGTCAATTGCTGTTGCGTGCAGCCTTTCTAAATAGTGGTTGAGGATTGCACGCTGATCTATACCTCCGATAATATTCATTTCACGTTTTTTCATAATATAATAGATATTATATCAAAAGAAAAAGGGAAGGATTATTGTAGCCCTTCCCTTGTGTTTAAGCAGGATAACCTACTACTTCAACTTTTCAGGTTGAATGTGTCCGCTCCCACTCACATAGTAACCAGAACTGTTGGTGTCCCACGAGTAACGCTCGCCGCTAGTGTTATAAATTGTGTGATGGGTGCCGCCGTCCTTGTTGGGAGCCGCGTGATGCATTCCACTGATAGGTCCCAACGCGGTTTGAACAGTATGATAAGGAGTACTATTGAATCCTCGATCAGACCAATACCCGCTTCCCTGACAACCAGAACCGCATGAACCACTGCTGTGGATACTAAATCCGTTATGACAGCTACAATCACAGTCACCTTCAAACATTTCGTTTCTCCTTTTGAGAAACTAGTCTGCCATAGCAAACAACCAATAATTTGATCTTGCCAAAAACAAAATACCCCGCTATCGGGGGCAGGAGTTTTGACAAAACCTCTGCAATTCTATCAAGCAGGCGATAATTTGTCAAACTTGCTGACAGCTTGCTAGGGAAGCCATGCTTCGCAGAGTCCGATAGCCTCTCCCTTCACAAGGAATTTTGCGCGCGCTAAAAAGGAAAAAAATATTGTAGAGCGGTTTTGAGTTTGAGGCTGGGACGAGGGGGGAGGAGAGAGGGGGATTGAGAGTGTAGATGACTCTGCGAAGTGCTATACTGAAGAGGTTATGGTAGGAGTTCAAGCGTCACTGTTTGACCGGAAAAAATATAGCGTACTTTTGCCGCAGACTTTATCAATAGAGCCTCCCACATCTGACTGTACAGTCCTTAAAACCCTGCCGGCATACCATACCTACCTTCAGAGCGGGGGATACTCAAAGTACACGCCGGATGATTTTACCAGTGATGTCAAAAAGTTCGGGTTGTTTGTGAAGGATAAAAAGCTCAGCGAAATACGAACCGTTGATATCCAGCAGTGGATAGGGGAGTTAAAAAAGGTGATGACCGAGAAAACGGTCAGCCGTAAGATCTCTGCAATCACCAATTATTTCCTCTGGCTTGAGCAGGAAAAGGCGCTTTCTGTCAACCCTGCGGCGTCGATCCGGTATCTTCGCGTCACCTCACCCCTTCCTGACATTCTGTTTGAAAGTGAATGTCGGCAACTACTCACTGCTGCAAGTAGTGATCCACGAACCTATGTCCTGGTGCTGTTACTCCTCGAAACCGGTATCAAAAAAGAAGAATTATTTGGACTGAAACTCACTCATTTCGATTTCTCCAACAAGTACGCTCCGGAAATGTGGGTCAAACATACCGGTACGAAGGTCAAAAAAGACAGAAAACTAAAACTCCCTGCGGAAATTGTGCCGGTCTTTGCCGATTATGTGAAGCAGTACACTGTTACCGATAGCCTGTTTCCCTACACACCCCGGTTTATTGAAATGCTCCTCTCAGAGATCGCAAAGAAGGCAGCGGTGCAGAAAAAAGTGACAGCCGGGATTTTGCGCGACACCTTTGTTGTCCGGAGTTTAAAGCGGGGAGAGGGAATAGAAACTGTTTTGAAAAAGATCGGGTTGAGTGAAACGACCTGGGAGGATGCCAAAGAGAAGTATCTGAAGCTGGCGATGGGGGGGATATAGAAATTAAGCGTTCCTTATTTTACCTTTTGGGTGCGTTTCCCAAAAATAGCCTTATGAGTACTCTACGGACAAATCGGGATGGTACCCTTCATGCGTTCTCCCGCTGCCAGGAAAGCACGTCTTCAATGCCATTCATCCTGGGGAGGCGATAATCGAGGATGAATAAGCTTGGCTTGATGTGTTTCACAAAATGAAACGCCTCGATGTCGTTTCGTGCGACCTGGACATGATAGGGGGTGAGCAAGGAGAAGGTCGTGGTAAAGAGCAGTTGGGTGTCCGGGTCATCTTCTACGACAAGGATCGTGTTTCCTGCGGTATGCTTTGCGGCTAATGTCATCTCTTCTTCTTGAAGCATGACGCACATACACGTCCAGAAAAGCTCTGGAAGGTGTTTACCTCTTCCAGAGCAATTGTAGCAGGGAGAATGACTGGCAGTCAAGGCTCAGAGGCTTTATTTGCCATGGACTGTACAGACACAAAGACGGTGATGCCCAGCGCCGGAGAGCTAGGGAAGGGGTTATCATGCAGTACTGAATCACCCTGACGATATCGAGCGCTTTTTGTATTTGTACAGGAAGTCCGGCCTTGACGAGGTGAGCAATATCACTGTTTATATTTTTCCCATGTCTTCCCAAGAGATGGACTCATTCGTTTCTATGATAGAACCTTCTCTATGTGCCTGCTCACATGCACAAATTTGGGAGAGCGAGGAGACCGCTTGAGAGGTGAGAAAGGGAAACTGATCACATGGACGGAAACTATTTTGATCAATTAGCACGAGAGCTCTTCAAACTAAAGCAACTCATGGATCAGCTAGAAGCAGAGAATCGCGAACTTCGGAGGCTTCTCGCTGACCTGCGTACAGGACGAGGAATATTTGTTGAGATTGCTGGAAGACGTTTCTCATTAAGAGACAGCTCATCAACTCCTGATCACCTGGCCAGTACCAGATGACCTCTCACTTTCTCTCTCGTCA
>WNGP01008592.1_pt1 | contig 12172 bp, 10 predicted proteins | sample 5407671 | NCBI WGS metagenome assembly WNGP01 (sample SAMN13153381, study PRJNA577476) | soil metagenome | isolation source: 40 cm soil or saprolite under Garry oak tree replicate 2 | place: USA:California | collected 2016-06-15 | reverse complement strand
ACAGCTCGCAGATCTCGACCGGGTCGGCCGTCTTCGCGAGCCGCCCGAGGTCGGTCGCGGCACTCACGAGCTCGCCCTCGGGGTCGAAGTCCAGTACCAGCGTGTGCGGCCACTTCCCGCGAAGCCGCTCCATCGGCGAGGCCGGCCGGACAGCGTCGGTCAGCACCACCCGCAGCCACGCATCGGCCAGGTCGCCGCCGGACCCGCCGCCGGACCCGCCACCGGACTCCGCCAGCAGGTCGTCGAGGTTCCCGCGCAGCTCGCGCAGCGACCGCGGCACCGGGGCCGCCAGCTTGGTGACGCTGACCTGGCCCGCCCCGTCGATGTCGGCCAGAGTCACCGACTTGGCGTGGTTCCGCTCGGAGAACGAGAACGCCAGCGGGGATCCGCTGTACCTGACCGTGGTCCCCGCGGCGCCCGAACTGAGGTCCTGCTGACCGTGCAGGTGACCGAGCGCGACGTAGCTCAGCCCGGCGAACACCGACGCGGGCGCGTCGCCGATGCCGCCGACGCGGATGTCGCGCTCGGACTCGCACGGCGCTGCCCCCGTGACGAACGCGTGCGCGGCGACAACCGTGCGCCCGATCCCGCGCTCTGCCGCGTCGGCCCTGATCAGCGCGGTCGCGGCGGCCAGCACCGAGGCGTGCGACCGCTCCGCGCCCAGTTCGGCAAGCACCGCGTCGGGCAGCAGGTAGGGGATGCCGTAGATCGCGACCTCGCCGTGCTCGTCGGCGACCAGCACGGGCCGCGCGATGTCGCCAACGGACGTGCGCAGGTGGATGCCGGCCAGCTCGCTCAGCCGGGCGCCGAAGCCGAGCCGGACGGCGGAGTCGTGGTTTCCGCTGCTGATGACCACCGGGATCCCGGCGGCGGCGAAACTCCGCAGCGCGCGGTCGAGCACCGTCACCGCGTCGGTCGACGGGACCGCCCGGTCGTACACGTCCCCGGCGACCACGACCGCGTGCACCTCGTGCCGCACTGCCTGGTCAAGTAGCCAGTCGAGGAAGGCGGCCTGATGGGTCAGCAGGTCCACGCCGTACATCGTCCGCCCAAGATGCCAGTCCGAGGTGTGGAGCAGTCGCATCGGCGCTCCATCGGTCGTGACGGTGTTGGTCGTGAGTCGGGTTCGTCGTAACAGCGGTGACGCCTGAGTCGCAGTCCATCATCGCGGGCGGGCGGGCGGTTGCCCGCGATTGAGCGCCGACGGCGTGTCGCGCGGGGCTGTTGATAGCGTTGGGCCGTGATCGACGCGCAGTTCCCGCCTGACCTGCCAGAGCCCGGGCACTGGGAGCGGCGCTACCCGCCCAGGCAGCTTCCCGGCGGCGCGAAGGTGACCAGGCTCGGGCCGTCGCCGACCGGCCTCATGCATATCGGCACCATCTACAGCGCGATGGTCGACCGCGACGTCGCGCGCCAGTCGGGCGGCCGCTACCTGCTCAGGATCGAAGACACCGACCAGTCGCGCGAGGTCGAGGGCGCACTCGAGCAGTTCGCGCGCGCGTTCGACTACTTCGGCCTGACCCCGGACGAGGAAGAGGGCCACGGCGACTACGGGCCCTACCAGCAGTCGCGGCGCGCGGCCATCTACATGAGTTACGCGCGCGAGTTGTTGCGCCAGAACAAGGCGTACCTGTGCTTCGCCACGGCGGCCGAACTCGCCGACGCCAGGCAACGCCAGCAGGACGCCAAGGTCCCGCCCGGCTACTACGGCCAGTGGGCGACCTGGCGGGACGCCACCGACGAGCAGGTTCGGGCCAAGCTCGCCGAGGGCGTGCCGTACGCGGTGCGGTTCCGCTCGCCGGGCGTGCCGGGGCGGCGGGTGGAGTACACCGAGGCGATCCGCGGCCGGCTCTCGTCCGAGGACAACTTCAACGACGTCGTGATACTCAAGTCCGCCGCCCATGCCGGGGGTCAGGGCCGGCTGCCGACCTACCATTTCGCGCACGCCGTCGACGACCACCTGATGCGGGTCAACCTGGTCATCAGGGGCGAGGAGTGGCTGTCCTCCGTCCCGATGCACCTGCAGCTTTTCGCCGCACTGGGATTCGCGGCACCCGAGTACGCGCACACGTCGCAGCTCATGAAGAAGATCCCCGGCGGCAAGCGGAAGCTGTCCAAGCGCAAGGACCCCGAGGCCAGCGTCGACTACTACATCCGGGCCGGCTACCCGGCCGAGGCCGTGCTGTACTACCTGCGCGGGCTGGCCAACGGCTCGCTCGCCGAGATGCCGCTCGACCAGGCGCTCGCCGCCCCGATCAGGCTGTCCGAGCTCGGCGGCGCCGGCCCGCTGATCGACCAGGTGAAGCTGGAGGACATCAGCGCCGACTACATCGCGACCCTGACCAGGCAGCAGATCCTGGACGCCATGCGGACCTGGGCCGCGGGCCACGATCCCGAGCTCGCCGGGGTGCTCGCGGCCGAGCAGGACGTGGCGCTCGCCGCGCTGGCCGTCGAGCGGGAAGGGGTCGAGAACCCGCGCAAGGACCTGCGCAAGTGGTCCGACTTCCGGTCCGCGTACGGCTTCTTCTTCCCCGAGCTGTTCACGCCGGTCAGGCTCGGCGACGAGAAGCTGGGCGGCCTGCCGGACGAGCTGGTGCGCGGGTTCGCCGCCGACTTTGTCGCCGGCTACCAGGACCTGGCCGACCCGCGGGAGTGGTTCGGCCAGATCAGGGACCTCGCGGCCAAGCACGGTTTCGCGCCGAACGCCAAGCTGTACAAGCAGGCGCCGGACGCGTATCCGGGCTCGGTCAGGGAGGCGTCGCAGCTAATCCGCGTCGCGCTGACCGGCTCGACGAGGAGCCCCGACCTGGCCAGCGTCGCGCGTGTGCTCGGCCGCGGCGAGGTGATCAGGCGGGTCTCCTCGCTGACCGGCTGAGCCGTCCCTGACCGGCCGAGCCCGCCAGCCCGGAGCCGTCGCCGCCCCGGTGACTCCGGCCGTCTAGTCTTACCAAGCGTGTCAGGACTTAGGCAGATCTTCGCGTTCTCCGGGATTCTGCAGCCCGGCCCCGGGCAGAAGAACTCGCTCGACCTCATCGAGCATGCCGTCAGCCTCGCGCCGCCCAGCGACCGCAGGCGGGTCTGCTACCTGCCGACCGCGGTCGGCGACGCGCAGGCCAACATCGACCACGTGACCGCGGCGTTCGACGGCCTGCGCGATGTCGAGCTCAGCGTACTGCGCCTGTTCACCCAGCCGAGCGTCCCCGACGTGCGGCGGCACCTGCTGTCGCAGGACGTCCTGCTGGTCGAGGGCGGCAGCGTGGTGAACCTCATGGCCATCTGGCGGGCGCACGGCCTGGCCGAGGCCATGCGGGAGTGCTGGGACGGGGGCGTCGTGCTGGCCGGGTGGAGCGCGGGCAGCCTGTGCTGGCATCTGGGCGGCCCCACCGACTCGTTCGGCGACTCGCTCGACCCGTTCACCGACGGGCTGGGCCTGCTTCCTTACAGCAACGGCGTGCACGACGACTTCGACGGCCAGCCGCGCAGGCACGTGTACCGCAGGCTGGTCGCCGAGCACATCCTGCCCGCCGGCTACGCGAGCGAGGACGGCGTCGGCCTGCACTACGTCGGCACCGAGTTGCACGAGGTGGTCAGCGTCGCGCCGGGCAAGCAGGCCTGGTGGGTGGAGCCCGCGGGGAACGGCGGATTCCGTCAGCACCCCATCGGGGCCCGGATGATCTAGCCTGCCGGAGGCGGGCCTGGCCGGCGAGTCAGGGCGCGCGGCTGGGCACGGCGAGCGGGAGGGCCAGTGCGGATCGGCGTCGACGATGCGAGGCGGCGGCTCGGCAGCGCCCGGGTGGCCGTCCTGGCTACCGTGTCGGCGGACGGACGGCCGCACCTCGTGCCGGTCACCTTCGCCGTCGACGGGGACGACATCTACACCGCCGTGGACGCCAAGCCGAAAGCCACTCGCGACCTGCGGCGGCTCGGCAACATCCGCGGCGACCAGAGGGTCAGCGTCCTTGCCGACCAGTACGACGAGGACTGGACGGCGCTGTGGTGGGTACGCGCAGACGGCGACGCCGCGGTCATCGACGACCCGGCCGAGATGGCAGCGCCGGTCCGGCTCCTCGCCGCCCGGTACGCCCAGTACCGGAGCAACCCGCCGGCGGGGCCGGTCATCGCTGTCCGGGTCATCCGCTGGACCGGCTGGTCAGCAAGCTGACCTCGGAGCGGCTGCTGATCACAGGTCCGCGACGGCAGGAATGACCTGGCCGCCGATGATCTCGAGCGGCGTCATCTCCCAGACGTTGGCGACGGCGCCGATCGCGGTGTCGAAGCCCATCTCCGCCAGCTTCCCGAGGTTGTCGATGACCTCGTTCGCCTTCTCGCCGTGGCGCCCGACATCGAAGATGAAGTAGCAGGACTTGCGGATCTCGTCGTAGACCCGCTCCTCCGCGTCGCAGTGCGCGCGCAGCACGTCGAGCTTTCGGGCCAGGTCGGGGCCGGGGAACAGGTTGCACGCCTGGGCGTAGCGCGCCACGAAGCGCAGCGTCTTCCGCTCGCCCCCGCCGCCGATCATGATCGGCGGATGCGGTTGCGACAGGGCCTGCGGGGAGTTCAGCGGCCGGTCGAGATCATAGTGGGTGCCGTGGTACGGCGACTCGTCGCCGCTCCACATCTTGAGGCAGACCTGCAGGGTCTCCTCGAGCCGCTCGAACCGCTCGGCGACCGGCGGGAACGGTATGCCGAGTCCCCTGGACTCCTCCTCGTTCCACGCCGCCCCGATGCCCAGCCAGGCGCGGCCGGCGGACAGCACGTCCAGTGTGGTCACGATCTTCGCGAGCACGCCGGGATGGCGGTAGACCGCACCGGTGACCAGCGTGATGAGCTTCGCCCTCGAGGTGCGCGCGGCCAGGTAACCGAGGGTCGTGTAGGCCTCGAGCATCTCGTGCTCGGCCGGGCCGACCGCTCCGATCTGGAAGAAATGGTCCATCACGCTGATGAACTCAAATCCCGCGTCGTCGGCGGTGCGGGCCACGGCGGCCAGGTCGGCGCCGAGCCGGGCAGGTCCCCCTGGCCAGGTGAAATCGGGAATCTGTAGTCCGACCTTCATGCAGCGACCCCTATCGGGAGGAGAAGTACGGCTGATAGGCGAATGCTCAGGCGCCGCTTGCCATTGTGCCGTCCGCGTCGGCCGCCCGGCGAACCGGGACCGGCACCCCCGCGACCGTGCGTCGTCGCCCGCGGGCGGCCGGTCTGCCGACGCTGGCGTTCGCCGGCCGCGCCGTGGCCGCGGGCCCGGTCGCGCCGGTCCCGTCGGCGGACCCGGCTCGAACCAGACCAGGAAGTCACCCTGAACACGCTGAATGCCCTGGTCATCTAGTGAATGGAAGCTACCGTACTGGGCAGCCGGCCGGTCAGGGCAAACGATGTTTGCGAGGTGGACACGGGGGGAGTTGCGAATGAGTGTGTCAGTTTCGCAGTGAATAGAGTGATCAGTTGGTGATGAACATCATTTGCTCACCGGTCGCGAGGGAGTGAGGGTAATGGCTGGGATGCTGAAGGTCTCGAGGAGCCGGGGCGCCTTGAGCGGAGTGCTGCTGGTGCTGCTGGGGATCTGGGGCGGGCTTATCCCGCTCGTCGGGCCGTATGTGCACTACGCCTACACACCAGATCACGCGTGGAAGATGACGTCAGGACGGCTGTGGCTGGAGATCCTGCCCGCCGCGGGCACCCTGCTCGGCGGCCTCGTCCTGCTGGCCAGCAGGCTCCGGCCGATGGCGCTGCTTGGCGCGTCGCTGGCCGCGGCGAGCGGCGCCTGGTTCGCGGTGGGCGGCGCGCTGGCTCCGCTCTGGGCGACCACGCCGCACCTGCAGGGCTCCCCCGTCGGGGGTCATCTCGCCAGGGTGATGGAGCAGATCGGCTTCTTCACCGGCCTCGGGGTCGCGATCGTCTGCGTCGCGTCGCTCGCGCTCGGCCGGCTCTCGCTCGTCTCGCTCAGGGACGCCAGCGGTGCCGAGCGGGCCGGCCCCGGCGCGGCCGACGCCGAGACGGCCGCTGCCGACGGCGAGACCAGCACTCGCCGCTGGCCGATCCCCACGCCCGCGTCGATGCGCCGGGTCGCGAGCACGTCGGACACGAGCACGTCGGACACGAGCACGTCGGACACGAGCACGTCGGACGCGAGCACGTCGGACAGCGGCCCGACCGAGCGGGTCGGCTCAACCACCAGCCGGTCCTAGGCCAAGGAGGCCGGCGACGGTCCGGTGGCGGCCGGGGGCGGCCCCGGCGCCACCCGATGCCGGCCGGCCCGCCCGCGGGCCGGCCGGTCAGGCCGGTCCCTTAGCCGCGGCGCCGCAATGCTCGCGGTGGATGGCAGCCCAGTGACCGGTCGCGCCGAGCCCCGCGAGCACGCCGGCGACGCCCAGGTTGACCCGGACCAAGGACAGGAAGTCGGCCGGGATCGTCAGCCGCCTGATGACCTCGGCATACCGGCCCGACCTGGCCAGATCCGAGCCGCGCAGAGTGGCCGCGAAGTCCGGGGAGTAGGTATAAGGCTGTCGGGCCACGATCGGCTGGTGCGCCTCGTGCAGCCAGGCAAGCAGCGCGCCGGCGTCCGGCGGGTCGGCCCGGTCCACGTAGCCGGCCTGGGTCATCACGCGAAGGAGTTGCGTTGCCTCAGAATCGACAATCGCTTGCATCATGGCCTGCACGGTAAGGACCTGCTTCGCGCTGTACCGCCTCACGCAGCCGAAGTCGAGGAACGTCACGCCGCCGTCGGCGTGGAACAGGTAGTTGCCGGAGTTCGGGTCGGCGTTCAGCATGCCGAGCCGGGTGAGGCTCCCGACCGCGAACCGGTAGATCACCTCGCCCCACCTGTCCCGCAGATGCTGCGGCGCCGACCGGGCGCGCGCCCAGCAGAAGCCCTCGCTCAGCTCCATCGTCAGCACCCGGGCGGTGCATAGCTCGGGCACGGTCTCCGGGATCCTGATCAGCGGATGCCCGCGGTACGCGGCGGCGAACGCCTCCTGGTTGACGGCCTCCACCCGGTAGTCGATCTCCTCGCCGATCCGCGCCGACAGCTCGCGGGCGATGGCGGGCACGTCGGCCTGCACGCAGGTCATTCCGCAGCCGAGTTGCAGCAGCGCGGCGAGCAGTTCGCCGTTGGACAGGTCGGCGCGGATGGCCGACTCGACGCCCGGATACTGGATCTTGACCGCGACGTCGCGTCCGTCCTGGAGCTGCGCGGCATGCACCTGCCCGATCGACGCCGCGGCGATCGGGTGCGGGTCGAAGTCGATGAAGATCTCGTGCAGCGGCAGGCCGAACTCGGTCTCGACCAGGTCGGCGGCCAGGCCGGCCGGCATCGACGGCGTATCGCCTTCGCGCCCGGCCAGCGCCGACTGGTAGATGACCTGGTGTTCCGGCGACGCCACGGGCGGCAAGCTCGCGAGCGACATGAGCTGGCAGGCCTTCATGACGACGCAGCGGGAGTTGCCGAGCAGGTCCGCGTACCGCTCGGCGACCCTCCCGTGCCTCGCCGCGATGGCCGAGTCGGCGCTCCGCGTGCGGGCGGCCGCCGAGCCCTCGGGGCGTCGCATCGTCAGGCCGACAACCGGGAGCGTCTCGGCCAGCCGGCCCTGGGCCAGGCAATAACCGGGAGCCACTGCATGCAAGGGATGGAAAGCCTTAGTCGCGCGCATATCGGAAACAGGAGGCTCCGTCACGGTCCGCTCCGCAATAGCGAATAACTAAATAACGAGTCAGGGCCAGTATGCCAGCGTCGAATGCAATGTACAGGCCGTATCGCAGATGCAACCGTACGGTCGTACGGGATCGCGGGCGACAGCTCGGGCTCGCGGGCGCCAGACGCTGGCTTCTCGCGCTGGGCTGGTCGGGTCGCGAGCCGCACCCGCGCCGGGGCCGGTCGCTCGCGTGGCGTGAGTCTTGCTGACCCGGACCGCGCAGCGGATGGATCCGGGGATTCATCCGGGTCAGCCGGATCAATCCCCGGATCCATCGCGGCCAGGCGGCGGCCGCAGAACAGGCTGATAGTCGAAGTTGCGCGCGCTGTGTGGTCATTGATGCCGATATAAGGGGCTGCTGTTGAGTCGCGTATATCTTTGGGATGAATCGCGCGGTGAAGAAGAATTACGGATACTCGGTACACAGGCCGGCGGTCGGCACCACGCAGGCGCCAGCACTCCGCCGGGCCCAAAAAATCCCGAACGCCGTGTCGATCTGATTTCTCGGATACACCCTGGCCGACCCGTCCGTGCCGATCCCGCCGCCGAGCCCCGAGATGTACACCACGATGAGCGCGTTCGTCGAGGAGGCCACCAAGGCCGGCGTGCTGCTTGCCACCGGCGGGCTCGCGCCGGTCGAGGAGGCCACCAGGGTCAAGTACGCGGACGGGGACTTCACCGTGCTGGACGGCCCGTTCTCCGAGGCGAAGGAACTCGTCGGCGGCTGGGCGCTGATGGAGACGCGCGACAAGGCCGAGGCGATCGAGTGGACCAAGCGGTTCCTGACCATCGCGGGCCCGGGCGAGTCCACCATCCGGCAGGTCTACTGACCGGTGAGTTCCCGGCGGGGCCGGCGGCCTGAGCGGGCCGCACGGCCCCGCCGCTCGCGCCCGGCCGCTCTCACTTGCCCGATCGCCCACCTGGTGGTGTGATCGGACCTCGTGGCGGGCTCGCAGGCAGACCAGGCACGCGCGGCGATCGAGACGGTCATCAGGCTGGAGTCGGCGCGCCTGATCGCCGGGCTGGCCCGCTACGTCGGGGGCGACATCGGCCTGGCCGAGGAACTCGCGCAGGACGCGGTCGTCGCGGCCCTGGAACAGTGGCCTCGCGACGGGGTCCCGACGCGCCCGGGCGCCTGGCTGATGACGGTCGCGAAGCGCCGTGCCGTCGACCTGTTCCGCCGCAACCGCGACCTGGAACGCAAGTACGCCGAGATCGGCCGGGACCTGACGGCCGACGGCGGCGGCAGCACGGCGGACTTCGACCGGGCGATCTCCGACGACATCGACGACGACCTGCTGCGGCTGATCTTCACGGCCTGCCACCCGGTACTGCCCGTGCGGGCCAGGACGGCGCTCACGCTGCGCCTGCTCGGCGGCCTGACCACGGCCGAGATCGCCCGCGCCTACCTGCTGCCCGAACCGACGATCGCCCAGCGCATCGTCCGCGCGAAGAAGACGCTGGCCGGCGCGCACGTGCCGTTCGAGACCCCGGACAGCCAGGCCCGCCCGGCGAGGCTGGCCTCCGTCCTCCAGGTCATCTATCTTATTTTCAACGAGGGCTACTCGGCGACTGCCGGCGACGACTGGATGCGCCCGGCGCTGTGCCATGAGGCCCTCAGGCTCGGCCGGGTCCTGGCCGAGCTGGCGCCGGACGAGCCCGAGGTGCACGGCCTCGTGGCGCTGATGGAGATCCAGTCGTCCCGGATCGCGGCGCGGACCGGGCCGTCGGGCGAGCCGGTCCTGCTGCTCGACCAGGACCGGACCCGCTGGGATCGGCTGCTGATCGGGCGCGGCCTGGCGGCGCTCGCCCGGGCCGCCGAACTCGGCGGCGACCGCGGCCCCTACGGGCTCCAGGCCGCGATCGCGGCCTGCCACGCGCGTGCGTTCCGGCCGGAGGAGACCGACTGGGCGCAGATCACCGAGCTGTACGGCGTCCTGGCCGGGGTGATGCCGTCCCCGATCGTCGAGCTGAACCGGGCGGTGGCCGTGTCGATGGCGTACGGCCCGCAGGCCGGGCTCGACCTGGTCGACCAGGTCGCCGCCGAGCCGTCGTTGCGCGACTACCACCTGCTGCCCAGCGTCCGCGGCGACCTGTTGATGAAGCTCGGCCGGGCGGCCGAGGCGCGGGCGGAGTTCCGGCGGGCCGGCGAGCTGACCGCCAACGCCCGCGAGCGCGAGCTGTCGCGGCAGCGAGCCCGCTCGGCGGCCGAACGCGACGGCGAGGACCCGCCCGGCCCGGCCTCGCAGCACTAAAACCTCGAATGTGTGTTCTACTGGATAAATGAGTCAGAGTCCGCGTCCGCGGTGGTGGCCGTATCCCGGGCAGTGCCCGGCCGGTCACGAGTGGGGGCCGGGACGGGTCATCGTGAGCTGGTCGCCGTGCGACTGCCCGGGCGCGCTGACCCATCCCGGCCGCGGGCACCAGTGCGTGCGCTGCGGCACGCCCGGGTGCACGGCGGCGTGGTACCAGCCGCGGCACGGCTGGCCGCCGGAAGAACGGGAGTCCTAGCCGACGCCGGTTTGGCCAGCCTGTCAGACTACGGACCATGCAAACTCTGGTCGCCGATCATCCGCTCATCGCGCACAAACTCACCGCGCTCCGCGACGCCGGCACCGAGACGCCGGTGTTCCGCAGCCTGACCGACGAGCTCGTCACGCTGCTCGCGTACGAGGCCACCAGGGACATCAAGGTCGAGCCGGTCACCGTGCGGACCCCGGTCGCCGAGGCCACCGGGGTACGGCTGGCCAGGCCGATGCCGCTGGTGATCCCCGTGCTGCGGGCCGGGATCGGGATGCTCGACGGCATGTCCAGGCTGCTGCCGAAGGCCGATGTCGGCTTCGTGGGGATGGTCAGGGACGAGGAGACGCTGATCGCGACGACGTACGCGACCAGGCTTCCCGCCGACCTGACCGGGCGCGACACGTTCGTGCTCGACCCGATGCTGGCGACCGGCGGCACACTGGTCACGGTCTTCGAGATGCTCGCCGCCCGGGGCGCGGCGTCGATGACCGCGATCTGCCTGCTCGCCGCGCCCGAGGGCATCGCCAGGGCGGAAGCGGCGTTCGGCGACGACTGCCCGATCCCGGTCAAGGTGGTCACCGGCGGACTCGACGAGCGGCTCAACGAGCGCGGGTACATCGTCCCCGGTCTCGGCGACGCGGGCGACCGCCTGTACGGCGAGATCTGACCGGCTCAGGCCGCGCTTTCCGCGCTTTCCGCGCTTTCCAGGCCCTGTCGAAAGATGTCCGTGATCACGATCGCGAGACCGTAACGCCCGCTTAACCGCGCAGAAAGACGGCTCGGGCAGGCTGAACAGGACGCGGAAACGCCACTCAACCGAGGGAAATCGAAATCGTGACAAGGCGCAAGGCGATCGCTCTCATCGCGCACGACAACAAGAAGGCCGACCTGATCGACTGGGCACGGTACAACCGCGGGCTGCTGAGTTCCCACGCCCTGATCGCCACCGGCACGACCGGCCGCATGCTAGCCCAGGAACTGGATCTGGATGTCGACTGCCTTCTGAGCGGCCCGATCGGCGGCGACCAGCAGATCGGGTCCCGGCTCGCCGAAGGCGGCGTCGACCTGCTGATCTTCTTCTGGGATCCGCTCGAACCGCAGCCGCACGATCCCGACGTCAAGGCCCTGCTGAGGCTCGCGGTGGTGTGGAACGTCCCCGTCGCCTGCAACCGGTCGAGCGCGGACTTCCTGATCTCCTCGCCGCTGCTGACCGGCGGCTACGACCGGATCCAGCCCGAGTACGCGATCGCCTGATCGTGGTCACAGGCGCGGTCTCAGATCCCGACCGGGTGCCAGACCGTCTTAGTTTCGAGGAACGCGAGCATCCGCCGCGGCGTCGGCGGCGCGGACCAGTCGTCCTCGGCGCAGAACACCCGCTTGACGTTGCTCGCCGCCAGCCGCTCAAGCTCGGCCCGCCCGCCCGCCGGCACGCCGGTCAGGTCGATCGCGTTCACGTCGTAGTGACCCGCCAGCACCGGGGCAAGCTCCGCGGTCCTGCCGGTCAGCACGTTGACGACGCCGCCGGGCACGTCGGAGGTCGCGAGCACCTCGGACAGCGTGATCGCAGGCAGCGGCCGGCTCTCGCTGGCGACGACGACGGCCGCGTTCCCGGTCACGATGACCGGCGCGACCACACTGGCCAGCCCGAGCAGGCTGGAGGTGGCCGGTGCGACGACCGCGACAACGCCGGTCGGCTCCGGCACGCTGAAGTTGAAGTACGGCCCCGCGACCGGGTTGGCCGCCCCGGCGACCTGCGCGACCTTGTCCGGCCAGCCGGCGTACCAGACCCACCGGTCGATTACTGCGGCGACTGTCCGCCTGGCCGCTGCCGCGGAAACCCCTTCAGCCGCAACAATCTCCTCCGCGAACTGCCCGGCCCGCCCCTCGATCATCTCCGCGACCCGGTACAAGACCTGCCCCCGGTTATACGCCGTCGCCCCGGCCCACTTCCCGACCGCCCCGCG
>WNGP01004083.1_pt1 | contig 12175 bp, 8 predicted proteins | sample 5407671 | NCBI WGS metagenome assembly WNGP01 (sample SAMN13153381, study PRJNA577476) | soil metagenome | isolation source: 40 cm soil or saprolite under Garry oak tree replicate 2 | place: USA:California | collected 2016-06-15 | reverse complement strand
CGAAGAGAATTGTTGTTGACCCTGTGACTTCGTTGATCTTCCAGTATCCGGAGATGGTTGAGCGGAGGACCGCGATTCTGGATCTTGTCGACGCTCTCGTAAAGACCGGCGCGACCTGTCTGATGACGACAGAGTTGCGGGCTATGGGACCGACGGTGGAGCGGGCGGTGCAGCTTGAAGAGTACTTGGCGCACGGGGTTATGATCCTGTCCAACGCGAAAGTGGGTAAGACGTACAACCGGGTCATGCAGGTTGAGAAGATGAGGGAGACAGCGATCGACATGCAACCTCGTCCCTACAAGATCTCGACCAGTGGGATCGAAGTGTTCCCGAAGGAAACAATATTCGTAGACTAGACAAACCGGCATAGTCTGCGTAAGGGTCCCTGAACGAGAAGGCACTTGTCCTCGGGCAACCATGCGACGCGAGACTCGGTCGCTAAGACCTCCTATTTTTCTAGAAGGCTCGCTGTCTGGCGGTGATAATGAGCGAGACAGGCTATTCAAGGCGCAATCTGGGCTTAGCTGGCTCGGCGAAAAACGCGATTAGCCCAACGAATCTAGCGGTGATCTTGCGGTAACCTCCCAGATTCAAGATCAGGGCGCGAAATGGGCGAATCTTTCTCCGGAGGAGCTTGTGTTTCATGTTTCAATCGGCTATTCGGCGCTCAGACCATGAGCAGAGCGTTCCTTTTTCCGTGGTAACGAAGAACGGCAAGCACCGATCTCGAGAACGATCGAGAAATATTCAGCAGCCGGCCGGAGAGGGAGATTACAATCTAGACCGTGCTAGCTTTCCAATGGCGGAGCCTAAGGAGGCTGTCTCATCCTGGAGAGATAGGAGCCACAACAAACGGTACCGATTTGGAATTTTGTAAACCGGTAGCCGTTTTTCATTCACGGTGTTCTGGGTAAGAACTATCAGAACTCTAAGCAGGTTTGACGAGCTTCTTACAAGAAGCAAGCGTAGTGCACGAAAGCCTCTAACGAACTAGACCGTGATCAATAGCTCGAAACCAGCGGATTCATCAGAAACATCTCCGACGATTCATCCTAAAAGGATGAAAAAATGCTGGACAGCACAAGAATATCTAGGGGAAGAAAAATCTGCCAGCGATCTCTAGGTTGGGCATTGAACCGGTCCACCCCAAAAAAAAACGCTCATGAAAAATCGATTTTCGAAAAAATAGGAGATTTCTTAAGCAGAGACCATTGTGAATATGGAGCCGGGTGAACAAGCCGACGAACGCTAAGAAGAAAAAGTCGAAGAAGAAAGGCGGCATGTAGGAACAAAATCGAAGCTCCTCACCCCAAGCCTTTCTTCTTTTTTTCTCCTTATCATGCGATGACCTGAACAAGCAGGGCGAGGGGAGTCTGCCTTCGCGGGAAGACGGTGGTCAACAGAACCTCAAGCAACGCTAAAGACTATCCAGATTCTATCGCAATAACCGTTCGTGTCTCTTCATCGCAAAATTGAGACTCAACTCGCTCAACAGAGCCAAGCAGTACAGCTTGACAAAATAGATTCAGGAATGTAAGTCTCTATCCTTGTACTCAGCAAGACAGTTGGGGCAAATACAGTCGGAAGTCCGCTTGGAGAGTTCGCCCAGCTGTTCGCGCGAGATGTCTATGGAGCGGCACCAACAGCCAAGGAGACCTTTACACTCGAAGGCTGAGTCGCACAGTTCACAATTCTTTGTCTTTGCCATTGGTTTCATCTCATGATGGTCAATTGACACATAAGAAAGCAACGCAAAGAAAGTCTTCTCAGAAGACTTGTTTTTCCGCGCTTTTCGTGATTAGAAGAATCTCTTGGGAGACGGGCTTGAGTTCGAGAAACGGGTTGGTTCCGAGCGATCTCTCTAGGGAACGTCTAAGCATCGGCAAAGTGCGATCAATTCTACTTTTTGTGAGAGAGAAAAAAGGGTAGGCTCATAAGGGAGGTCAGCACACAGAGGCGTTTGCGTACAGCGTACTACCGAAGTCTCGGGGGTGAACGAATGTCAGAAGAACCAAAGAAGACAGAGAGGGCTCCTACCCAAATGCGCAGAACTGATATCCCAGCGGACACTATACTGATCGGTAAGAAGCCGATCATGGCCTATGCTACGGCTGTAATGATGCACTATAACACGGGTGCCAAGAAGCTGACCCTAAAGGCTCGTGGACGAGCCATCAGCACTGCCGTCGACGTGGCCGAAGTGGTGAACAACCGCTTCTTCCAGGGCGGCTTAGCCAAGAATGTACACTTGGGCACGGAGATCGTCGGTGAAGGCCAGGATGCACGCAACGTCTCCACGATAGAGATCATCCTAGAGCGAACAAAGTAGCAAATGAACATCGCATCCTAACAGGCGTGAAACTCCCACTTTTTCGAAGCACTTTTTGCTTCCATTCACGAAGGGCAGGACCCGGGAAAATCGACCACCCCCGGGGGTCGAGAAAAGCATGCTTATTTTTCGATCAGGATTCACGCTTGAGACGAAACCCTTGTGCTGCCTCAGTTATGCATCTGGCAGAAATGGCAACAGTGGCCAGGGCATCGCCTGGGGCTCTCTAGAGAACGGTATAGACTTCGGACTTCCAGTTGTAAACCAGCAGAGTAGCTCAAGCATTTATCAAAGCAGATTCCTGTCTCTCGCTCGCGCGGGGGTTGCCAAGACAGGTCAAAGGCGCAGGGCTCAGGACCCTGTCCCGTAGGGGTTCGTGGGTTCAAATCCCACCCCCCGCACTCACAACTCGCGGAGCGCCTTGTCAAGCATGATCTCTGCCCATTCCGGTACGGGGGGAATTCTCTTGTAAAGGTCGTGTCGCGCCCGGTGAAGATATTCGGCTCCCTTGTAGAAGGCAAAATAACGCTGAGCGTCCCTGCTGCCTTCCTTATAGTAGGTGTCTAGGAACGGTCCTGTCAGGCGTTGGTAGTCCGGCGCTCTCTCATACTTCAACCCCAGCCGTTCAACAGAGATAAGGAACCAAGCGAGGTCGCGCGCGGGGTCGACAAGTTCGAGTTCATCGAAGTCGATTGTCACCGTCCGTCCACTTCCCAAGAGGACGTGGCTAGGGATGTAGCTACCATGGCCGGGACAATATTCGAAAGTTCCTTCAACCGGGACCTCAGCTCCCAGTTTCTTCATCAACGATTCGCACTTTGCGGCGAAGGACCCTCCGAACGCGCTGACCATGTTCGCCCACTCGCGGACGTGTTCGAGGAAAGCGTTGGGCTTGACCTGATTGCCGAATCTTGGAGCCCTAGTGTGGAATCTGGCCAGCCAGGCCGCGCATCTTCGGACGGCCTCGACCTGCTCGGACTGATCACTAGCAAGCAAAATGCCCTTAACCTGCCTCCCTTCGACCTTCTCTTCGATGAGAATCCTCATCGAGGGCAGATACGCGATTGGTCTTGGGACAGCGAACTCCGCTCCTAGGCCAAAGCCAGCTTGGTGTATCCTCTGCATCGCGACGAAGGCGTCTCTCCGGTCGACCGTGAACAGCTTCGCGATGACGCTCTGCCACCCGCCATCGGTCTTCATGCTGACATCGAAGACGCAGCGATTGCGGTGGAATCTCAGCATCTCGAAACGGACTTCGTCGAGCGCCCTCCGGCCTGCCCTTGTCGGGAAGAGATGCTCGAGCTCGGTCCTGAACTCCTCAGTGGCAAGGACCGCGGCGAACTGAGAGCCGTCCCTAGGGGCGGTGTTTTGCTCAATCAGGCTACGTTCACCAAGTATTGTAGCGCCGTGTTGGAGAAATGCACTTGCCCTGTATTATGCGCTTCGGGCGTCCATCGGCTTCGAAAGACAGCCAAAGCTTTGGCGCCCGCAGTTTTGTCCGCGTAGACTGGTCGGAAGTTCTCTGATACATCTTCGGCTCGGATGGGCCTTTATCAAAGGGGGAGCCGTGGAGGAAAGATTCTAAGCGAAAAAGCAATGATCATCCTTTCAGCATTGGCGGGAGAGCGAGTAAACCGGCTACCGCAAGACAATCTCTCGACCTGTGCCTTCTTCCCCTCTCGACCAATACAGGCGTGATTCCGGCGTTTCGAGCGCCGACAACATCTTCATGGTACCTATTGCCTACATACCATAATTCACTATTCTTCAACCTCAGCATGTTTGACCCTATTTCAAAAAATCTTGGGTCTGGCTTATCGTATCCAATGTCCTCCGAAGTCAGGACGGCTGAGAAATATCCTGCGATGAGGTGGGTTTCGAGGTCTTCTTTGAGCTGGCTCCCGGTCATTCTGTTCTGACTTAGGACGCCTAGCTTAAGCCCCATCTTATCTAGAATCCTCAAAGCCGGTTTCACGTCTTCGTAGGGTCCCTGCCGCTCGTGGGAAGCCCATCGCTGACCGATTTCTCTCGAAAGCGTGTCGAGGTCCCTTCCGAAGCCAATCGCTCGCAGGGTAGCCTTGTAACAATCAATCCTGATCTCTTCCGTCCACCGCTTCCCTCTTGGAAATCCGGCGTAGCAATCGTGCCAACGTTGTCCGAATGCCTCCATTCCCTTCGAGGCATCGCCGTCGTCTATTTCATGGCCAAGAACGGCGAGAATCTCTCTGAGGACGGTCCCCCCATCTCTTACACGCACGAGGGTGTTTCCGTAGTCGAAAAGAATCCCACGGATCAAGTCTGATGTTAAGCTAGTCTTGGCTCCTCATAAGGAAATGGAACAATTCACCGGCGGACACTTTCATTTCTACTTCATCTTGCAAATTTTTCCGGTCGATATGATTCGGTTACATCAAAACATATTCAAGCCTTGCGAGAAAGCCGGGCACTGGCGGTGACATGGTGATGAGGAAGCTCGTCGGTTTGTTAATCTTGCTACTTTTCTGCCAGTCCGTCGTTGGCAGTTCGAATCCCCCCCCCGCACCATTTTACCAGTAAACATTGCATCGCGACTTGGAAGACCCGGCAAAGAACCTGCCCGAAATCGAGCCTGATAGATTCGACGTAGCTTATCAATGCATGAGATTGAGAGTTCGCTGGGTTGAAAAACCAGGTTCTTTGTGGCATAATCGCCTTTCCGCTCGCAGCCTTCGGCCTCTGCGGGTACATTCTCTGGCGCTGGGGAAGCGCTGACGTCTATGTGGTGGCTCTAGCGCTTGATGCGCCGCTTGTTTTCGGCACCGTCCTCAGACTCTGGAGCGACAGCAAATCTTGGCATCAAAGAAGCACCCCCATTCCCCGCGAAGACCCGCTCTATCCTAGAACCATTGAGTTGGCGATGAAAATGGGCGTTCCCCAGCACGACCTCTACGCCGCTGACCCTACACTGATGGCGAAGAGAAGAGCGGTTGGGGCTATAACAACAGGAATCCGAAGGCACGCCGTCTTGTTCTCGGACTATTTCCTGAAAGCTCTAACCCAAGAAGAGCAGGATGCCATCATCGCACACGAACTCGCCCACACGAAGCAGTCCCACGCCCTAAGATCGGTCATAGCGAGCTTCAGCTTTTACTTTGCAGGATGGAATCTGTTCTTCTTCGCAGCTATTCCCAATCTCCAAACTCCAAACCTCCCAGACTCTTGGGTTAGCGGTATCGCTGGGGCCGGGCTAATCGTGTTCGTTGCGGGGATGACCATGGTGCGACCCTACATTGCCACAAAAAGTCAGACAGAGGCCGATGAGATCGCGGTCAACGTTCTGGGCAGTGGAGACTTTCTCATAAGTGGCATGAAAAAAACTCATCGAGTCTCCCGAAATCAAGAGCGACCAGAAAAAGTACCGCATAGCTCGTCAGAGTCTTTATGGTAGAATGGTACGAATTCAAACTCTCAGCCGAAGCTTGGCCTCGCGAAATATTTCCCAAAAGAACACCGCCTAAGGTTTTACCCTTTCTATTGTGATCTGGCCTACGCGGCCATATTGGAAACGCGGAGAAGGGGTGCTCTGAGATAATGGCCCACCCAAAAAAAAGAATCTCCAGAGTCGCGGGACTGATCGTTCCCGGGTTACTCATCAAAGGCAAACTTACGTTTGATGACAGGGTCAACAACTCTATTATCAAGCGACGCTATTCTAGTAGCAATGAGTTCTTTCGATAACGCCTTGGAGTTTTACGAGAAGCAGTTGAGAGACTGGCTATCCCGATGCCCGGCTTGCGTTCTATCACCCCAAGTAATGTTGCACGCTCGGAGAGGAACTGCTATGGTCCAAGTTGGGCAGAGTTTCGAGTTTGACGAGAGGCTCCATGCACGCGATAACCCGCCGAATCATCTTCTTGCCCGCCAACTCGTCCAGTACAATGGAAAGATCAGGAATCCGATAATCTTCTGGCTCAATTCCTCGTTTCCCTCGGACCCGGTCTACCAACTGCACAAGCAGCCAGTTGTCCATCATGTTCTCCGTCTCGGACCAGGCTATACTTTCACGAGCGTCTTGGGGGGATTGAAGACCGCGCTCAAAGCGGAGAAGATAAACGCCGACTCTCTCGACTGGGACCCTAAGAAGTTGAAGTAAAGCACACCAAGAGTACATCGATGTCACTCAGTCCCTCGAAAGAGAGACTGAAGAGGTCCCCAATTTTCGACCCTGATCAAGCCCCTTGCCCTGACTTTAGTCTGCTCAGGGACTAGGAGCCAGCTTTGGCTCAAACTGGTCGTTTCTATGTCCCTCGAAAGCATTTGGGCAGCAACTATTCAACAAATATTCACTGCTTCATCTGGTTTAACCGGATCGTGTAACGATGTCGTTATGAATTTGTCCAGCCTCAGCGAGTATTCTTACAAACTTGCTTGGTTTTCTCTACTCAAGCTTGCTTAGGACTCTTGACGTTAATGACCGGGTCTCCCCTGCCTACTAGAATGTTTACGACTACAAGCTCTTGTTCTCTGATTGGATTCACATCGCGATGAACCAGACGCGGAGGGATATGGAAGAAATCTCCCTGTCCCACCTCAGCAGTGCTAGCACCTTTCAAACCATATTCCAACCGCATGCTCCCGACTTCGAGAAACCCATAGAGATGTCTTGTTCCGTGATGGTGCCAGTCCGACATTGCTCCGCCAGCAACCCTTGTCCGTGAGACAATGATGTATCGGTTGATTGATTCAAACGCTTTCTCACGGACTATCCCTGGAGTCGAATAACCTGCTTTCAGTTCTGAACTCCGAACGACCTCAATTTCCTTCATCGATTACGACCGTGGCACGAGATCTAGGCGTCAATATCCCTTGTAGTTTCTCCTCGAATTCTCGTTAGAGGCTTCATTTTGGTTGCACTGACTTCTCTCGTACGACTTCTTAGCCCTCCCAACAGATTCCAATGTCAGCTAGTACGAGAATCTTGCTAAGCGGCGTTCCCTCGAGAATAATAGAATTGACATGTTCGAGCCTATACTCGGCTGGTTTAAGGACGGGTTACTAACAATCTTAATGGATAGTTAGACCCTCCGAGAAAAAATCCCAAAGACGAGCTAGACATGACGCTTTTAGTCGTATCCAATAGACTACCTTTCACGGTTAGCAGTCGCGACAACAAACTAGTTTTCCATGCTAGCCCGGGCGGTCTCGTCTCTGGACTGACTGCGTACTTGGAGTGGGCAAGGCAAGACCCCTCCAGAACAGATTACCTCTGGATTGGATGGCCGGGCATAGAGGTCGAAGAAGGCTCTCGTGAATTACTGAGAACGAAGGCTGCCAAGCAAAAGGCCTGTCCGGTCTTCCTCGACGCTGACACCATGAAAAAATTCTACCAAGGATTCTGCAACAGTACAATATGGCCTCTATTCCACTACTTTCCCACATACGCCAAGTTCAGAGAAGAAGACTGGTCGCAGTACGTGAAGGTGAACGAGGCCTTTCGAGATTCGATCCTAAAGGTGTACCAGCCCAACGATACGGTCTGGGTCCACGACTATCATCTCATGCTTCTCCCTAAATTATTGAGAGAGAAGCTACCTGACCTCTCAATCGGGTTCTTCCTCCACACTCCCTTCCCCTCATACGACATCTTCCGCACTCTTCCGACCGTGTGGCGCAGGGAAATATTGGAAGGCATTCTTGGATCCGACCTGATAGGATTTCACACAATAGACTATACACAACACTTCCTCAGATGTATTCTCAGAATCCTAGGCTACGAACACAATTTCGGCCAAGTGCTCATTAACGGAGAAAGGACGATAAAAATTGACACATTCCCAATGGGCGTTGATTACCGCGAGATTCGTGACCTCGCGAAAAGTGACGGCATACGGGAAGAGGGCCGCGGGCTCCGCGAGAGACTCGGCAATCGCAAGATAATACTGTCCCAAGACAGGCTTGACTATACCAAAGGGATCAAGCATCGTCTGGAAGCCTATGCGATCTTTCTCGATCGACACCCTCAATGGCAACGGAAAGTTGTTCTGGTATTATCGGTCGTGCCCTCAAGACTCGGAGCTGAACAATATGAGCAGATGAAAGAAGAGATCGACAAGCTCGTTGGAAGCATTAATGGAAAGTTCGGGACAATCGACTGGACCCCGATAGTATACCGGTACAGGTTCCTGCCTTACAATCAACTGCTAAGCCTCTTTTCAATCAGTGACGTCGCGCTAGTAACCCCCCTACGAGATGGCATGAACCTAGTCGCCAAAGAATACGTCGCATCAAAAATCGACCAGAGGGGGGTTCTGATACTTAGCGAGATGACGGGAGCCTCCAGGGAACTTGGCGAGGCACTCATCATAAACCCCAACGACACTTCCGAAATAGTAGACGCCATCAAGACCGCTCTTGAGATGCCTGAAGCGGAGCAAGTACGCCGCAACCAGGCAATGCAGACTAGACTGGAGCGCTACGATGTTATCAAATGGGGCCAGGATTTCGCGGGTAAACTACACTCGATCAAACAACAACAGAAGAAATTCAGTGCTAAACTGCTTGACGCCGCGACTAGAGAGAAGATGATCAGCGATTATGACACCTCGCAGAAGAGGATACTCTTTCTAGACTATGACGGGACACTATCACCATTCAAAGCGCGTCCCGAAACAGCAGTCCCCGAAAAGACCCTGCTAGCCGTCCTCAATGCGCTCTCAGAAGATCCACGAAACAACCTGGTAATAATCAGCGGACGCAATCGAAGCCTCTTACAGGATTGGTTCGGCTCGCTCAATCTAGGAATCGTTGCTGAGCACGGAGCCTGGATCAGACAAAAAGGCAAAGACTGGGTCCCAACGATAAAGGTAGAAAGCAACTGGAAAGAGAAAGTCCGACCTACCCTCCGAGGCTATGAAGATCGACTGCCAGGATCTCTCTTGGAGGAAAAGGAGTTCTCCCTCGTCTGGCACTTCCGAGCAGCAGACCCAGAACTCGCATATGTGCGATCGAAAGAGCTTGCGGACGAATTGTCCTATTTCACTGAAAACACTGAGCTCCAAGTATTACAGGGCAGTAAGTCAATCGAGGTGAGAAACGTTGGAATAAACAAAGGAATGGCCGCGAAGCTGCTCCTCTCCGAAACCACCTTCGACTTCGTGCTAGCCATGGGGGACGATTGGGCTGACGAAGACCTCTTCGAGGCGATTCCAGATCAGGCCTATTCGATCAAGGTAGGACTTGCGAAATCTTATGCAAAGTTCAACCTGAGAAACCATCGGGAAGTCATCCAACTTCTCACTGATCTGTACAAGACCGGCAAGTCGTAGAACCTCTTCCCTATCCGGCGTGCTCGCTAGCGACTGATTCTGTTAGATAGAGCACGGGCATAGCGCATGAACCCGGTCTTTCGACGTGCCTCCTCAAGACGAACGGAGGCTGTTATCAAACCCATGTGAGTATAGGCTTGCGGAAAGTTTCCTAACGCTTCACCGGTTTCAGGATCAATCTCTTCCGAGTACAATCCCAAGTGATTAGCCCGTTTCAATAACTGACTCAACAGTCCCTCTGCCTCACTTAACTTCCCTAGCCGTGTTAGGCAGTCTACCATCCAGAAGCTGCACACGGTGAAAGCCCCTTCCTTTCCTAGTTGGCCATCATCTACGTTGTATCTGTAGACTAGATCGCCCTTGGACAATTCCTCTCGGATGCGCTGGATTGTCGAAGTCATCTTGGGATCCCTTGCTGGCAGGAACCCTACTAGGGGCATGAGGAGATTAGCTGCATCGAGGTCGTCCCCTCCGAGAACCATCGTGAAAGCCTTCTTCTTGGTTGACCATCCATTGGACAGAATCTCGCTCTTGATCCTCTTTTTCACAGGCTCCCATCTCCGCCAGTCTTCGTCGTATCCTAGTTCTCGAGCTATCTTCATCGCCCGGTCGAGGGCGACATAGCACCACATCTTCGACTCCACGAACGATCTCGCCTCACGCATCTCCCATATTCCGCTGTCGGATTTTTCCCATTCCGCTGCGGCCTGATCGGCTGAATATTTCACCAGATTTTCGTATGCTTGTTTGGTGGTCCACCCTAGCGCGCGATGTAGATAGTACATGGAATCGGCGAGAATACCGTAGATGTCCAACTGCAGCTGCTTGTACGCCGCATTGCCAACCCGCACTGGGCTCGAACGCCGGTAGCCTTCAAGATGGTCCAGGGTAATCTCAGGGATCTCTCTTTCACCTCCAATGCCCATCATTATCTGCAACCTCTCCTTGGAATGACGTCGAACATTGATCATCCACCTCGTGTATTCTAGGGCCTCCCTTGTGGCCCCAGCCTCACTTAACGCCCAGACTGAAAGAGCGTTGTCCCTGATCCAAGAATATCGATAGTCCCAATTCCGCAACGTACCAATGCCCTCTGGTAGAGAGGTGGTAACAGCCGCCACCATAGCACCGGTAGGAGCATACTGTAGCATTTTCAGCACGAGGCATGATCTTACGACGTGTGCCCGATACGGTCCCTGATACTTGACGTGGCTAGCCCATCGTTTCCAGTAGGATAATGTCTTGGATAGCTTCCTACTTGTTTCATATCTCGCCGCAGATATTGACGAGCTGTTTCCCCACTTGAGGACGAAGACCATTCTCTGGCCTCGGGACAGCCGGAAATCGTTGACCAGTAGGTCCTTGTCTGAGACAAGGAGCTTTACGGAAGAGGCTAGACTGATGCGGTGTCTCTGATTCCTCGCAAGGCATCCGTCTCGGGTTTCTCGTATGATCGTATTTCCACGAGCGTAGTTGAAACGTGGTTGAAAAGTGATTCTAAGTCCAGGATCGCCCTCGAGGCAATCCACAATTCTGTGGAGTTCCTGGAATCCTTTCAGCTCTCCCTTTTCCATGAAGCAAGGCATGAAGTCTGTAAGCCTGATACGTCCCTCTTGGGAATCGAACGTGGTCACCAACACGTTCGTGTCGCCTCCATAGCTCTGCTTTGTCGTGAACTTCCCTGTTGGAGATAGCTGGAATCTTCCCCCCTTTTGCGAGTCGAGCAGAGCTGCGAACACGCTCGGAGAGTCGAACCTTGGCGCACAGTACCAGTCAATGGAACCGTCAAGTCCAACGAGCGCTGCCGTGTGCATATCTCCGATGACCCCGTAATCGCTGATGGGCTTGTAACCTCTCGCAGAGTCCAGACTAGCAGACAAGGATTCCAGACGGCCCTTCCAGCTCTTAACGAGTTCAGACACGAAGCTGTCTCAAAAGTGCTTCGAAACGACTAGGAGTTGATGATTACCTATGCTTGCTCTTTATACACGACGATGACGAATATCATTTCCAGCGTTTACCGGGGCGGACGAGGTGGCCGGAAGTCTCAGGCTCCCGATTCTTGACGCCTTGGTTCCGAACGGGTTGAGCTATGGAACCGCGTCTTGGCGGGGGTGTCGATGTTAAGCGATTTTGACGGCTAAGACGTTAATATCTCGTCGGCCAATCGATCGTGAATCTTTAGCCTTTCAAGCGTTGCGTCTGCTCCAGCTAGTTTGTGTTCGCTGAAGAGTTTCTCGACTTCCCCAACCCGGCCGACGCCTAGGATCGAGATGTATGCACGCATGTAGGCCGAGAGTGTGGCTGTTCCCTCGTACATCTTGTCAAGCTTCTCGACATTGTCCCTGAACCACTCCCAGGTAACAGCATGTGCATCAGGGTTTGCGGTTGCGAACTGGAGTAGTCCACGCCCGATGTCTTGACGTTTCACGTTGCCGGCCGTCGCCCAGTCCTGAACTTTTCTGACCAAGTCGGGTCGCTTGAAACTGGCGAGTCCCTCCAAGTATCTGAGACGGTCCTCGTCTGTGGTACTCTTGTTGTA
>WNGP01004081.1_pt1 | contig 12177 bp, 9 predicted proteins | sample 5407671 | NCBI WGS metagenome assembly WNGP01 (sample SAMN13153381, study PRJNA577476) | soil metagenome | isolation source: 40 cm soil or saprolite under Garry oak tree replicate 2 | place: USA:California | collected 2016-06-15 | reverse complement strand
TCAGCTAAGGTGAACGGTGTTCGCTACCCGCCATACTCCTCTGCACGCGCTCAGGTGGCTTGGGATCGGGCTCCTCGGCGGATGGCTCGGCTCCTGTGCGAAGCCGCAGAGCTCGCCCGTGATCGTCGTCGGAAATGCCCGCTTCGAGTTTCTCACTCCATCGCTCGTGCGGATGGAATACTCGCCTTCGGCAAAGTTCGTGGATGCGCCCACCGCAGTCGTGCAGAAGCGAGACTGGCCGGCGGTCCGGGTCGAGGCGACTGAGAAGGCCGGCTGGCTCGCCGCCGCGAGCGGTGTCGTGACGCTCCGCTATCGGCTCGGGTCCGGACCCTTTACCGCGGCCAACCTCGAGGTGAGATGGAGCGATCCGGCCGGCGCCGCGCACGCCTGGCATCCGGGCGATCGGGATCCACTGAACCTGGGGGGGCTCACGTATTCGCTCGACAACGTGAGCGAGGCCAACCTGCCGGCGGGGCAGTCCGATCTCGAGAGCCCGGTCGACGACGCGATTCCCGGGATCGACCTGAAGCTCCCGGAGGCGAAGCCGGGGCTCCTGAGTCGCAGCGGCTACGCGTTCATCGACGACAGTCCGACGCCGGTGTGGAGCGCGGAGAAGGCGTGGATCGAGCCGCGGGCGCAGCCGACTGGCCAGGACTGGTATCTGTTCATCTACAACCGCGACTACCGCGAGGTGCTCGGCGAATACGCGCAGCTCTGCGGCCCGATCCCGATGATCCCGCGCTGGGTCCTCGGCCCCTGGATCACCGATTTCAATTTCGAGTACTTTCCCGACAGCGCGGAGTCCCGGCGGCCCGACTTCCAGCGGTATAACCAGCAGTACCTCGAGGACGAGGTTTCGCGGCTCCGCCAGAGCCAGATTCCCTTCGACGCGCTGATTCTGGATTTCGCCTGGCACAACTACGGCTGGGAGGGCGGCTACGACTGGAGTCCGCTGGTCCCGCATCCACAGGAGCTCATGGACCGACTGCACGGCCAGGGCATCAAGCTGAGCCTCAACGATCACCCGGGCTACGTCAACACGCAGCAGAGCATCCTCTCTTTCGACGACAGCCACGCGCCCGAGGTGTTGAAAGCGCTCGGCCGGCCGCTGCCGCCCAAGCCCACGTTCGACATGGATTTGTCGCCGCTGTGGAGCTTTCGCACCGATCATGACGCGGGCGGCTGGAAGCCGATCCGCATCGGGCCCTGGCGGGAACGGGGCTACGGGAGCTACCGGGGGGTCGGGTGGTATCGGGCATCGGTGCAGCTGCCCTCCAAGCTCCCCGACGCGCTCTACCTCTATCTCGGCGAGGTCGGCAAGACCTACAGGATCTTCGTCAACGGAAGGGAAGCGACTCACACCGAAGCGCATTGGCCGCGGCGGTTGACCTATACCGACGTAACCCGCTACGTCAAAGCGGGCCAGCGAAACGAGATCGTCGTGCGCGTCGAGCCGGGCGAGCGCGCCGGCGACGGCATCCTCCGCGGCCCGGTCGCACTCCGGAATGTCGAGCCGCCGAAGCGCATCTATTTCGATCTCTCCAACCCGCGGCAGGCCGATGTCTTCATGCGCGAGCTGCACGGAGCGCTGATGCGCCGGGGCGTGGACGTGTGGTGGGTCGACGGCGGCAACGGTGCCGTCGACATGCCCGGGCTCAACAAGCAGCTATGGGCGAACAAGGTCTTCTACGACTACTCGCAGCGGGAGAGCGGCCGGCGCGGCTTCATCTTGAGCCGCTACGGCGACTGGGGAAGCGAGCGTTATCCGGCGTTCTTCACCGGCGACACCTATTCCGAGTGGCCGGTGCTCGCCTACGAAGTCGCATTCACCGCGCGCGGCGGCAACGTGCTCGTTCCCTACATCACTCACGACATCGGGGGCTTCCACGGCGCAAAGCTCGACTTCGACCTCTATGCGCGCTGGATCGAGTTCGGCGTCTTCAGCCCTCTGCTGCGCCTGCACAGCGCGCACGCCAACCCGCGCGAGGGGAACCTCCGCATGCCGTGGGTCTACGGCAGCGAAGGGATTGCCCTCATGAGGAAGTACTTCACGCTGCGCACCCAGCTGATCCCTTATCTCTACAGCTACGCCTGGCGGGCGCACCAGGAGTCGCTCCCGATCCTGCGGCCGCTGTACCTCGAGTACCCGGATCTCGAGGAAGCCTACCGGCACTCACGCGAATACTTCTTCGGCCGGGAAATGCTGGTCGCTCCCGTGCTCGACCCGAGCGGCAATCAGACCGTCTATCTTCCGCCTGGCAGCTGGATCGATTTCTTCTCCGGCAAGCGCCGCCAGGGCGGCGTCACGTTCACCGCTCACTACCGGGTGGACGAGACGCCGGTCTTCGTTCGCGAAGGAGCGGTCATTCCGGAGCAGGCCCCGAGCGAGTACTCGAACGCGAAGCCGCTGGATCCCCTCATCGTCAATGTCTATGGCGCGGGCGAGGGCAGCTTCGATCTCTACGAGGACGACGGCGTCTCGCTCGCCTACGCCCAGGGCGCATCCGCCCACACGCCGATCAGACACACCCGAGGCGGTGATGGCCTCGAGCAGCTTCTCATCGGGCCGACCCAGGGCGCGTTTCAGGGTCAGCTCGAGGAGCGCTCCTACGAGCTGCGCATCCATACGACCGACAGGCCGTCGTCGATCTCCCTCGATGGCAGGCCGCTCAGCCAGTGGACCTGGGAGGCCGATCAGACCACCGCGGTCGTGTCGCTCCCCACGCGGTCGATCCGGGAACGCATCAGCGTCGCGTGGCGGTGACCTGAAGCCCGAGCCCGGGCGCGACCCGGCGGGGCGTGATTCAACCCGCCGCTGAGCTACCGGCCCTTCTGGTACGTCCCGACGAGCTGCGCTTCCGCGAGCACGTGTCCCTTCAGGGCATCGAGGAGCTGGGCCTTGGTGGGGCGCTCGAGGCCGGCCAACAGCGCATCGACCGCGTAGAGCTTGTGGAAATACCGGTGTCTGCCGACGGGCGGGCAGGGGCCGCCGTAGCCCGCGCGCTCCCAGTCGTTGAGTCCCTGTACGGCTCCGGCCGGGAGGCCGCGGCCGCTCGCGCCCTCCGGCAGACCCCGGGCTTCGTCCGGAATGTTGTGCACCACCCAATGGACCCACGTCATCTTCGGAGCGCGCGGATCGGGCGCGTCCGGGTCGTCGACGATGAGCGCAAAGCTCCGGGTGCCCTGCGGGGCCCCGGACCAGTTGAGGGGCGGTGATATGTCGGCACCCTCGCAGGTGTACTGCTTCGGGATCGCGCCGTTGTCGGCAAAGGCGGGCGAGCTCAAGGCGAAGGCCATGGTCAGGTGCTCCGCGGGCTGATCAGTCGCTGTCGAAGTCGTATCCCTTCTTATAGTAGCGATACCGGTCCTGCTTTTCATGCGCGGTGCCTCCGTGAGCCCAGTCCGGCTGCGGACGTTTCGCCGACCGGGGCGAGATCCGCGAGCGTTGCGCGGACTTCGGTGAGCCGCGGCGGCTTGCTGAGCACGCGGTCGACGTGTGCGGGAATGTCGTTTTCCGCGACTAGCCGCTGGCCCCATCCCGTCAGCAGGATGACCGGGGTACGCGGGGACACTGCCTTGATCGCGGCGGCCACTCGGCGGCCGTCGACGTAGGGCATTCCGAGGTCCGTAATGACGAGCGAGAACGTGGGGCCGTGGGAGAGCGCGGCGGTGAAGGTATCGATACCGTTCTGGCCGCCGTCGGCGACCGTGACGACGTGGCCGTCCTGCTCCAGGATGTCCCGCAGCGATTTTGTGAGCATCGGGTCATCGTCCACCAGCAGGATCCGCAAGCGGGACAGGGGCTGCTGCGGACGCGGACGGGCGCCGGCGGCCGGCACGATCGGATCGGCCACCGCGAAGATCAGGCGCACGAGAGTGCCGTGGCGTACGGCACTCTCGATCTCGAGCTCCGCGCTGTGACGCTGCACCATGCCGTAGACCATGGCGAGCCCGAGGCCCGTGCCGCGCTCCCCCTTCGTGGTGTAGAAGGGCTCGAGGCATCGGCGCCGCGTCTCCTCGTCCATGCCGATGCCGGTGTCGGCGACTTCCACCTGCACCTGCCGCGTGATGTCGCCGCCGCTCGACACGAGCCGCGTGCGTAAGGTGAGCGTCCCGCCTTCCGGCATGGCGTCCACGGCGTTGAAGATCAGATTGGTGAGCGCGTCGCGGATCTCGACCTCCGAGCCCATGATGTCGGGCAGGTTCTCGGCGAGCTCGGTCTTGAGCTGAATGAACACTCCGCGCTGCTGCGCCTGGTCGCTCCAGCGGGCGCGCGTGAGGTTGACGACCTGATCGATGAGGCGATTACACTCGACGCGCGACAGCACCAGCTCGGCCTCGCGCGGCCGGTAGAACTCGCGCATGCGCGCGACCGTCTCCGCCACGTCCTCGATCGCGGTTCGAATGGTGCCGAGATATTCGCGCGCGTGCTCGCTCAACCCTGGCTCGCGCTCGAGCAGCGACTCGGTGTAGAGAGCGATCGGCGAGATGGCATTGTTGATGTCGTGCGCAATGCCGCTCGCCATCTCGCCGAGCGCGCGCAGGCGCTCCTGCTGCGTCATCGCCTGCTGCGACTGGCGCAGGTCGTCGTAGGCGCGCTGCAGCGCGCCGTACAGCTGGGCCTGATGGGCCGCGAGCGCGACGTGCTCGCTCAGCTGCCGCAAGAACTCACACTCGGGGCTGCTGAAGGACCCGGAGGCGCGGCGCGCCGCAACCAGCACCCCGAAGACCCGCTTTTCGACGAGCAGCGGAGCGACCACGAGCGACCTGAGGCCCGCCTCGCTGAAGCGTTGCGGAAACGGGAAGCGGATCTCACGCGTGTCCGGCTCGTAGACGAGCTCTCCCCCGAGGCAACGCGCCAGTCCGTTCTGATCGAACGGCACGTGGTCGTTCTCGGCGAGGCGCAGAGCGCTCGCGCACTGCGCGCTCTTCGGCCCGATCACCGCGATGGACAGGGCGTCGGCGCTCGCCTCGCATACGCACATGCAGCCGAAATCGACCGGCAGATCCTCCTCCAGGTTGTGCAGTACGACCCTGAACAGGCTCGGCAGGTCGTGACGCGCGCCGGTCGCGTGCGTGATCCGGTGCAGCAGATCGAGCCGGCTCAGCTGGCTCTGGAGCCTCGTCTGATCGCCCTCGATGCGCGTCAACATGTGGTTGAAGGCGTCGGTCAGCTGGCCGAATTCCTGACCCTGCGTTCTTGTGGCGCGTACGGAATAGTCGCGTCGCTCGGACACCTGCCGCGCCGTTGCGGCGAGCGCCAGGATCGGTTTCGAGATCACCCCCTGCAGGCGTCCCGAGATCAGGTAGGCGGCGGCAAAGCAAGCCAGCGTGAACAGCGCGCCGATGCCGAGGAAGAGCTGGATGTGCTCGTAGATCTCACCGAGATCCGACTCGAGGTAGAGAGTTCCCATGCGCCGCCGGTCCTGCACGACGGGCTGCACGCCGCGCAGGAGGCCAGACTCGAACCGGTAGCCGTCGTTGCCCGGCGCGGACGGCGCGGGGGCGTGCGCGGCGGCATCCGGGTAGGACGCCATCAAGCGTCCGTCGTTCAGGTACAGCCTTGCCGCCACGACGTGCGGCTGCGCCTTCAGGGCGGACAGCACCTCGCGCGCATCGCCCGGATTGTCGAAGGCGAGCGCCGCGGTGCTGTTCGCGGCGATCGCCTTGCCGAGAATCTCGAGGTTGCGGAGCGTCAGCTGCCGGAAGGTCAGGTACTCGTAGGCGAAGAACGCGGCGGAGGTGATGAGCATGACCGCTCCGCAGGTGAGCAGGATGACGGTCATGAGAGTGCGGCGGATCGGGCGTGTGTGCGCGGACATGGCTCTAGCTCCCGGCTCCCACGATCTCGGCCGGACGCAGCAGCTTCGAGCTGATCGTCAGGTTGTTCGCTCTGGCGGCCTCGAGGTCGATGCGCAGTCGAATCCTGTTGTCCTGTCTGAGCAACCCGATGATCACGCCGCGGGGCGCCGCACCATCGCTATCGGTGATGGTGAGAACGCTGCGGCCCTTGAGCGCCCCCAGAATCCGGTCGAGATGAGTGAGCTCGACGGCGGGAATGAAGAGGATCTGACATTCCCGCATCTCCGCGATGCCGGGATAGCGCTCGACCGCGAGCGGATGCCCGTTGACGCTCTCTCCGCGCACCACGTCATCGAGATAGCTGCCGAAGGGATCCTTGCCCAGCACCCCGATCACGAACGGTGCGCTCTGCTGCGGCAATGAGGCGGCCGGCCACTCGACGAAGTGGGCGAAGTTGAAGAGGAACACCGCCTTCAATTGATACTCGGACACGGGCGCCGCGGCCCCCCCGAGGGCGCAGGCGATGAGGAGCAGCGCGAGGCGGCGCAGCAACGCAGGCACTACGGCGCTTCTCAATACGCCCACGTGATCTTTCCGAAGACGCCGCGCACGATCTGCTCGCGCAGCGGCGAGGGGAAGCCGTACTCGATGTGGCGGGCGCGCAGCAGGTTCTGGCCCACGACGGAGGCCTCGAGTCTCGCGTTGACGTGCCAGGCGAGTCGCGAGTCGAGCCCGAAGTAGCTCGGCACCGTGCCGGTGACCGGACCTCTGGTCGGCCCGTTGTTGATGTGCACGGTGTCCACCCAGCGCAGCGCCGCGTCGAGCGTCACCGCATGAGGCAAGTCCATGCTGGAGCGCAGCGCAAGCTGCTGCTGTGGATCGGCCGTCTCATTGGTCGCGCCCGTGGCGTCGGTCCGCCCGGGCTCGGCGTGAATGTTCTCCCGCAGCAGGTCGTAGCCGGCGTGCAGCCGCCACCAGTCGAGCAGCTGATAAGAGCCGCTGAGCTCGAGGCCGTAGGTGTCGCCTTCGACGTTGTTCTGAAAGTAGACCGGATACGGATAGACGTACGTGGCCGTGGTGGGCGTCGCCGTGGTGCTGCGCAGAGCGCGGTAGTCGTTGTAGAAGGCCGAGAAGGAGCCCGTGAGCCCCGGGGCAAGCTCGGCGCGGTACCCCGCTTCGTAGGCGATGAGCGCCTCGGAGCGGAAGTCCACGCCTCCCTGCAGATAGGTGGAGGGAAACTGGTACGGAGGCGGGGAATTGATCAGCCCGGTCGGTACCAGCAGGTCCCGGTCATAGCGCGACGGGGTGCGCACGGCGCGCGAGATGGCTCCCCACAGCAGTTGCCGCGAGTCGAGGCTCCATTGCAAACGCCCGCTCGGCTCGACCTCATAGCCGGTGTAGTCGTTGTGCTCGAGCTTGGAGCCCACCGTGAGGTACACGCCCGAGGCGAGCTGGATCTCGTCCTGCAGGAATCCGCTGTAGAAGGCCTGGTCGAGAACCGGCGGCGCGAAGCGCACCAGCGACAGATCGAAGTCCGCCTCGTGCGTCGAGCGGTAGCCGAGGCCCCAGGCGAGCCTGTGCCTCGTGCCCCAGCCGAAGTGGTACTGGAAGTCGAGGTCGCTGGTGTTGAGGTTGTCCGTCAGCGACCCGGCCGGGAAGCCGGCAAAGTAAGGAGGCGCGGGCGGACTCGCGGCGAAGGGCTGAGAGAGAAAAGTGTGGTCGTAGTAGACCTGCAGACTCATGGACGCCCCGCTCGCGGCCGCGTGGGTCCAGCGGCCGAGCACGTTGGCGCCCGAGCGGCCCGCCTCGCCGTTGATTCCGGCCGCTTCGGTACCGTTGTAGAGATCGCCCTGGAGCGTGAGCCGGTCCGGTGTCGAGGGCTGCGCGTCCAGGCGGAATCCGCCGCGACCCATGTGCGGCGAATCGGCGGCGCTGGCGCCGGTGGCGGTGACCTCGTCGGCGTATTTCGTGTACTTGCCGTAGACGCGGAGCTGGATATCGGGTGATGGCGCGGCGCCGAAGCGGACCCCCGCCTGCTCCCGCAGCTGCTTGCCGCCGCCCCCGGAGACATAAAGACCCTGTGTGTCCCGGGCGGCGCGGGTGACGATGTTGATGACGCCATTGACCGCGTTGGCTCCCCACAGCGTGCCGCCGGGACCGCTGATGACTTCGATGCGGTCGACATCCTCGAGAAGGTAGTCCTGTACGTCCCAGAGCACCCCGCCATAGAGCGGGGTGTACACCGCCCGACCGTCGATCAGCACCAGGAGCTTGTTGGCGAGGTTGGTGTTGAAGCCGCGGGCACTGATGGCCCAGTCATGCGCGTTGATCTGCGACACCTGCAGATTGTCGGCGAGCCGCAGCGCTTCGGGAATGCTGGTGGCGCCGGAGCGGCGGATGTCCTGCGCGGTGATGACCTGGATCGAGGCGGCGGCCTGCAGGAGCCTCTGGGGCTCCTTGGCGACGGACGTCACCTCGACGTTCATCAGCTCCTCGACGCTCAGGCGCTTGAGCTCGCCCGCCGCGGCGGCCTGCGCTGTCGTGTCGGCGTGCGCCTGCGCGGCCTGCCCGAGCAGGAGGCACGTCACCAAGCTTGCGACGCCCGGCGCGCCGTGCACTACGGCCGCAGTACCGCTCGCGCTGGCGGGAAGAGTGTTCCGTGTCAGGTCCCTGGACATGGATTGCCTCCGGCACAGTCCGTGCGTGCGCATCCCTTACGTAGGCGCCCGTGCTCAGATCGCGTACGGCCGGTGGTCGCTCGCGCGCCTCCGGCCAGAGTCGCAACTTACGTTCGAAGTGAGATTCCTGCCGCGGATTACGTCACATGCGACAGGGGAAACCGCGGACGAAGTGTGATCAGCGTCTCAGGCGGCGGAAGGCTCGAAGATCAGCAGCGTGGACGTGGCCGAGGCGTACAACCGGCCCTCGGCTGCCCCAGGCCATCGAGGCCGCCACCCAGTTCCTCAACGAGACTCATATATAAGTATCGGCGGTCGAGCTCACGGCTTCGGGGCGCTCCAGCCAACGCGCTCCAGGCCGCCCGAGGGCGCCGCGGCGAAGCGCCCGATGAACTGATCGTCCGCGGGACAGGTCGTCCCTGCAGGCACGACTCGTCTTTCGCCGGCGGCATCACTGCTTTTCTGCTGAACCCGAGTCCACAGGCGACCCGACTCCGCGCACACCGAGGCGTAGGTGAAGAGCGCGCGCTGTGCCTCGGGATCGAAGTCGAACGCGCCCGGCAGGGGATAGGCCACCGGGATGGCGGCATAGTCGAGAGAGATCCCCCGCCCGCGGGTCGCGGCCATGGTCTGTTCCAGAGTCGTCCTCGTCATGCGGCTGAGCCCGGCGGACACACTGCGGCGGAAGATCGAAAGCGCGTTCGCCTTGGCCGCACGCGGGAAATCGCGGAGTCGACCGTCGATGATGACGCGCACGACGGTAGGCTGCGCCCCCGCGCCGGCAAATTGCGGCAGGTCCTCGGGGGCAGGGGCGATGAAGAACGGCAGCGTGACGCCACCGTCCACGTGCGTCTCCTCGCGCCAGCCGCTCTCGGTGCGGACCCTGATGATCACGGGTGGAAATATGCCCGGAACGCTGGCCGACGCCAGGAGGACGCTTCGAAACAGTTTCCTGGCATCGTGGCCGCCATACAGCGCTATCGATCCGAGATCCCAGACGACCGGCTCGCCGGTTGCAAAGTCGGTCGTGGCCACGAGCAGCAGCCGACCCCTGGCGGCCTCCGCGGCGACGGCCTCGATCATCCGGTCATCCGCATAGCGATCGATGAGCTTCTTCAGAGGAGTGCCGCTGTACATGCTCGAGCCAAAGACGGCCCCGATCAGGCGCGGCTGTAGCAGGCTGGTGTCGATCTCTTCGGTATAGATCGCGGCCATCTCCGGATCCCATGTCGGGCCGAGAAAGGCGAACGGTGCGATCAGCGCGCCGGCACTGACGCCGGTCACCACCGAGAATTCCGGGCGGCTACCGCTGCGAGTCAGCCCCACCACGGCTCCCGCTCCGAAGGCTCCGCTGGCACCTCCTACGGAAAGGGCGAGAATGCTCAGGGGCCCGTCAGCGAGCTGCGCCCCGAGTCGCCGCGCGATCAGACTCGAAGGCAACAGTTCGAATTCGCCATCAGGTCCGAGGGTGCGAACCGGGAACGACAGCCCCTGCGACGGGACGTCGTCCCCGGGCGCCATCGGAAGCTGCGGTCCGAGCGATGTACACGCGGCGAGCACCGCGAGGGCGCTCCAGACGAGTAACCGGGCAGATTGATGACTGACAGCTGACATCGTCATGTCTCATGAAGGCACGGGCGGCGCCGCGCTCGCGATTTCCCCGAAATCCCTGGCTGGCCATCAGCATAAGTTGCCTAGGCAAATGAATACAAGACGACGGCGGGATAAGAAGCGATCCCTCTTAGGAGGGACGTGATGTCAGGAGACCTGATGTCAGGAGGGACCTCGCGTCAGGGGTGACCTTGCGCGCGGTTCGGGGCGAGCGACTCAGCGATCAGGCAGCGGCTTTGGGAGTGACGTCGACGACCGAGAGGGTGGGTCTCACCGCGGTACGCGCGGGCTGCTGCGCCAGGAACTCGGGGATGTAAGGCGGCTCCTCGGGCTTTGTGGCCTCGCCACGCAGCTCGCGCTCCAGTTGCAGGACGCGCGCTCTCGCGCGGCGCAGCTCTTTGAGCTTCAGCGCCTTGCCGATTACTTTTTCGAGTTCGGCATCGATCATGGCAAAGGCTCTCCTTCCTGATGGTGAAGCCTACGGGCGGGGCACCGGCCGCGGAAGTCGTCTCTTTGGATAGCGGCGACCCGCTCAAACGGGGTAGCCCGGTGCGTTTCTCCGTGGGTGTGCGCATACTCACTGCGGGAAGCGGGTGGGGGAATGCACGGGGTTTGCGAGTCGAGGCAATGATCGAGCAGGTAATCGATCAACGGCGGCGCAGTATCGGCAGCTTCGAGGTGGGACGCCTGTTGCCGTCCGGCAGGCGCCGCTTAGTCGGGCCATTCATTTTCTTCGACCACATGGGGCCGGTCGAGCTCCCCGGGGGCCTGCCGCGCGAAGCCGATGTGCGGCCGCATCCGCACATCGGTCTGTGCACCGTCACCTACGTGTTCGCGGGCGAGATCGTGCACCGCGATTCCACCGGGGTGGAGCAGCTCATCCGGCCGGGAGAGGTGAACTGGATGACCGCAGGCCGGGGCATCACCCATTCCGAGCGCTTCGAGCGTGCGCGCCGCGAGGGTGGACCGATGCACGCGATCCAGTCATGGGTCGCGCTGCCGGACGGCGAAGAGGAGATCACGCCCGCGTTTGCGCATCACGAGGGCGATGATCTGCCGGCGCATCGCGAGGGCGGCGTATGGCTGCGGCTGCTGGCGGGGGAGGCGTTCGGCTTGCGCGCTGCGGTGAAGACGCATTCGCCGCTTTTCTACGCGCACATCGCACTCGCTTCCGGTGCACGGATCGCGCTACCGGGCGAGCACGCGGAGCGTGCCGCCTACATCGTTTCCGGCACGGCGGAAGCGGACGGGCGTGCGGTCTCGGCCACGCAGATGGCAGTGTTCGGCCGCGGGGCGCAGGCGGTGCTCGAGGCCACGACGCCGAGCGTCGTGATGCTGCTGGGCGGCGCGCCCGTCGGTGAGCGCTTCATCGAGTGGAATTTCGTGTCATCGTCCAGGGAGCGCATCGAGCAGGCCAAGGCCGACTGGCGCGCCGGCCGCATGAAGCTGCCGGACCTCGACAACGCGGAGTTCATTCCGTTGCCTCCCGATCCGCCCCCGCGCGCGGAGGCGATGTCGTGACCGCCGAACCCGGATCGATCCAGAACTGTTGACACCGAGGAGCACACGATGATCGCGCGAATGTGGCGTGGGCCGGTGAGGAAAGCGCAGAAGCAGGCCTACATCGAGTATCTGAAGGAGACGGGTCTGTCCGACTACGCCCGCACGCCCGGGAACCGCGGCGCGTGGCTCCTCTGTCAGGACAAGGGCGCCGAAGTCGAGTTCACGACCCTTACCCTGTGGGATTCGATCGAGTCCATCAAGGCCTTCGCGGGAGAGGACTACGAGCGGGCCCGTTACTACCCGCGCGACCGGGAGTTCCTCACGCGCTTCGACCCCAAGGTCGAGCATTTCGAGGTCGTCGAGGTGGCTCCGCGCTAGCGGTCATCGAACCTAAGCGAGCCATCGAGGACTCCCGTGCTCGACCGAGAATTCGCCCGCCTGCTCGCGCGGTACAAGACCTGGGCGGACCGGCTGACTTTTGAGGCTGTCGCGGCCCTGCCCGCGGGCGAGGCTGAACGCGGGCGTCCGACGCTCTTCAAGAGCATCGTCGGCACGCTCAATCACAGCTACGTCGTGGACTTGA
>WNGP01012946.1_pt1 | contig 12178 bp, 12 predicted proteins | sample 5407671 | NCBI WGS metagenome assembly WNGP01 (sample SAMN13153381, study PRJNA577476) | soil metagenome | isolation source: 40 cm soil or saprolite under Garry oak tree replicate 2 | place: USA:California | collected 2016-06-15 | reverse complement strand
GCGGGGCAAATCGTCCATCGAGGAGAAGATACCGCCCCGGGCCTCTGCGAGAAGCCGTCGGGGCGTGAGGCGGGCGAAGCCGAAGGCCGTCATGCCCGCCGCGTTGGCGGCCTCGACGCCGAGGGGGCTGTCCTCGATGATGGCGCAGCGGGCGGGCGTCACGCCCAGGCGGCGCGCGGCGTGCAAGAACAGATCGGGGGCGGGCTTGCCCCGCGCGACGTCCTGGGCGCTGAAGATCCTCCCCTCGAAGCGCGCGAGCAGACCCGTGGCCGCGAGGGCCCGCCGGATCCGCTCGTGAGTGCCGCTCGAGGCCACGCAGGTCGGAAGGGCGATCCGCTCGAGCGCGCGCTCCACGCCGGGAACGGCCGTCAGCTTGGTGGCGAAGACCTCGAAGAGGCGCGCGTGATAGCGGTCCTCGAGATCGCTGGGCAAGGCGCGGCCGAGCCGGGCTTCCACGAGCTGGCGGATGGTCGTCATCGAGCGCCCCATGAACTCCGCCATGCATTCCTCACGCGTCATGCCGAGCTCGACGCCCGTTTCGTTCAGCAGCTCTGAAAGGATCTCGTTCGCGTGCCCCTCGCTGTCGACGAGCACACCGTCGTTGTCGAAGATCACGAGATCGAAGCGGCTCACCGGACCGGGAGGGGTCAGGCGACGCGATACCGCTTGAGCACGTCGCGGTCGATGTCGATGCCGAGGCCGACGGGCACGTCGACCCACCCCGCGCGGTGCGAGATCCGGGACGAGACGACGAGCGCGCCCTTCGTCTTGTAGACCCAGCCCCTCGAGGACGTGAAGGGCTCATCCACGGGGACGGAGAGCTGATGCGTGATGATGTCAGTGATCTTCATGCGAGGGTGTCGCCGGATCCCGCACGCGAGGGGAGCATCGGCCGCGGACGCGCCGGCAAGGGTTACCGCCCCCGGAAGACGGGCGCCCGCTTCTCCACGAAGGCGCGGATCCCCTCCGTCGCGTCTTCCGTCTCGAAGCAGATGTTCTGGGCCATCGTCTCCATGTGAAGGGCCCCCTGCAGATCGAGGTCCGCGTTGGCGTAGAGCGATCGCTTGGCGAGCCGGATGGCCACGGGCGGACCCGCGGCGATGCGGCGCGCGAGGTCGTGGGCGGTGGGCATGAGATCTTCCGGCGGCACCACCTGGCTCACGAGGCCGAGGCGGAGCGCCTCCGCCGCGTCGATCAGATCCCCCGTGAAGATCATCTCGCAGGCCTTGGCCATCCCGACCACGCGGGGCAGGAAGTACGTGCCGCCCCAGTCCGGGTGCAGACCGCGCTTGACGAAGGCCTGGGCGAACCTGGCCTCCGTCGAGGCGATGCGGAGGTCGCAGCCCAGCGCGAGGTTCATGCCCGCCCCCGCCGCCGCGCCGTTGACGGCGGCGATGATGGGCTGGGGCGCCTCGCGCATGGCGAGGAGGGTGCGGTCCCGGCCCGGCGCGATCTTCTCGATGAGCGGCCGCTCGCGCGCTCCCGCCTTGGCCTCGCTCATGGCCTTGACGTCACCGCCCGCGCAGAAGCCCTTCCCGGCGCCCGTGATGACCATCACCCTCACCTCGGGATCGGCGCTCGCCCGGGTCACGGCATCGAAGAGATCCTCTCTGAGGGTGCCGCCGAGGGCGTTGAGGCGCTCGGGGCGATTCAGGGTCAGGGTGGCGACGCGGTCCTTCACCTCGTAGATCAGGCATTCATAGGTCATGCGCGCGACTCCTTGGCGGCGGGCGGCCAGGGAATCCCCATGGCGTCGAGGCGCCGCAACCGGTCCTGGCCGAGCGTCCGATCCCACGACTCCGCGAGCGCTTCCGCCGTCCACTCCTCCGTCCGGGTCGCCGTCCGCAGGGGGGCGGGGTGCGAGAACACCGTCACCTCGGTGCCGCGGACGCCGATCACCTGGCCGGTGATGTGCGCGGCGCGGTCGCTCGCCAGGAACGTCACCACGGGCGCGATCGCTTCCGGCGGGGTGGCGGTGGCCATCCCGCGGCGCTCGCTCGGCAGCCGCTGGGTCATCCGCGTGTCCGCGGTGGGCGAGATCGCGTTGCACCGCACGCCGTACTTCGCCATGGCGAGCGCGGTGGAGCGCATGAGCCCCACGATGCCTTCCTTGGCCGCGGAGTAGTTCGGCTGACCGGGACTGCCCTCGAGGCCGGCCGTCGACGTGAAGGTCACGATGCTGCCCGTCTTTTTCTCGCGCATGTGCGCGGTGGCCGGCCGCATCACGGTGAAGTGACCCTTGAGGTGCACGGCGACCACGGCGTCCCACTCCTCCTCCGTCATGTTGAAGATCATGCGCTCGCGCAGGATGCCCGCGCAGCACACGACGATGTCCAGGCCCCCGAGCTCACGCAGGGCCATCTCCACGACCCCCCGACCTCCCGCCATGGTCGCCACGCTCTCGGGGCTGGCGAGGGCCTTGCCACCCTTCGAGATGATCTCGCTCACCACCTGATTCGCGGGCTCGCTCGAGGGCTGGCTGCCGTCGACGCTCACGCCGTAGTCGTTGACCACGACGCGGGCGCCCGCCGCGGCCAGGCCCAGCGAGACCGCGCGGCCTATCCCCGTGCCACCACCCGTGACCACTGCCACCTTGCCGTCCAGTAGACCCATCGTTCTCACCTCCGGCCGTCCATACTACTTCGAGAGCGCCGTCTCTGCTCGCTCCGCCGGACGAGTCCTCGGCGCGCGGTAGTGGGTCAGTCTGGGCCTGGCACTGGGACAAGTTGCGAGCCAGACGAGGCGCGAGCGGGTCGGCAGCCCGAGGCGTACGTGGGTGTACGTTGAGGGCTTGCCGGCCCGCTCGCAACGAAGTATGGCGAAGTAAATTGGCCCAGTGCCGGCGCGCCCATGGTTGACCCCACCCATCCCGTCCGGTAGGGTGTCTGCCAGTCCACGTGTCCCCGAGACATTCGATCGAGCCTTCCACGACACCGGAGTCGTCGCTCTCGTGACCTGGTTCCCGCTCTCGCTGGGCGCGGCCCTGACCCAGGCCGCCCAGTTCGCCGTCATCAAGGGGCGTGGACGGGTGATCCCGGCGCTCGTCATCGTGGCCTGGGGTCAGTTGCTGTCGGCCCTCGCCTGGCTGGCCTTCTTCCTCTTCACCGGCGCTCGCTTCGCGGCCCCGCTCTGGGTCTGGCCCGCCATCATCGCCTCGTCGTTCCTGGCCATCAGCATGAACGCCCTCCTGGCCCGCGCCAGCGCGCGCGGCGACATCTCGATCGTGGGGCCCATGCTCGCCCTGAGTCCGGTGTTCACCCTGCTGCCGGACGCCCTGCTCAGCGGCACGCTACCGAGCGCGCTCGGGTGGCTCGGGCTCGGGCTCACGATGATCGGGACGGTGAGCCTCTCCGGGGGCTCGAGCTGGCCGGAACGGCTCCGCACCCTTCTCGCGCGTCGGGACGCGCTCGACGCCCTCGGGGCGGCCGTCCTCCTCGGCATGCTCGGCGCCGTGGACCGCTGGGCGGCCACGGGCATCGGACCGCCCAGCTATCTCCTGTGCTCGCACGGCGCCTCGGGAATCTTGAGCACGTTGCTCGCCATCGCCACCGTCCCGCGGGATCTCGCGCGGAGCGCCGCCCCGGGCAACCTGATCACGCTCCTCGCCTACGGTCTCCTGGGCGTGACGGGAACCGGCATGCAGACGACCGCCCTGACGATGGCGCCCGCATCGTACGTCAACGCCATCCGCCGACTCTCCGCGGTCCTGTCGGTGGTGCTGGGGCGCGCCCTCTTCGGCGAGCCCGATCTGCGGCGACGCCTCGTTTCCGCGCTCCTCGCCTCGGCGGGCGCGGCCTGTCTCCTTCTCGCGCGCTGATCGCCCCGGGTCAGGTCGTCGCGACGGGCGCGCCTCCGTAGAGATGGCAGGCGACCAGGCGGCCGCTCTCCTGACGGAGGGCCGGCTCTTCGGTGGCGCAGTGGGGCATGGCGAACGGACACCTCGGGTGGAAGCGGCAGCCGCCGGGCGGATCGAGAGGGCTCGGCACCTCGCCGGAGAGAACGATCTCGTCACGCCGCTCGTCCAGATGCACGGGAAGCGCCGCGGAGAAGAGCGCCTGCGTGTAGGGATGCTTCGGGGCCACAGCTACCGATTCCGCGTCTCCCCACTCGACGATCTTGCCCAGGTACATGACGGCGATCTGGTGGCTCATGTGGGCGACCGCGGCCAGATCGTGGGCGATGAACAGATAGGCGACACCGAGCCGCCGCTGGAGATCGCTCAGCAGGTTGAGGATCTGGGCGCGGATCGACACGTCGAGGGCAGACACTGGCTCGTCGAGGACGATCATCCTCGGAGAGAGGGCGAGAGCACGCGCGATGGCGATCCGCTGGCGCTGCCCGCCGGAGAACTCGTGAGGAAAGAGGCCGGCCGAGCGCTCGGGCAGCCCGACCATGTCGAGCAGCTCGAGCACGCGACGCCGGCGGGCGGCCCCGTCGAGCGGCTCGTTGATCACGAGCGGCTCGGCGACGATGGCGCCGACGCGCATGCGCGGGTCGAGGGAAGCGTAAGGATCCTGGAAGACCGCCTGCACCGCGCGCCGGTAGCGTCGGAGCCCGGGCCGACCGAGGGCGAGAACGTCTTCTCCCTGGAAGCGGATGCTGCCGCTCGTCGGCTGTGCCAAGGCCAGGATCAGCTTCGAGGTCGTGGTCTTGCCGCAACCGGACTCGCCCACGAGGCCCAGGGTCGTCCCCGCGCGGATCCGGAACGACACGCCATCGACGGCACGCACGAGTCCCGCCGACCACCCGAGGACCCCCCGCCGCACGGGAAAGTGCTTGGTCAGGTTGGAGACCTCGAGCAGGCCGCCGTTGTCCGTGGAAGGGCTCGGGATCTTCTCGGGAAGCTCAGGACGGGTCACGGACGACGATCACGCCGGCGCCTGCAGCCAGCAGCGGCTGGTGTGCCCGGGCGCCACCTCCAGCTCGGGGGGCGCCTCGGCGCAGCGATCCATGACCCTGGGACAGCGGGCGGCGAAGGCACAGCCGGCGGGGAGCCGGGCGAGGTCGGGCGGCTGGCCCTCGATGGCGGTGAGGCGGTCGAGCTTGGCGCCGAGGCGCGGGACGGATTCGAGGAGCGCCTGCGTGTAGGGGTGGCGGGGCGAGGTGAAGATCTCGCGCACGGGCCCCATCTCCACGATCCTTCCTGCGTACATCACGGCCACGCGCTCGCACATCTTGGCCACGATGCCGAGATTGTGGGTGACGAAGATCATGGCGAAATGGTGCCGCTCCTGGAGCTCCTTGAGGAGTCCGAGATATTGCGCCTGGATGGTCAGATCCAGGCTCGTGGTCGGCTCGTCGGCGATGAGGAGACGCGGAGGCGCCGCGATGGCCATGGCTCCCACCACCCGCTGTCGCATGCCCCCCGAGAGCTGATGCGGGAAGGCCCGCAGACGCGCCTCCGGCGACGGGATGCGCACCGAGGCCAGAAGCTCGGCCGCCCGCCGCCTCAGGGCCCCGCCGCGGAGTCCGNGCGGAGTCCGTGATAGGCGGCCACCGGCTCCCGCATCTGCATGCCGATGGAAAACACCGGGTTGAGCGAGCTCATGGGGTCCTGCAGGATCATGGCCACCTTGCGCCCGCGGATGCGCTGCATCTCCCGCTCGCTCTTGGTCAGCAGATCGTCGCCCTCGAGCCGCACCGTGCCCTCGAGCAGGCCGGAGACGGAGCGCGGTGTGAGCCGGACAATGCTGAGACACGTCATGCTCTTGCCCGATCCGGACTCGCCGACCAGCCCCAGCGTCTCGCCCTCGCGCACGGCGAAAGAGACGCCGTCGACGGCTTTGACGGTGCCCCAGCGGGTGACCAGGTGCGTGCGCAGGTCGCGCACCTCGATGACGGGCGGCCGCGCGGAGGCCGGGTTCGTCACAGCTGGCGGAGCTTCGGATCGAGAGTGTCCCGCAGCCAGTCGCCGAGCAGGTTGAAGGCGAGGACGACGAGGAGGATGGCCAGGCCGGGGAAGAACGAGACCCACCACGCGCTCGTCACGAACTCGCGCCCTTCCGCGATCATGGAGCCCCAGGCCGGCGTGGGCGGCGGGATGCCCGCTCCGAGAAAGGAGAGCGAGGCCTCCACGATGATGACGTAGCCGATCTGGAGCGTCACCAGCACCACCAGGGTATTGAGTGTGTTGGGCAGGAGGTGCCGGCTGATCACGCGCCACGCGCCTGCCCCCGCGATGCGCGCCTGGGCGATGAAGTCGAGCTCCATCAGGGTGAGCACCTGCCCGCGGATGACGCGCGCGTATCGCGCCCACAGGATGACGGCGATGGCGACCACGACGTTGGCGAAGCTCGGCCCCACCGTCACGGCCAGGATGAGGGCGAGCAGGATCACCGGAAAGGACATGGTGGCGTCCGTCAGACGCATGAGCACCGCGTCCACGCGCCCGCCGTAGTAGCCGGCTACCAGCCCCACCGCGGCTCCGAAGGCGCTGGCCAGGAGCACCGTGACCACGCCCGCCGTCAGCGAGACGCGCGAGCCATAGAAGATGCGCGAGAGCATGTCGCGCCCGAGGCGATCCGTGCCGAGCGGATGCTGCCAGCTTCCGCGCTCGTCCCAGACGGGAGGCCGGAACCGGTGGCGTAGCGACTGCTCCTCGGGATCGGCGGGGCTGATGAGGGGCGCCAGGACGGCGACGAGAACGAACATTGTGATGATGCCGAGGGGAATGACGGGCAGCCGCCGGTCGCGGAGCCTCCCCCACGCCCGCGGCTCCGCCACGGGCAAGGCGGTGGCGCCCTCCATCGGATCAACGCGCATGGCGTATCCGCGGGTCGATCACCGCGTAGAGCAGATCGACCCCGAGGTTGACCACGGCCACGATGACCGCCGTGGTCAGCACCACCGCCTGGATGACGGGAAAATCGCGCGACGAGATGCCCTCGTAGGCGAGCCGCCCCAGCCCCGGCCAGGCGAAGACCGTCTCCACCACGATGGCGGTGGTGACGAGGATGGCGAAGTAGATGCCCGCGAACGTCACCACGGGGATGAGGGCGTTCTTGAGCGCGTGGAGCCACACGACCCGGCGCTCGACCACGCCCTTGACGCGGGCCAGCTTGACGTACTCCGAATCGAGCACCTCGAGCATCCCGGAGCGAAGGAGCCGCATCATTCCCGCCACCACGAACCAGCCCAGCGTGAAGCCGGGAAGGATATAGCTCGCGAAGCCCGAGATGCCCCCCGCGGGAAGCCACTGGAGCCGCCCGGCCACGAACTCCACCAGCACGATGGCCACCCAGAAGGTCGGCAGCGACTGACCCAGCACCGCGATCACCTGGGCCGTGCGGTCGATCCACGTCCCCTTCTTGACGGCGGCCAGCACGCCCAGGGGAAAGGCGAAGGAGAGCGAGACGCACATGGCGAACAGCGCCAGGCGCAGCGAGTTGGGCAGCCGCTCCCGGATGAGCTCGCTGACCGGCCGTCGCGCCCGCAGCGACGTGCCGAAATCTCCCATCACCGCCTTGCCCACGAAGGAGAAATACTGCTCTACGTACGGCCGATCGAGACCGAGATAGCGCCGGGCATAGGCATAGTCCTCCTCGGAGGCGGACATGGGCAGGATCAGGTGCAGAGGGACGCCGGTGGCCCTGGCCAGGATGAAGACAACAACCGAAAGGATGGCCAGGGCCACCAGCGACTGGAGAACCCGGGACAGGACGAAGCGGATCACTGCGCGCGCGTCACCCCGCCGCTATTTCCCCGAAGCCAGCTGGTCGAAGAAGAGGTCGTACATGACCGAGCCCGGGTTCCACTTGCCCAGCGTCTTGGAGGTGGCGTAGGGCGAGTGCAGATAGACCACCGGCACGCCGTAGTGCTCGCTCCGGAGGCGCGTGAAGATGTTCCGCATCAAGGCATTGATCTTTTCCCGGTCGGTCTGGCGCATCACCTGCGCGATCATGCCGTCGATCTCGGGATCGGCCACGGTGTCATTGGCCTTGGAGGGCGTGTAGGCCATCTTCTCGAGGAGGGCGTAGGCGCCGATCCAGTCGCGGTTGGCGATGTTGTAGTAGCCCACGGCGCCGGGTACCTTGCGGTCGACCCAGAGCTTGCGGAACCCTGGATAGTCCAGCGGTACGATCTTGGTCTTGATGCCGATCTTCTGCCAGTAGCCGCTCATCGCCTCCGCGAAGGCCTTGCCCTCGGGGAGGCCGGGAAGCTGGAAGGCGTACAGCTCGAGCGAGAAGCCGCTCGGGAAGCCGGCGTCGGCCAGGAGCTTCTTCGCCCGCGCCGGATCGTAGGGATACACCATCTCGGGCGAGACCTTGAAGCCGATATCTCGGAACGACCACGAGAGCCCGAGGGGGATGGACGCGGGTTCGGCCTTGCCCGCGAAGATCGCCTGGGCGATCTCCGCCCGGTCGACGGCGAGGTTCATGGCCTCGCGCACCCGCTTGTCGGCGGTGGGCTGTCCGTCGCGGGGCAGCACCCAGTACATGCTGAGGATCGCCTCTTCCTTCCGGAAATGGACGGGAGAGCCTTCCTTCTCCAGCTCGGCCACCCGCTCGCGACTGACATCGGCCACGTCGACTTCGCCTCGGCGCAGGAGGGCGATGCGCGTGGTCTCCTCGGGCACGAGCCTGAACAGCATGGTCTTGAACCGGGGCACGCCGATGCGCCAGTGGTTGTCCACGGCGGCGAGCTTGATGTGCGAGCCCGTCACCTGCTCCACGAACTTGTAGGGGCCGCTCCCCACCGGCTTGCGGGCAAAGGCATCATCCCCGTTGGCCTCGATGTACTTCTTGGGCAGCACCATGCCCTCGGTGGACAGGGTCCGGGAGAGGTACGTCGGGATGATGAGAGTCGGCTCCTTGGTGACGATGACCACGCGATCCGGGGCGGGCGTCTCGATGTCCTGAATGAGGGTCCGGAGGGGGCCGGCATAGCCCGTGGTGGAGCGCTTGCCCATGGCGCGCTGGAGGCTGAACTTGACGTCCTCCGACGTCACCTCGTCGCCGTTGTGAAACTTCACCCCCTTGCGCAGGTGAAACGTCCAGCGCTTGTGGTCGGCCGAGTTCTCCCAGCGCGTGGCGATCCCGCCGTCTCGAGACGGCTGACCTTCGGGGGTGGTGCCGACGAGATAGTCGAACATCGGCGAGAGGTAGTACTTGACGATGTGACCGCCCAGGACCGGGTCCAGCACTTCGGTGGAGAAGCTCGACAGGGCGACCGAGAGCTCGGGCTTGGCCTGAGCCCAGCCCGCCGTGGCGGGACCGAGGGCAAGCGCGACAGAGAACAGAGACATCGTCACGATGCGGAGCGCACTCCTCATGTTTCCTCCTGTATGGTCCAGTTTCGCTTTGGGCTCGGCGAGAGAAGCGCGGGCTAGGCCGCGGTGTAGCCTCCGTCCACGGGCAGGGCGACGCCGGTGACGAAACCAGCTTCGTCACTCGCCAGGTACAGAATTGCCGCCGCGATGTCCTCGGGCTGGCCGAAGCGGCCCAAGGGATGGCGCTCCCGCATGGGTTGCAGCCAGGCGGGATCGGCCATGAAAGGCTTGGTCATGGGCGTCTCGATGACACCCGGGCACACGCAGTTCACGCGGATCTTCGGCGCCCACGTCAGGGCCATCGTCCGGGTCAGGTTGACCACACCGCCCTTCGATGCCGCGTACGCGGGCGAGAGAGAGCCCCCCACCAGGCCGTAGATGGAGGCGAGATTCGTGATCGAACCGTGCCCACTGGCGGCCAGCGCCTCGAGGGCCGCCCGCGAGGCGAGGTAGGTGCCGCTGAGATTCACGTCGAGCACGCGTGTCCATTCCTCGAGGGGCGGCGTGGCGTCGCGCCGCGTCCCGCTCACGCCCGCGGAGTTCACGAGCGTGGTCAGCCGTCCGAAGCGATCGAGCGTCGTCTGGACCATGAGGGCGCAGCCGCGCTCGTCGGTCACGTCCACGCCGAGCTCGACCGCCTCCCCGCCCGCCTCGGCGATCGCCTTGGCGGTACCCTGCGCCGCTTCTCGCGCCCGATCCACGCACATGACACGGGCGCCCTCGGTGGCGAAGCGCAGCGCGGTGGCGCGCCCGATCCCCGAGCCCGCCCCCGTCACGATCGCCACCTTGTCCTTCATCCGCATGGCGGTCATTGCCCCCCTGCCCTATCCGCGCTCCTTGGCCAGCTCACCCGTCGCCCATCTCACTTCTGCTCATCCCTGCCCACCTCGACCGGCTAGCCCTTCTCGATGATGTAGATGTGGCGCATCATGTCGACGTAGATGTTGCCGTCGATGACGTTCTGCCCCTGCTTGTTCTTCTCGATGCCCTTGACCCAGGGCTTGGCCGCGGCAAAGCGCGCGACCCACGCCACCGGCACATAGCCCACGTCCATCTGCATGATCTCCTCGGCCTTCTTGTAGTGCTCGAGCCGCTTCTTGGGGTCGCGCGTGTCGCGCCCACCCTCGAGCTCCTTGTCGAAGGCGTCGTTGACCCACGCCTGCCGCTTTCCCGTGGTCTTCTTGCCGTAGAAGGTGTCGAAGTACTCGTTGTGCGGGTCGGGGTAGTCCATGAACCAGCGGATCCACACGAACTGCAGATCCTGCTTCCAGAGGCGCTCGCGGAATACCCGCTGCTCCAGCACCTCGAGATCGGTCTTCATGTTGAGGCTGTCCAGGAGTACCGCCTGCACCGCCTCCGCGAGCGGCTTGGAGCCCAGACCTTCCTCGCGCATCGACAGGGTGATCTTCGGCCAGTTCTTGCCACCTTCGAAAGGCGTGCCCTTGAGCTGCTCGAGGGCCGCCTTCTTGTCGTAGCGCTGGATGGCCTTGATCTTCGGATCGTCCACGGCGCCTGGGAAGCCAGGGGGAATCATGGACCAGGCGGGAATGGCGAGGCCCTGGCTGACCTTGACCACGTTCTCGCGGTCGACGGCGTGCGCCACCGCGCGGCGGACCTTGAGGTTGTCGAAGGGGGGCTTGGTCGCCTGGGGCAGCAGGTACCACGTCCCCGGATACGGGTACTGAAAGACGTCCTTCTGCATGCGAGGATCGCTCTGAAGCTTCTTGAGGTCGCCGGGCTGGAGCCACGTCAGGTCCAGCTCGTTGTTCTCGTAGGGAAGCGAGCCGGCCTGCACGGGAATGATGGGAATGATCATCTTCTCCACGTGCACGTCCTTGGCGCCGAAGAAGTACGGGTTCTTTCTCAGCACCATCTGCTTGTTGTGCTCCCACTGCTCGAGCACGAAGGGCCCGTTGGTGACGATGTTTCCGGCCTCCGTCCATTTGTCGCCGTGCTTCTCGACGGCGCCCCGGTGCGCGGGGAGCGCGGCGAGATAGGCGGCGAGGACGGGGAAATAGCCACGCGGGCCCTCGAGGGTGACCTCGAGCGTCCAGTCGTCCTTGGCCTTGACCCCGACCTCGTCGCGGTTCGTCACCTGCTTCTTGTTGAAGGCCTCGCCATTCTTGATGTCGTACAGGAAGGCGGCGTAGGGCGCCTTGCTCTCGGGATCGAGCTGGCGCTTCCACGACCACTCGAAGTCGCGGGCGCTCACGGGCGAGTTGTCGGACCAGCGGCTGTCCTTGCGAATGGTGAAGGTCCAGACGGAACCGTCCTTGTTGCTCTGGACCTTGGTGGCCAGGTATGGCTCGGCCACGAAGTCCGCGTTGAAGTTCATGAGACCGGCGAACTGGATCGGCACGCCCGCGCAGTAGAGGTCCTTGTTGTAGTCGTGACTGGACGGGTCGTTCTGCCAGAATCCGCCGCCCCCCAGGCGCAGGACCTGCTCCTTGGCGAGCTTCTCGCCGGGCGCGAGCTTGAAGGGCTTGGCCGCCTCGGCCCGGGTAGCGAACCCGAGCCCGCCGAAGGCGGCCATGGCGCCCACCGCCTTGAGAAAGTCGCGCCGGCCGAGGCCCAGTACCTGTAGACGCTGCTCGAACAAGGCCAGCTGCTCGTCGGGTATGCGCATGTCAATTCTCCTTTATTTGTCTGAACCGCTACTACTATCTCAGCTGTCGCCTCGCCGCGCTTCTCGCCTTCGGCTCGTCGGCCGCGTCTCAGCTCCTAATTCATCTTGGGATCGAGGGCGTCGCGCACCCCGTCTCCGAAGAAGGTGAAGGACAGCATGGTGATGGCGATGGCGATGGAGGGAAAGACGCACAGGTGCCAGTACGAACGCAGGTACTGCTGATTCTCTCCCACCATCTGTCCCCAGGACGGGGTCGGGGGGTTGATCCCCACTCCGATGAAGGA
>WNGP01004080.1_pt1 | contig 12178 bp, 10 predicted proteins | sample 5407671 | NCBI WGS metagenome assembly WNGP01 (sample SAMN13153381, study PRJNA577476) | soil metagenome | isolation source: 40 cm soil or saprolite under Garry oak tree replicate 2 | place: USA:California | collected 2016-06-15 | reverse complement strand
ATAATACGTTCCTCATAGGAACCCTGCTGATGCAGGATAAGTACTTCCCTCTCTTCGGCGATTTTCGGCGATTTGTCTGGCTAGGATGATGGAGCCTCTGCCCTTGAAATGATGCCGGACCAGTCGTTAGGGCTATCATCTGGTTGTTCGTCTTGCTAGCTGATGCGGAAAGGCTCGTACCGGAATATCGTTGTATTATTCCTCATACCTCTCTCATGGGTCTATGAGAGACTGCCAAGAAAGTTTGCGATCGCAACGTTCACCGCTGCCGGCTCCTCGACGGTTGAAGTATGACCAGCGTGAGGGATGATCTCCAGGTGCGAGCCAGCGATACGCTCATGCAGACGCTGCGAATGGATTGGAGGAACAGCGACATCCTCGTCTCCGACGAGAATCAGTGTCGGCACCCGAATCCTGTCGATCTCGTCGTATATCCCCCGGCGGGTGATGACGCCAGTAGTCGCCCGTGTAACCCCAAGTCGATGATTCCCACTCATACGATGTCGCCACTCACGGCGCTCCCCAGCGCGCGCTGGGTCGGTGAGAAAGGTCCGCCCGAACATGACGGGCATCACCCGGTCGACCACCAGGCCCAGTCCAAACCAGCGGGCAACGAACGTGAGTTGCCTGTATTTTGCGACATTCTCGCTCGGCTCTGGATCGGCGGAAGTCTCCAACAGGATCAACGACCGTATCAGATCGGGGTGCCTGACGGCGAGACGCAAGCCAATAAAGCCTCCCATCGAAAGGCCGAGAAAGTGACAGGGCGCGCAGCCGAGTTGTTCGATGAGCGCTCCCGCATCCTCGTAGAGGGTCTCCATGTCGTAGCCGCTGCGTGTCACCTCGCTCTGGCCCTGGCCACGGAAGTCGAAGGCCACGCAGCGGTAGCGGTCCTTGAGCAGCGCGACCTGGGCATCGAACATGCGACAACTCCACAACAAGCCATGAGCAAAGACGATGGTTTGGGGACCTGTGCCATGCTCCTCGTAATAGAGCGCTGCCCCATTCACATGGATGATAGGCATGCTGACAACTCCTTCACTCGTAACACGTATACAGAGGATAGGACGTGCAGCAAGTCTTGAGCAAGAACGCAGCCATAGCTTGCTTGCTCCTGTCCTCTCGCCTCCGCACTCTCGTCAGTATATCTCGAACCCCCCTCACAGCGCTACCGTGCTACTCGCCTGAGCGCGGTGGTTGTCCCTGCTCACTCTCCTTGAGTGCCTCAGCTTTTTTGAGCAACCAGACCATCCTTGATAGTTCGGGCGCTCACGCCGATGCTACTCGCCGGACTCGGTTTTCCCTCTGGCCAGTCTTTCAGAGTATAATGAGCGGAGAACCGAAATGCCTCTAGTGGGAGGTTCCTATGACATCTGATCCCAAACAGCACAGCCGCGTGATCACAGATGGGCGTGACCGCGCTGGTGCACGCGCTATGTTCAAAGCCATCGGCTTCACCGACGATGACCTGGCTCGCCCCATTATTGGCGTCGCCAATACCTGGACCGAGACCATGCCCTGTAACTACCACCTGCGCCGCCTGGCTGCCAAAGTGAAAGAGGGCATCCGCGCGGCCGGTGGAACGCCGATGGAGTTCAATACCATCGCCATCAGTGATGGGGTGACCATGGGTACGGAAGGCATGAAGGCCTCCCTGGTGAGCCGCGAGGTCATCGCCGATTCGATCGAGCTGGTCGGCCGCGGCCACATGTTCGATGCCATGATCGCCCTGGTGGGGTGCGACAAAACCATTCCCGGTGCTGCCCTGGCGCTGATCCGCCTGAATGTGCCAGGCTTGATCCTGTACGGTGGCTCGATTGCGCCCGGGCATTTTAGAGGGAAGGACGTGACGGTTGGCGATGTCTACGAGGCAATTGGGGCCAATGCCGCAGGCAGGATGAGCGATGCGGACCTGCGCGAGCTGGAAAATGTCGCCTGTCCGGGGGTGGGTACCTGTGGCGGGCAGTTTACCGCCAATACGATGGCGATGGCTCTGGAGTTTCTCGGCCTTTCCCCTCTGGGCACAGCGAGCGTTCCTGCCGCTGACTCACGCAAGGATGAAGTGGCGAAGCGCTGCGGCCGGCTCATCATGGATCTCCTGCTACGTGGAGCGACGACCAAGGATATTTTGACGCGGCAAGCGTTTGAGAATGCCATTGCGGGCGTGGCGGCATCGGGTGGCTCTACCAATGCTGTGCTGCACCTGCTGGCGATGGCCCGCGAGGCCAGAGTTCTCCTCACCATCGATGATTTTGATACAATCAGCAGGCGCACCCCGCTCCTGGCTGACCTGAAGCCTGGTGGGCGCTATGTAGCGGTTGACCTTGATCGCGCCGGAGGGGTGCCGCTCCTGGTGCAGCGGCTTGTTTCAGCCGGCCTGGTTGAGGCGCGGCAGATGACGCCGAGTGGACGCACGCTTGGTGAAGAAGCCAGCAAGGCGGTAGAGTCGCCCGGCCAGGAGGTAGTCCGCCCGCTCTCCAACCCTCTCAAGCCGAACGGGGGCCTCGTGATCCTCAAAGGGAATCTCGCGCCGGAGGGATGCGTGGTCAAGATCGCCAGTCATGAACGGCTGTACCATCGAGGGCCTGCGCGTGTCTTCGATCGCGAGGAAGATGCCATGCGCGCAGTGACTCACAGCGAGATCAAGCCCGGCGATGTGGTGGTCATTCGCTACGAAGGTCCACGAGGTGGGCCGGGGATGCGCGAGATGCTGGGAGTGACGGGTGCTATCGTGGGTGCCGGGCTTGGCGAGACGGTGGCATTACTCACCGATGGCCGCTTCAGCGGGGCAACTCGTGGTTTGATGATTGGGCATGTCTCACCCGAAGCGGCAAATGGTGGCCCTCTTGCCGCCTGGCAAGAGGGAGACAGTATCACTATCGAAATCGAAGCGCGCCATCTCGATGTCGAACTTCCGGACGCTGAAATTGCTGCCCGCCTGGCGAATTGGAGGGAACCTGCCCCACGCTACACGAGCGGTGTCTTCGCCAAATACGCTGCGCTGGTTTCGTCCGCCTCGGAGGGTGCCATTACCCGACCAGACTTTGTAGCAGGTCGGCCCTGAATTATGCGAATGAATGGACAGACGAGAGGATAACAGCTATGCCAGACACTATTGGCTTCATTGGTCTGGGTATTATGGGCAGGCCCATGGCCCACAATGTACTCAAAGCAGGCTTTCCGCTGGTTGTGCAGGGCCGCCATCAAGCCGTAACGGACGAGTTTCTTGCGGCGGGAGCACGGGCGAGTGCCCAACCGCAAGCTATCGCTGCATCTTGCGCTGTGGTGATCACCGTGTTACCCGGCCCTGCTCAGGTTGAAGAGGTCCTGGTGGGTCCTGGCGGGATTGTCGAGGGAGCGCATGCGGGTCTGGTCGTCATCGATATGAGCACGATCGCTCCAGTGGTGGCGAGTACCTTGGCTGCCCGGCTGGCTGAACATGGCATCATCATGCTCGATGCACCGGTGAGCGGTGGAGATGCGGGCGCGATTGCTGGTACGCTCTCCATCATGGTGGGCGGAGATGCAGACACGTTCAAACGCTGTATGCCCATCTTCCAGGCGCTGGGCAAAACGATTGTGCATGTGGGAGGAAGCGGAGCGGGTCAGGTAGTCAAGGCCTGCAATCAGATCGTGGTTGCTCTGGTGATCGAGGCGGTCAGTGAGGCTCTGGTGCTTGGATCAAAGGTGGGCGTTGATCCAGCCAAAATCTTGCACGTGCTCAGCGGTGGCCTTGCCGCCAACCGGGTGATGGAACTGCGCGGAGCGAGCATGCTTGCCCATGATTTTACTCCAGGTGGTCGCGTCCGCTTTCACCACAAGGATCTCGGTTTTGCATTAGAGACTGCCCGCAGATATGGGGTGTCGCTTCCTGCGACGGCCCTGGTGGACCAGATGTTTGCCTCCCTGGAGGTTAGAGGACGCGGCGATCTTGACCATTCCGCCCTGCTGACCTATCTTGAAGACCTCGCCGCTTATCGTATCGGGAGTGGGCAATCTTGAAGTACGGGGCCAATGGTAATTGTCTCAACTCGACGCGGCAGAAAGGAGAAACTCCCTGTGTCAGCTATTGCTCGCTTTTTCGGGCGAACGAGTGGTGCTCTAGCTCTCGCGCGCTCTCTTGTCTGCGCCTGCTCATCACCCACGCACCACTTCACCTCTCCGTCACCGTCTATGACGCTCACCCAAATCAGCAGTGATCCTTATACGAACAAAACCAGTCAGCACCAAACCGAAGTTGAGCCTGATAGCTTTGCCTTTGGCAACACCGTCGTGGCGGCTTTCAAAGCGGGCCGCTTTTTTAAAGGTGGAGCTTCCAACATCGGTTGGGCGACTTCCATCACCGGTGGGCGGTCGTGGACACATGGCTTCCTCCCCGGTACTACCGTCTTCGCAGGTGACTCTTATGACCGGGTCAGCGACCCGTCCGTTGCCTACGACGCCAAGCACAACGTCTGGTTGATCTCCTACCTTGCCCACAAGAGCAGTCCTTCTTCTGGGACCCTTACCGACGTGCTTGCCAGCCGCTCGACCGATGGAGGACTTATGTGGAGCACTCCAGTGCTGGTAAAGCAGGGCAGGCCGGGGAGTGCTTTCGACAAAGACTGGATCACCTGTGATGATACGGCCAGCAGTCCTTTCTACGGCCACTGTTATGTCGAGTTTGACGAGGGATGTTGTATCGACCTGGTTCTGATGAGTACCTCCACCGACGGTGGACAGACGTGGGCAGGGCTACAGACGACTGCCGACCGTGCTTCAGGCCTTGGCGGACAACCGCTCGTGCAGCCCAATGGGACGGTGATTGTGCCTCTCATTGTGTTCACTTCATCATTGACTGTTGAGAACATCGCAGCCTTTCAGTCTCTGAATGGAGGCGCAAGCTGGAGCAGCACCGTCCTGATCTCCCGGTCGGACTACCATTATCCCAAAGGTGGCATGCGCGCCTCTTTTCCGTTCCCGTCTGCCGCAATTGACCGGTCTGGCCAGGTGTACGTCGCCTGGCCAGACTGCCGCTTTGAAAGCGGCTGTAGAGCCAACGATCTCGTGTTGAGTACCTCCGCCGATGGCAAGACCTGGTCGAGAGTGCAGCGCATCCCTCTTGACCCCGTGGGAAGTGGCGTCGATCACTTCATTGCGGGGCTGGCCGTTGACCCCTCGACCTCTGGGAGCACTGGTCATCTGGCGCTTGCCTTCTACTATTACCCAAAGGTGAGCTGCACCTCCTCCACGTGTCAGCTCGTTGTCGGCTCTTCGTCATCAACGGATGGAGGAAGTACCTGGAGCTCGACGAAGCGCCTGGCTGGACCAATGACGTTATCCTGGCTAGCAAGCACCTCCCAGGGCTCTATGGTAGGTGATTACATCGCCACCTCTTTCTGCGGTGGAAAAGCCTACCCGGTCTTTGCCATAGCCACGGCACCACATGGTGGCGTGTTCAACGAAGCCATGTTTACCGTCTCTGGTGGCCTTAGGTAACGACCAATCAGTGTAGCTATGACGACGAGGGCTACGTATGTGATGCACGCGCGAACGGGTACCAATGCGGGGACGCGCTGCTGTTGACAAGGGTTAAAGTGAAAAAAGAACTCAGCACGTAAAGCTGTTCACCACTAACATAGAGGATGTACCTGTAGCAGAACTGCGGCAAAATGCCCTGTCTGTGGGCTGGTAGATGCGAGGACGATCGGGAGTCATCTATGACGGCTCTCCAAACGAGACTGATGAGGAGGAATACTCATGGTGTCTTACCCGTTGGTGGGGAAGGAAAAATCGGTGTTCGCTATGCGTCGGGCGATGGCTTTGGGAATGGAAAAGAACTCCCCTGGAGTATCGCACCGGCGGCTTCTTTGCTCTCTTCAAAACCGGTCTGGCCATCCTGGCACATTAAAGAGAAGAACACGAAGAGCAATTTATTCCATCATATTTTCTTAAGGAAGCGAACGAGTTGGCAGAAGACTATCGGGCAGGCGTACGCTGAGGTACTCACCCACGCGAACAGCAGGCACTCCTTCAGGCCTGCGATTGGCTCACCGTTGGAAGGACAACATGAGGGGATATTGCCGCTTTGGTTTTCTCGTCCCACGATCGGATGACCAGCTCTCGCCCGATGAGTGGCTCCGGCGAGGCAGGATTGATCCCAGGACGGTCACGGCCTATTATGCTGGGATGCTTGGCATGGCCTATTATTGCGCCTTGTATGCACGAGAGGACGAGTATCTTGAGGGCAGCGAGCGGGACGATCTAGAGAACATTCATACCTTGCTTTCCCGCCTCAGTGCTGACGAGCAGGAGCGTTCGACGCTGCGAGAGGCATGCTGGAAAGAGGCGCAGCAGATTCTCTCGGACTATTGGCCAGCTGTTCAAGCGCTAGCAAAGAAGTTATTGAGGCACCGGACACTCGATGGAAAGGATGCTCACCTCGTCATCTGGCGAACGGTTGGCTATCCTGACGCCGATTGGCGATTCGCGGCTTTGAATCTTCGATAAGAGCAAGTCGCTTCGACCGGGGGGAAATACGAAAAAACATTCCCGGCGCTCAGCAGGAGCGCCGGGAATGTTTGCGGAGCCGACCGGAACCAACGGGCATCGGGCAACGCGGGAACTCCGTTTACAGGGGAAGCAAGTCACACGACAAGCAAGCTGAATTTCTCAAGGGATGCAGCGGGAACGTTATACCTGGTAATAAGTTTCGTAGGTATGCCACTTGGTAAGCTCCCTGGCAAACGGCGTCACGCCAAGCCACGCGAGAGCATAGACGCTACGTTTCATGACGGCATATCCCTCTGCAAGTTCCTTTTCCAGTTTTAGGCCCACAATCGGGCGAAAAGCGAAAAAGATCGTCCTGAGATCATACAGCGGATACTCTTCGGTAAGCTCATAGGTGACAAGCATGAACTCTGGTTCATCAGGGAGGGGATACCAGGGCTTGACCTCAACAAGGCGCTCTTTGACAAATTCGCGGTCAAAGGTAGTGATCGGAGGTTCTCTGTAAAATTTTTTCTGAGACATCACGTACTCAGGAATAGGAGAGGGACAATAACCTGGAAAATGTATCTCCGGCATGACGGTACGAACTGAGTACATCTTGGGCTGATAGCCCGATTTCACGTAGGGTAACGTAAGGTCATAGGCCGATGCAAGCGTATGGGAAAACTCCTCAAGCGCGCGCGGTAAAGGGGTGCTTTTCTTCTTGTAGTGAGAGGCCCGTTGGGAGATCAGTCACGAGCAAGCTGAAATCAAGATGGGTAATAAAGACGGTGCACGAAAATTTTTTGCTCCCATCAGGATAGACAATCAATACTGGTTCAAAATGAACAGTTTTCCTCTCGTCTTTGTCAAGGGCAGCATGTTTCTCCCGATCCCACTGGTCATATAAGGAGGAGACAATACGAGCTACCTCTTTGTATAAGAGTCGCTCACTCGCCCGTTCTTTGCCGGAAAGTTCCTCGATCAGGGTTCGGTTACTCCTTCCGTCGCCGTATTTTGCTTCCATGTCAGCCACATACCCATAATATACAGGCTTTTGCGTCTTTTTCATCGTCTCCCTTTTTCGGTGACTCAAAGCTACACGCTACGCATCGACACTCAGGCAGATATACCAGAACGCATGTGCAATATCATACTATATCATCGCACTTTATCGATGTGAAGCCTTTTGCCAAAATAGGAAAAAATCACCGGGTCGATCACTGGGAGCGCTACCCCACCGAGCGAGTCTGTCAATCCTTTTGGGTCTCCGCCATCTTCCGTGCAAGGGATGCTCATCTTGAAATTTGTCGCTGGAGCCAATCAAGGTAACCGCTCTTTATCTAAACATGAGCTTAGCACGGAAGATGACGGAGACCCATTTTAGCAGAAGCTGTACAGCTCTTTGAGCTGGAGCCTCCTCAGAACGCTCTGCAAAGACCGCTTGCCTACTAGGCAGGGCAAGCCTCATCTGGGAGGATTTCCCTCTACCGGAAAGTCCAGCATGACCGCTACTTCTCGGGGAAGCTGGTTGCCGAGGGGACTCTTGCGGTCGCCCTCGCTCCAATCCTTCCCCGCAAAAACTTGACGCGCACCCTCATGTCTCTTCCCGCTTGCATTTACTCGATTACGGTAGTAGACTGACCCATATTAGAACACTTGCAGCAAGAGCTGTCTATATACCGGCATACAGGGACGGATGATGAGTGACCGAGACGGTATAATTGAACAACAGCGCGAGCAACTTCCCGATGCATATGAACTGTTAAATACCAAGCTTGCTCTCCCACGCCCGCGACGATCACTTGTGCCGCGTGAACACCTGTTTGAGCGGCTTGATGAAGGGCTTGAACGTAAGCTGACACTGCTGTCTGCTCCTGCCGGTTTTGGCAAGACTATGCTGGTAAGCGAGTGGATTGCTACTCGCCGTGAACTACGGGAGTCGCCATCGGTGGCCTGGCTATCGCTTGACGCGGGTGATAATGACGCGGTGCGCTTCTGGCGTTATATCATCACGGCCTGTCAAACGTTTGATGCTGCGGTGGGTAAAACTGCGCTTGAGTTATTGCGGGCCTCGCGGAGGTTGCCCTTGGAGGCTGCGCTAACCGCATTCGTCAACGACCTGGCGCGAGTTGAGCGTCGCTGCGTGCTGGTACTTGAGGATTATCACATCATTACCTCGTCACAGATTCATGACACAGTGCTGTATTTCATCGATCACCTGCCGGTGATGCTGCGCCTGGTAATACTGACGCGCAGCGATCCACCCCTGCCCCTGGCTCGCCTGCGCGCCCATGACGATCTGTACGAACTCCACGCTGCCGAACTGCGCTTTTCGCTTGAGGAAACCCGCACCTTTCTCCAGCAATCTCTCTCGTTTTCGCTCTCCCCTGCGGCCATTGAACGCCTTGAGGAGCGCACAGAGGGCTGGGTGACTGGATTGCGCCTGCTTGCGCTGGCTCTGCAAGGGCGCAAAGACTCGCAGGACCTCGAGCGAATGCTGCTGACCTTTACGGGCAGCCATCGCCACATCCTGGAGTACTTTGTGGCCGATGTACTCTCTTCCCAGCCGGAATCGCTGCAGGGCTTTTTGTTACAGACAGCCTTTCTCAATCGCCTGACAGGTTCACTGTGTGATGCGGTCACGGGCAGAAACGATAGCGAGCAGATGCTGGAACAACTGGAACGCGCGAACCTCTTCCTGGTGCCGCTCGATGACGCGGGAACCTGGTATCGCTACCACGCCCTTTTTGCCGAGGCTATGCAGCACGAGGCGCGGCGACGCCTCGGTGAAGACTACCTGCGCCCGTTATACGACAGAGCCAGTCACTGGTATGAAGAACATGGTTTGCCCGCCGAAGCGGTTGAAGTAGCCGTCTCGGCCAGAGATTTTACACGCGCTGCTGTGCTGATCGAAGGTATTATTGGACCTCAGAATACCAGCAATGAACTACAAACGTTTTTGCGTTGGATAGGTCAGTTGCCGGAAGAAGTGCTTCAGGCGCATCCAAAGCTCTGTCTGACTCAGGCGATAGCCCTGCTATTCACGCTGGATCGCAGCGACCCGGCGACGATGACGCTCGTCCAGAAGCCGCTGGGGATGGCTGAGCGCTACTGGCGCGCCAGGGACGACATGTCCAACCTCGGTGAAGTGCTGGCATTCCGCTCGCAGGTCGCCATGTGGCAGGGCGACCTCTTCCGTGCATTCTCCGATGCCAAGCAGGCCCTTGATTTACTGCCCGCTTCGGGCGGCTTGTGGGGTGCGAGTGCAAAGCTCGTGGCAGGGATGGAAGAAGAACAGGCAGGTAGACCCTTCGCGGCCCGCCAGGTGGTTACGGAAGCGCGAGCGTTTTTTGAAGCCAATGGCAATCCATTTGGAATGCGCGCAGCTACGTTAATGCTGGCTGACTCGTATGCGCAGCAGGGAGAACTACACCAGGCGGCACGCTTCTATCAACAGGTACTCGATGAAGCGACAGAGGATCCTCTCGATACGGCGACGGCTTTGATTGGTCTCGCGACGCTCTCTTATGAGTGGAATAACCTGCAGGAGGCAGAGCAACAGGTATTGCAGGCGCTCGACATATGCAAACGCCATGCCAATGACGTCGGCAAGTATCATGCGGAGCAGGTGATCCTGGTTCCCGCCTCGCTCGTCTTTGCTCGCGTGCTTCATGCGCGCGGCGAGACGGACAAGGCGCGGCAATTGCTGCAAGAACTTGTGATGCTGACGCAGGAGCACAGGTGGTCCTACCTGCACCGGGAAGTACTCGCTTGTCAGGCTCATCTCGCCCTCGTTACAGCAGACCTGGCTGCAGCGCAGCGATGGTCAAACAATGTAACACAACTCGGTGAGGACTTTCGCCTCCTGCAACAGGAACGCGAGGCGCTCATCATGGCTCGCCTGCTGATTGCGCAGGGAGAGCCGGAGGAAGCGCTTCACTTGCTCGATCGCTGGCAGGAAGACGCGCACGCCCAGGGACGCAGCAGGAGCGAACTGGAGCTTCTCGTTCTCAAGACGTTGGGCTACCCCAACGCGCTCCCTGACCAATCCGAGGCCAGGCGGACGCTTGTGCAGGCCCTCACACTGGCCCAACCCGAAGGTTACCAACGCCTCTTCCTCGATGAAGGCCAGCCAATAGCAGCAACTTTACAGGCCGTTTTGCCTGAGACGCGAGCGGAGCCGCTTGCTACATACGCGCGTACTCTGCTCTATGCCTTTGCTCTGCAAAACGCGGAACAGAGTGTTACACCATCTTCCGCACCAGCTTTTCCCTTCGAGCCGTTGAGCGCGCAAGAACAGCGCGTACTCCGCCTGCTCGCTGCCGGTCATTCTAACCCGGAGATAGCGCGGGAACCGGTTGTTTCAATCAACACCGTGAAAACCCAGGCGCAAAGCATTTATCGCAAGCTCAATGTGAACAGCCGCAAAGAAGCCCGCGAAGTCGCACGCCAGCTTCACCTGCTCTGATCTCTCCGTCCGCTCAGATATCTCCACTCCTTGAATCCTCAGCACCTGCCGCACATCACACCATACTACATAAAAAGCATGATCACCCATGCAATCATCCGATGTGGGTGATGCCGGTTCACCCGGTTGCATTCTACACTGCCTTACATGAGGAGCGACCTCATAGATAAGAAAAAGTGTTTGTTTGAACGAATGCAAAGGGAGAAAAAACATTTGGATGCTCAATCGAAATCACATCATCCCAACTATGATGAGACCACACAAGTGCTGATTGTAGGAGGGGGCATCGTTGGCCTCTCAACATCCCTCTTCCTCTCCTGGCGCGGCATTTCCTCGCTGCTGGTGGAGCGCCATCCGGGCACCGCCATCCATCCACGTATCCCTGCACTGGCCCAGCCCACAATGGAGATGTTTCGCAGTGTGGGAATCGAGGAGGCCATTCACGAGGTCGAAGCACCCCTCAACAGGAGCGGCAACCTTCTGCTGGTGGAGAGCCTGGTAGGCCAGGAGTTTGATGTTTTACAGGAAGATGTTGACGCCTTCTTCATCAGTGACAGCAGCCCGGCGCGAGGCAGCCAGGTTGCTCAGGACCTGCTGGAACCCGTTCTGCAAGCGCGTGCCGACCGGCTCGGTGGGGATCTGCGCTTCGGGACTGAACTGGTGGCCTTCGAGCAGGATGAAGATGGCATCACGGCCACGATCCGCGAGCGGGAAAGCGGAAGAATACGCACGGTTCGCGCTCGGTTTCTGGTGGCTGCCGATGGCAGCCACAGCGGGGTACGCCAGCAACTGGGTGTCAAGCAGCATGGAAAGAGCCTGTGGTCGGCCGTCAGTATGATTTTCGAGGCTGACCTGATGGAGATATTCCGCAAGCGACATGCAGTCATGTGTTTTATCGCGAACGACACCGTCTCAAATGCAGCACTGGTCCCATATCCAGGCTCTTCGACGCGACCTGATCTCTACCGGCTCGACGTGCCCTACGATCCTGAGGAGGAGTCCCCTGCCGACTATCCAGAGGCACGCTGCCTGTCGCTCATCCGGGCCGCCGTTGGTATCCCGGATCTGCCGGTGCGACTCAAAACCGTGCTAACCTATGAGACATGTGAACTCGTGGCTGATCGCTTCCAGCAAGGCCGGGTCTTCCTGGTAGGGGACGCGGCTCGCACGCAACCACCGACCGGTGGTCTGGGAGGCGCTACTGGGATCGCCGAGGCGTACAACCTGACCTGGAAACTG
>WNGP01010118.1_pt1 | contig 12180 bp, 10 predicted proteins | sample 5407671 | NCBI WGS metagenome assembly WNGP01 (sample SAMN13153381, study PRJNA577476) | soil metagenome | isolation source: 40 cm soil or saprolite under Garry oak tree replicate 2 | place: USA:California | collected 2016-06-15 | reverse complement strand
GCTTTGGGGTATTGCTTGCACGGGACTATTTCCCCTGGTTGTACTCGTAGAAACCCTGGCCGGTCTTGCGACCCAAGCGCTTCTCCTTGATCATCTCCTCCAGGAAGGCAGGTGGCTTATCCGCTGGATCACCGCTCTCTTTGTAGCGCGTCAATATGACGTTATACATAATATCGACGCCGCTAAAATCGGCCAGTTCAAATGGTCCCATCGGGTGATTCAGGCCCAGCTTGAGGGCTTTGTCGATATCCTGGTACGAGGCGATGCCTTCTGTGTACAGGTGGAGCGCTGCCTCCGTTAACGCATGGAGGACATAGTTGACAATAAATCCAGGAATCTCCTTGCGCAGCAATACCGGTTCTTTCCCTATCCGTCGTGCCAGTTCCATAGTGGTCTCGGCGGACTCCTCACTACTCTCGGGGCCTTTGACCACTTCCACCAGCCGCATATGCGTGGCGGGGTGGAAAAAGTGCATGTTGACGGCCCTGTCTTTGCGATCGATAACCGCTGCAATTTTGCTGATCACGATCGAGGAAGAGTTCGAGGCCAGAATCGTGTGCGGTGGGCAAAGTTTATCGAGACGACTGAAGAGGTCTTGCTTGACCTCCAGGTTTTCAAAGACGGCTTCGATCACGAAGTCTGCCTGACCGGCAGCATCTTCCAGGGTCTTGACCGGCCTGACCCGTTGCCATGCAGCGTCGGCCTCCTCCTGGCTGAGGCGCCCTTTGGTGACGCGGTTTTGCAGCAGGGCCCGGTTGCTCGCAACTGCGCGCTCCAGAAGGGCTTCGTCTACGTCGGTCAGGTTCACCTGATAGCCGTGCAGGGCGAATTGCTGGGCAATCTGTGAGCCCATAGTGCCTGCTCCAACGACACAGATTTGCTTGATATTATCTGCTGTCACTTCTTTTTCTCCCTGCTCTTCTTCCTGAAATCCTTCAAATCGTCGCTTCACGTGTTTTCGTTCATGTGATGCAACGCGGACAGCGTGATTGTTGCTATATTATATCCTCGATCTCCCAACATAATGCTGCTGCTACTCTACCACATCATTCTCTTTTTAGCCGCCAATCCCACGCTACCCCCAGCATGTGGTGGTACAATACATAGGCTTATTACCTTCATCGGATGCAGGGAGGCTGCGTGGCACATGGTGCAAGCAGGTAAAGGAAGCGTGTGGAATGTGATCGCGATGGGGACTGCGATAACTATCGTTGCCAGGACATCACTTGTACTCCGGCTCGTAGCATCCTCCTTCTCCTCTCCCCTTGCGGATACGCTCAGCTTGTGGTTCGTTCCTACTTGACATATACTAAAGGTAGGGCAAATCAGTGGACAGAATGTCCCGCCTGTACATTTATTAGACAATGTATTGAGGAGGTGTCTAACACCAAACGCTTTCATGCTAGTCTGGGCTCTCTGCCGCCTACTGAGTTTGCAGAGACCTGTAGCTCAACCAATCCCTCCTCTGACACTGGTCTGGTCGGAGGAGTTCACTCCAGGTCTTCCTGATCCTGGGGAGCACTCGGGGCACCGCTGCAACGGCTGGCCGGGTGGACCACAAAGGAGGGACTTGAAATGCATTACGCCACGTCTCCCTATAGTCGCTTGTGGCTAATGCAAGGAGGCATGCTATGCCAACACCAAGAGACACTGGTCAATCGCTTCACTTTCTCCTTGCGGGAGTCCTCATCGGCATGCTCGGTGGGATCCTGATGGCCTTGTTTACTATGCTCGCCACCGCCACCTACCTGCAAATGGGCTTCTTCACGCCGCTGTACGCCATCGCAGCCCCGCTCATCGGGCAGCAATCGTTGATGAGCTCCTTGCAGCAAGGCAGCTTCTACCTGGCCCCCGGCCCGGCGCTCCTAGGACTGGTGGTCCACCTGCTGTGGGCGGCGTTGTGGGGCGTGATTTTTGTCCTGCTTGCACGTCGACTACATCTGACTGGCGGCGTGGCCATCATCAGCGGCCTGGTCTACGGTGTGCTGGTCATGCTGGTCATGATCTTCATCGTGGTGCCCTTCGTGGGGGCTCCCAATCTCTTGCACCTGCTGGGCTCGTTCTCGTTTACCATCGCCAATGCGCTGTTCTATGGCCTGCCCCTGGGGCTGTGGCCGGTGGTGCAGCCGGAGCTCTTCACTGCCCACCCCGCCCAGCAAGCGGTCTAGGGATTCAGCCACTGTTTCGACAGGCCAAACGATTGGGTTGGCCGGCTACTGGTAACACCTGCAAGCGGGTGTGTTCTGGCTCCTGTGGCAGCGCAGCGATGGGTAACCAGTAGTCCTGGCCGACGCGGGCCACCTCCGGGCATCCAAGCAGCCTGGCTCTGCGGGCCTTGAGTCCGTGCTTATAATACTCTTCCTCTAGTATTGCGTCAACTTTCCTTTTTGTTCGGTCAGGGCTGATGTCCCATTACCCTTCGGTGCGCTTTCAAGTGACGCAGGTGGGGTTTCTATCGGCTGTTGTGCGACTTCGCTTGTGCTGTGAGTCGGTTTTGGCTCTACGTCAAATTCCGTGCTAAGCTGTGACATATGAGAAAGCCTATGCATACTAAGCCGCTCTCCTCCAGGATGCTCAGGGACGGATTGTTGGGGTGGGGAAGAATACCCGTCACATGAAGCTTAAATCCGTAAAAGAAATTGATACCAATTACTTTGTTGATTTATTACAACAAAGTATCGAGTTATCACAAGCAGGGACGTCAACTTAGTATTCATGAGTCGCGCGCGGGAGAAGCGCCTCAAGGGCTGGTTGAGTGCAAATAAGGTGGCCTTATGAGGGAGGACGAGATCCTTCGCTGCGCTCAGGATGACAAGGCGGGGCAGCAGATGACAAGGCAGGGCAGCCGAGAGATCCTTCGCTGCGCTCAGGATGACAAGGTAGGGCGGCGGATGACAAGGTGGGGCAGGATGACAAGCCAGGGTGGCTTTTGCGATGGTAAATTGCAGGAGCTTTTCGTTCTTCTACTTGATATTCGTAGATTAAGGAATAACGGGTGGTGTCCCTGGATATGTCGCCCGAACTCGATCGCTGCAGGGGCGGGGACGGCAGCGAATAGATGTACCTCGCACGTATGATCATAGGTGACGCGTAAGAATCACTTCTCAAGGCCCCCCTCTCCCCGTCTCTGGATGCATCCCAAACACTCTGGCCGACAGGTATACTTTCCCCATCGATAACCGTTTGATTATTCATTGTAGGGGTGCACTGGATAGCCTCTGCATGGAAGAGGAGAGACCTCCTTCTATGAGCCAAACGTTCGCTCGTCTTAGAGCCTTTCGTATCGCGTTTCTCATCACACTGGTTCTGTTAGTGATCCAGTATGTGTTAGGGATGATCTCGAATCTTGAGGTTCAGATTCCTGGCAACCTTCCTGGTGGAAATGACAATAAACCGACCGCCAGGGAATTATCCAATTTCTTGACGGCCTCTGTTCAGATGTTCCCGCCGGTCACTCATGTTGCAAGCTTCTTCGCCTGCTCCTCCTCGGCCAATATGTCTGTGATCTGCTTCACGAGCACATGTTTGGAGACCTTGCCGAATTTTGAGAGAGGGAAATCATCGACAACTTCCAGCCGCTCAGGAAGCTTGAACCTGGCGATGCCCTTGTCTAACAAAAAGTCTGTCAGGTCTTTGAGTGCCAGCGTTGCTCCTGGTTGGAGGATGATAAAGGCGCAGGTGCGTTCTCCAAGCACCGGATCAGGCATGGGAACACACGCCACGTTCAGCACGGCTGGATGTGAAAGAATCAAGTTTTCGATCTCCTCCGCACTGATCTTCTCGCCACCCCGATTGATGAGATCCTTCTTGCGCCCCTCAACGATGTAGTTGCCCGATGGATGAAGTCGCATCAAATCGCCAGAGCGGTAGAAGCCATCGGACGTGAAGGTCCGTGCGTTGTACTCAGGAACACGGAAGTAGCCGCGCAACGTGTAGGGGCCGCGCACCAGCAGTTCACCGATCTTGCCAGGGGGTACTTCGTTGTCATTCTCATCCAGAAGTTTGAGTTCGTCGTCTGGACAGATGGGTCGCCCCACCGTCTCCATACGTATCTCGTCAGGATCGTCAAGCCGTACAAAGCACAGCAGCCCCTCAGCCATGCCGAATACCTCCTGTACTTTGCACGAAGGGATCAATTCCTCCGCCCGTCGTTTCACTTCTGGCTGGAGCTTTTGTCCACCCGTATTGATCACATGGAGAGAAGAGAGGTCATACTCCTGTATGTGTGGATCGTTGATCCAACGAATAAGCACGGCTGGAACGAGTTCGAGATGCGTGATGCGTTCGCGCTCAATCAGTGGAAACACATCGGCTGGTCGAGTCGAATCGCCAATGACGAAACGTGCTCCGCGATACAGAAAGCCTTGAATACCTGGACACGCGAGTGGGAAGTTATGTGCCATCGGTAAAACGACCAGGAGCGAATCATCGGGTCTGATATCGTTGAACGCGACGGCAGCTTTTGTATTGTAAATGTAATCATTATGCGTGCGCGGAATAAGCTTTGGAATGCCTGTCGTGCCCCCGGAGAGTTGGAACAGAGCTGGCTCAGTCGGGTCAATCACCAGTTCGGTCAATCGCTCTGGCGCAAGTCCACTTTCTGTCTGCAAAAGGCTAGTAAGGGAAATGGCGCCTGGTAAAGATGCGGAACCGACGACGAAAATCCAACGTATAGAAGGATGTTCGCGGCGTATACGCCCGGCCAGTTCCGTGAAGGCAAAGTCGCCTATCTGGTCGGGAATAGCATACCCGACCGCTTGACTCAGCTCGACAAACTGGTGAATCTCGCTATAGCGATGAGACGACATCGCCATCAAAGGAATCGCTCCGACCTTCTGTAATGCGAAATAGAGGTACACAAACTCAGGACCGTTGGGCAACTGCATCACAAAGCGATCCAGCGGTTGCACCCCAAGTTTGAGCAAGTGCAGTGCCAAACGGTCCACTTTTTGGGCGAGCTGGCGATAGGTGACGCGTTCATCACCAGAGAGAAACGCGGCACGTTCTGAGTACTGGGCAACGATCTCATCGAAAAAATGTCCCATAGTAGAATCTTCCCAGTAGCCCTTCTCGCGGTAGCGAGCTGCGAACTCAGGAGGAAATGGCACAACCCCCTCAAGCGTGGTCATACTGATGCCTCCTTTGTCGCCTGAATGTTGGGGACCTCATTTCGTTCAGATGAGCCGGAGGCCAGGGATGGTTGTCCCGTTTCTGAACGTGTATCAAGTAGACCGAGATACTTTGCGGTCAGTTCAGCCACCAGGAAATGGTCTTCGACCGTGTGACCATGCCTCATGATGGGGTACATGATGGGATACACACCCAGGTCCATCATCCAACGAAGCTTCTTCGCGCGTTGCTCTGGTGAACCCATCACCGCGAATTTCTCCACAATTTCATCTGTCACGAGGTGACTAGCGGCTGCATAATTCCGCGTCTGCCAAACGGCCTGAATCTCTTTGGCTTCTTTTCCATAGCCAGAGACTTCGGCAATGGGATGATAATGGGGTGAAGCAAAGTAGAAGGCGAGACCCCGGCGCATAGCTTCCACGCTTGCCTCATCTTCGCCCGCGATCATGGTCAAACTGAAGATTTTGACACTTTTGGGATCGCGCCCAACAGACTCGGCCTCTTTTTTGATGATGGCATAGTACATTTCATAGGACTCTTCGGTAAGCCAGTTGGTGATCAAACCGTCGGCGATGCGTGCCGCTAAGCCCACCATCTTTGGTCCCAACGCAGAGAGATAGAGAGGCATGGGTTCGGGCAGTGGTCCCTCGCGCAAGTGGAAGTTCCTGGGGTTAAACCATTGCCCCTCATACGAGAACCGCTCACTGGTCAGGTAACCTCGTACAATGTCAATCACTTCTTTGGCGCGTACGAGAGGACGTTCCATTTTGATGCCGTGTCCCTGCTCCATAAAGCCAATCCCCCCACTTCCAAGACCATAATGCTTAAAGCGCCCATTGCTCATGCGATAGATTGTACTCGCACCCATGGCGAGCAACATCGGCGTGCGCGAGTAGAAATTCACAATACTTGTCCCTAGATTGATGCGTTCCGTCTCACGTGCAAGCACGCCCAGGATAGAAAATGCTTCTTTCCCCGATTCCTCGGTGAGCCAGAAGCCCTCATATCCAAGAGACTCAGCAGCCCTGGCAAAGCGCACAATCTCATCTACAGACAGATCACCAGTGTGGAGCATCACTCCAATATCTCCCAGCATTGCATTCTCCTTGCGGTTTGTGACCGAATAGAATGGTGTGACGATCACTCTGTTCTTCTCTGAACAGGGGGGTCAAGAATACATTATGGTAGGCCTAGAATACGTTGCGCATTCTTATAAAACACTTTTTCCATGATGGCATCTGAATAGCCCAGAGACTCCCAGCCTGCAATCGCACGTCGATGTGCGAGACTCGGATAGTCACTCCCAAACATGATTTTATCTTGAAGACGATGACTGATATCGTGCTTGAGGGATGCAGGAAAGTATTCTGGCCCCCAGCCTGACAACTCCCAGAAGACGTTGCCCTTATGGAGCGCAATCATAATCATTTGATCAGTCCACGGCCACGCGGGATGTGAGGCAATGATCTTCAGGTCAGGAAAGTCCGCCGCGAGGTCATCGAGCGCGGGGAATGGATTTGCTTGCTTCAGATGCCTTCCCATGCCGCCGGGTAGTCCGGCACCCATGCCTGTTGTACCTGTGTCTACCATGATCGGAACCCGTAGTTCGACCATTTTCTCCCAAAGGGGATAGAACTGGCGATCCCCTACAGAAAAGTCGCCCATAATCGGATGAAAATGAAAGCCAATGACGCCCAACTCTTTCACCGCCCGCTCCGCCTCACGAATCGCGATCTCTCCCTTCCAGGGGTCAACAGACCCCCACGCCTGAAGTATCGTGTCTGGATAGTCGTCACGGAATTTTGCCACATAGTCATTTGAGCAAGGTGGAAGGCCGCTGACTGTCTCTGTATCAAAGGCGACAAGCAAGACCTGAACCCCTGCATTGCGCAGCTCTTGAATCACCTCGTCTTCGCTCTTCGGTTCCCAGGGACGATGCCAATACTCACGGAGCGCATCGGCATAGGGCTGAATCGCTTGAAACCATGCCTTTGTGTTTGGATGGCAATGCAGATCAATTCTTCTCATGCCGTTTCACGTTCCCTTTCGTTTCTTCCTTCCATCTCGCAATGCAAAGACTTGACGAAACGATCAATATCTTGTAAAATATACTTTAACATAGAAACTTTTGGTTGTCAATATTACGAAATTAAAAATTTGTTGTTTATAAGTATTTACTAAAGTGAAAGGAAATATGGGAACACACTACAAAGGAACTCGTGATGAGATACGTGCCATCGATGCCTATATCAAATTGCAGAGGTCAGCTGAGTCGTCGTCGGCACGAGCAACACAGCATCTCACCTCCGCTGGTTTGACCTTTAGTCAATACGGAGTGCTTGATATTCTCTATCATATTGGCCCACTTCCTCTTGGGCAGATTGCGGAGAAAATTCTTAAAAGCGAGGGCAATTGTCGATAAGCTCGAACGGCGAGGATTGGTGAAGCGTGAGCGTAATGAAAGAGACCGCCGCGTCGTCACGTTATCGCTGACAGAAGTGGGACGACAGGTCATCGAAGAGGTTCTTCCACAGCATATTCAAGCCATTATTGAGGAAATGAGCATCTTGACGCCAGATGAACAGGAGACACTGAGCCGTCTTTGTCGTAAGATCGGCAAGCAGGAACACTGCGCGGATGACCTGCAACCCCCCATAGGAGAGTTGAAAGAGCAACAAGTAGGGTAAGAGCTATTCGCGTGTGAAGAATGTAGCAAGAACGAAGGGAGAGAGGAGTTTGCTGGGGCCCCTACACACTGTCCCCCAGACAGCGTTCCCCAGACCCCGGCAGGGAGGCTTCGCCCCCTGCACCTCTGATTTATGACTGGATGTCAGTAATGCTACCCCTTGACAATGATATATCTTTATGATACACTCTAAAAGTTATATATCTAGGAGATATAAATGGCGAAAGAAAATAAGAGCAAGTATGCGGTTATGGGTGTGCTGAGTATCTGCCCTAGCTCTGGCTATGACATCAGGAAATTCATGGAATGCAGCACCAGCAATTTCTGGAGCGAGAGCTACGGGCAGATTTACCCTATTCTGAAGCAATTAGTGGAAGAGGGATTGGCAGCTAGCCATGCTGAAAAGCAAGAGGGGAAGCCTGAGAAGTATATCTATACCCTGACCGAGCAAGGAAAAGAAGGACTGCGAGACTGGCTCTCAGAGTCGGTTGAGTCTGCGGTAGAGCGCAATGAGTTGCTGCTCAAGCTCTTCTTTGGTGCGCATATCCCGCTTGAGAAGAACAAGGAGCATGTCCACGCCTTTCAGGAGCTTCAGTCGCGCCTGCTCGAAAAATACGTAGATATCGAGCGCGAGTTGTCGGCTGCAGCTCAAGATGATGAGACCCTCTCGTATCGGTTACTGACGGTGCGCTATGGCATTCATCGCTGTCGCGCCATGCTGACCTGGTGTGATGAAACGTTGGTCACCTTGCACCATCTGGCGGAATGAGAGAGAACGGCACCGCAAGAAGGGCAAGTTTCTGTTTCAGTGAAAAGGAGTATTGCAAATGGCAAAGGTCATTCCCGGACGTTTTACGGCGCAGACTGACGAAGCGTTTGTTGTTTTCATTATTGGCATGCGTGTGAATAAATTCTTTGCCTTCCGCAGATGGATTCCCATTGCGATGGCGATGGGACCGATGTTGCGTACCCTCTTCAAGCATCCTGAAAAGGGTATGTTAGGTGCACAGACCATTTTCTATTGGCGTGGCATTGCTCTTGTCCAGTACTGGCGCTCCTTTGAAGATCTGGAGAAATTTGCCAGGGACAAAGGCGATCCACACCTGGAAGCCTGGCGTCGTTTCAATAAAAACATTGGCAGCGATGGCAGTGTTGGTATCTGGCACGAAACCTTTCTTGTCGAGGCAGGGAAGTACGAGGCACTTTACGGGAACATGCCCATCTTTGGTCTGGCAGCCTCAACCAATCACGTTCCCGCCATCGGACGTCGTGAAACCGCACGCCGTCGTCTCGGTGGACAGAACGAACCGGCAATTGCCTCGCCAGTGCTGCCTGCTGAATCAGAGTAGGACACCGACTCTTCTGAGAGGGATCGGTGATGTCTTTTTCCAGGTAGGGCACTATGCCTACTCAAAAAACTATCTGGACTGACTACTAGAGCCATTGCGTTTGATAGATGCATCTCGTGGGATGAGCCATTTTATGTGACAGAATAACAAGTCAGTCCAACAAAGGAAGCGAGGACGGAGGGATAGGAGGCAGGGTCATACAAAAGCGACTGCCCTCCCCTTTGCGACCTGAACTCTCGACCCAGATGCGCCCTCCCATGGCTTCGACTAAGCGCTTGCAGATGTAGAGTCCCAAGCCTGTTCCACGTGTTGGTCCGCCCAAGTCACGCTTGAGACGCACAAACTTCTCAAAGAGCAGAGGAAGCTCCTCGGGGGGAATCCCAGGACCTGCATCTTGCACACTGAGACACACTGGAGAAAAAGGAGCTGGTTGCTCGGTCTTAATGGTGATTATCGTCTGTGTGGGCACATACTTAAAGACATTGCTGAGCAGATTCTGCAGCACGTGATAGAGGGACTGCGGATCCGCCCACACCAGAACCTGCTCGGCCACCTCCAGACGGATCGTATAGGCCTGCACATCACGGGGATCAAGATGCGCCAACACCTCCTGCACGACGCAGCGCACAGGAACACCCTCACAGCGAGCGGGGGGGAACGCTCCGGTGACCCTGATGGCATCCAACACCCCATTGACCAGACTGACGAGTTCTTCATAGTTCGCGAGGGCCCGGGTCAGCAGTTGGGTCCGCTCCACCGGGTTCAGTTTGTCAAAGTACTGCTTGAGCAACTCGAGGAAGCTACCCAACGCCATGAGTGGAGTACGCAACTCATGACCCACATGCAGCAGAAATTGCTCCTGGAGCTCATTGGCCTGGCGCTGGCGCTCATAGGCAAGCATGATGTGGTAATTTGCTTGTAAGGCCAGCAAGCGCTCTTGCTCCGCAGCAAGAGCCTGCTGACGAGCCACATGCACGAGGTCAACCGCTGTCCGTAACCAGCAGATCGTCAGACCAAGCAGGAGTGCGATTCCAAACCCAAGAACCGCCCTCTCCACCAAAGCCTGACCAGACCATCTGTCCTCCCACAGATAGTGATAAATCAGCCACATGGCGAGCGCAGTCGAGAACATACTGATGAGCAGGCCTCGATAACGAAAGAGCCAGCAGAGACAGATGATGGACACAATCATGCTGGCTGCATTGTGCACTAGAGGAAAGAAGAACCAGAGTCCAGGGATTGCCAACCCATAAGAGAGGATCACGATAAGTAGACGTTTGCCTCGGGAGAGGTTCAGCAAAGAGAGCGGAAACAAGTGTATCTTCCACAGAAAGGTCCTTACATGATCAGGTTGCTTCATCCGTATTCCACCTCTCACAAAACATGATCGTTCTGCCAAGGGTAAAGTGCTTTTTAAGCAGTAATGAGTGCCATTTGAGTGTCAAGGCCAGTATAGTAGAGAAATATGCCGATGTCTACTGTACTAAAGTTAACCATTTTATGTGGCAAAAAATGATGCCGCTCCTGGAGCGAAATATTCAGGGTAACGCAAACGGGGACGTGACGCCTGTAAGACTCGTTTGCCAATGCGCAGTAGTAAGGGAGAGCCGTGTCATGCTGAGCGCAGCGAAGCATCTCCTGGCCCATGGAGAGAGACCCTTCCCCTTCGTTCCTCAGGGCTTCGGCTCACGCGCTCAGGGTGACAATCGAGTCCGGGTAGTGTGCTGGAGGGTGGTGAGTGGAAGGGGAAAGTTTGAGTCGGAATGGTCCCCAGTAGCAAGAGTAGCGAGAGTAGCGGGAGTAGTGGGAGTAGCGGGGATTGCAGGTGAGCTGAGCGAGGTTTGCAGCAGGATGGACCCCAGTTGCAAGAGTAGTGGGAGTAGTGGGGATAGCAGGTGAGCTGAGCGAGGTTTGCAGCATTTTCAGGAAATGGTGTTCCGGTCAACGGATGATGGTCATGAGAGGTGTAACTGATGTTGTTTTTGGTGGTGATCTGTTCTACGGAGGGCTGGTCAGGTGGGTTGTTAAGGGTCATGGATTGAATTGTCCTTTCGGTGGGTGGAGTTCGTTTAACAGCGGCGCAGGGGAGAAGCGTACGGGGGAGAAGCGCGCAGGGTAGGGACAAGCCCTACCCCTACTATGGACGGTGAGGTGGTATTTGTGTTTTTGGTGGGAGGTGGGGTGGTGTGTTTTCATTGGTTCGTTCGATCGGAAAGAGGGGTTGAAGGTGCTCTACTATTTTTAAGTATACCAGGGGGGACAAATGCTGGGTGACACCTCGCTAGCACCCGCTGCTCGTTCAAGAATCAGTTACCTCATGTGCTCAGGGGCAGACTTTCGATGCGAATAGTGTTGACCTGTACATGACCTCTTTCAGAAGCATGGAGCTATCCAGACCCATCCAATCTCGTTCATTCAATCAGGGGAGGAGTATATTCGATCTATTCACTCACGCAACGGTTTTTCTCGGGAGCGCATGGGCGAGGAAGTGGCAGACATCTTTGATTCTTTCCTTTACTCTTGCAGTTTTCAAACTAGAGGTGAGAGCACCGTTACGGAGATGCCCAAAGAACAATACGCGGGATATTGGTTTTTTTGTGGCAATCTCGGAAAACTCGTACCCGAAGACTTCGTGCAGCAGGAAGACGGCTCGCTCGAAGGGTTGGAGCTCCTCCAACAGGGCCAGGAACGCCAGCGAGATCGACTCTTCCCTCTCGACGCGCTCTGCTGGATCTTCTGATGCCGGAGTCGTGGTGGTGAGGATGGGCTCCGGTAACCAGGGACCCACGTACACCTCCCGCTTCCTGCGCGCGAGCTGGAGTTGATCCATGCACAGGCGCGTGAGAATGGTGGTCAGGAACGCCTTGAGCGAGCGAATGGTTTCCGGCGGCGTACCTTGATAGCGCAGGTAGGTTTCCTGTACCAGATCCTCGGCATCCATCGCGCTCCCGAGCATGCGGTAGGCGATGGAGAAGAGGTAGGGCCGGTAGCTTTCAAAGGATTCCACGAATGCTT
>WNGP01005341.1_pt1 | contig 12180 bp, 10 predicted proteins | sample 5407671 | NCBI WGS metagenome assembly WNGP01 (sample SAMN13153381, study PRJNA577476) | soil metagenome | isolation source: 40 cm soil or saprolite under Garry oak tree replicate 2 | place: USA:California | collected 2016-06-15 | reverse complement strand
GCAGGCTTTTTACGAACGACTTGCTCCCTGGGCCTCATCCTTCATGGCGCTTTTTGGCCGAGACCGCTTGCCTCATCGCTCAACTCTGTCTCGGTTTCTGGCTGCTCTCGATCAAGCCAGTGTGGAGGCGCTTCGGACGCTCTTTCAGAAGGATTTGCTTGCCCACAAACCGTTTCCTTCCCCTGGCGGCTTGTTTGACCGAACAAGTGGGCAGTGGTTGGTGATCGATGTCGATGGGACCAGGCAGGCGGCTCGTCAACGAGCACTGCCGCAGACGGACAGCTTGCCCACTCCCCATCGCCGGTTTGATCAGGTTTGCGCGCCGGGTTACACCGGGCGCAAGCGAGGGGAAGCCGTTCGTACTCGGACAGTGATCCTTCAGACACATACGCATCAGTTTCTCGGTACGTTCGGAGCGCCTGGCAACGGGGACTACCGCGGCGACCTGCGCCGGGCTGCCACACATACGCATCAGTTTCTCGGTACGTTCGGAGCGCCTGGCAACGGGGACTACCGCGGCGACCTGCGCCGGGCTGCCCAGGTGATCACGAGCTATGTCTCCGCCTTGGGTTTTCCCCAGCCTCCGTCCTGCTGCGGTTGGATGGCTTGTATGGCGACGCAGCTCCCCTTCTCGATGTCCTCTCGGCGGGTCTGGCGGTGATCGCGAGAAGCCGTGCCTATCATCTGCTGGACCTGGAAGCGGTGAAACGTCGCCTGATGTGCGCTCCAGACTACGTGAGCACCCACCCGGAAAGCGGCATGACGCGTGCGCTTTATGATTGTCCATCCGTCCCTTTGACCGCTGCTGGACCCGAGGTGCGCCTGGTGGTCGCGACCCATCCAGCGGCAGATGCTGCTCCAACCGTTGGCGTCGAGCGGGACGGGACCGTCTACGAACTTTTTGTCAGCACTCTTTCGTTTCCCGCGTTTACCGCTTCAGATGTGCTGGATCTCTACCTGCATCGTGGCTCGTTTGAGACCGTCCTGGCAGACGAAGACGATGAGCAGGACTCGGACCGCTGGTATTCTCATACCCCCTGTGGCCAGGAGTTTGCTCAAATTTTGGCCCAGTGGGTTTGGAACCTGCGTCTGGAGTTGGGACAGGCACTCTCTCCATCGGAACCGCGCACGACCGAATTTGCTCCCGCTCGTGCAGTCGAACTGGAAAAGCCGTGCGAGCCTGCGGAACCCCCGGAGTGTTCGGCTCTTAGCGTGCAGGTGCCTGTCGCGTATGGCCCTCCCCAATGGGCGCGCCCATCCTTTACGCACGGCTTTCCCGGTTCGGCGTTTACTCCGCAACCCGATGGCACGCTCCGCTGTCCTGCTCATCACCCTCTCTATCTTCAGGAGCAGCGTCCTGAGCGCGATGGTTCACTGCGGGTCTTGTATGCCGCACGTATCGGCCATTGTCGTTCCTGCCCCTTGCGTGCGCAGTGCCAGGAGAGTCGTACTACGTTGAAACCACGACGGGTCAGTGCGAGTGCCAGGAGAGTCGTACTACGTTGAAACCACGACGGGTCAGTGCGGTGTTGTGGCCGCTCAACACTTCTCACGCGGATTCCTCGCCTCCTCCTGACTCAGCTCCTGCCCTTCTTCCTTCTGCACCAGTGCTCTGGCGCGACTGGCCACGTTGTGGCATCCGGCGAACCTGGCTGAAAGCGGTCCGCAGCCAAACCATCTGCCTGGAAAGCTCCTCTCCGCTCTCGCCATCACTCGCAACAATGCCTGCTGAGAAGATCTTGACCCGTGCGGAGCGTGCGCATTGGCGTCTCTCCTGAAAGCCTCGCCTGGCGCGCAATGCCCGTCCAGCGGACGCTCCCCGACTGGTCGTCACGCTTCACGGACTGCCAGCCACCTTTGCTTCCTCGTTTGGCTTTGATCTGCTTGCCACGGCCTAACCGGTTGCCACCGATGATGTTTCTGGCCTTGATGCCATCTGACCTGACCGCTTTTCTTGAACTGATGCAATTCAACGACCCCTACCTTCCTCGACCTTCGTGCTGATGCTGGGTCAATGGTAGCCCTGGCACACCCCTTTACTTGAGGTTATCTCGTTGCGCAACACGTGGGCGGCTGTGTTACAAGACCAACCGCACGAGCTGTCATTTATTACCAGCCAGCATAAATCACTTTTTCGTCGAAACTGCATCGACGAGTCAACTGTCTGGCAACTAGTCAGAAAGGGAGAAAGCGTGCATCCAATCATCCCCTTTAGCGACATTCAGATCAACAGCACCGCGTATCGCTTTGAGGGCAGGAACTACGGAGATATTGCTGCTTCGTTCTTCCTGGTCCACACCGAGCCCGGCAACGGTCCCTCGCTCCATACCCATCCCTACGAAGAAGTCTTTATCGTGCAGGAAGGCGAGGTCACCTTTGTCGTCGGAACAGAAACACTGAGAGTCAACAGCGGCAACGTCGTCATCGTGCCCCCTGAGACACCCCACAAGTTCACCAACTCGGGCACCACACCACTGCGTCAACTCAGCATCCACCCCACCAAAGAGATCATTACCACCTGGCTTGAAGAGTAACGTAGATTTTGCAAACACGTCCTGGTCAGGTCAGTCCTTCAAAGAAGGACTGATTTTGCCCTCTTTCAATGCTATGATAGCCAGTAGAGACTCGCACAGAATCATAACCAGAATGCATACAGAACAGGAGACGAATGAACCATGATTAACCTGGATATTGCGCACCAGCGGCTTCACAACCAGCACATCACCCGCCGAACGCTTGAAACACCTCAAGCTCTCGTGGAGTGGCTAGGCGCGGTCCAGGCTCAAGATTTCGCGGCTGCAAAATGGGCGCTCGGGCTGCGTTTGCAAGGCATGACAGACGACGACATTGAGCAAGCATTTACCGATGGAGCAATTCTTCGCACGCACGTCATGCGCCCCACCTGGCATTTTGTCTCACCTGCCGATATTCGCTGGCTCCTCGCCTTCACAGCTCCACGTGTCCATCAAGCCCTTGCATACTATAATCGTAAGCTTGAATTGGATGAGGTTGTGTTCAGATGCACTAATGCTGTGCTGGCAAACGCATTACAAGGCGGGAAGCAGCTTACCCGTGACGAACTCGTGTTTGCGCTTCAGCAAGCTGGCATTGTCACAGAGGGTGAGCAGCGCGTTACCCATATCATGATGCGGGCGGAATTGGACAGCATCATCTGCAGCGGTGCGAGACGGGGCAAGCAATTCACCTATGCCCTGCTTGCTGAGCGAGCGCCACAAGCCAGGACGTTAGATCGTGATGAAGCGCTGGCTGAACTCACCATGCGTTACTTTACGAGCCACGGCCCTGCGACTATACAAGATTTTGTATGGTGGTCAGGACTGACAGTAGCCGAGGCGAGAGCGGGTCTCGCAATGGTGACATCCCATCTGCTGCATGAGACGATAGGCGGTCAGATATACTGGTTCTCACCACCTACGCCACCCGCGCAGGACCTCTCTCAGGCGGCCCACCTGTTGCCAAATTTTGACGAATACACCGTTGGCTATACAGACCGCAGCGCTGTGTTTGACGCCTTGCACACGAACAAGCTAGACCCGCGCGGTGGTTTACTTACGAACACGATGGTGCTAGATGGTCAGGTCATAGGCACCTGGAAGCGCGCTTTCAAGAAAAACACTGTTGTCATCGAAGCAAACCCCTTCGTTCCCTTGAGCAACACTGAGACTCGCGCCTTTGTCGCCTCGGCAAAACGCTATGGCGAGTTTCTTCATATGCCCGTGTATTCCCCCTGGCAGGCGGAATAGCAGGAAACGAAGCCATCAAGTGTCACAAACAGCGCTGCAATGACCTTTCTCATGCTGTTTGAACGGCTGTTCTTCTGCGCTCAGCCATTCCCTCCTGAATCGCCCCCAGGGGAAACTCAATGGGATTCAGGTAATTCTGCTTATTCTGGTTGACGGTGACCCAATCATTTTGCAGAATGCCTCCCGTATCCGCTGAGTCGGGATTCAAGGCCCAATATGCCCAGTTGATTCCTCTCACCCCAGGGCCCAGATAGGAGATGATGCTCCTAAACCACAGCTGATCTTTCGTACTGGCAAGCTGGGTGCCGAATTCTCCTAACCAGAGGGGAGCGAGGCCTTTTTTGACGATAAAGCCCCAGTGGGTATCCCAGATGCGGGGCAGGTTGTTGGGGTAATCCGGCGCGCTAAAGTAGGAGAGATTATAGACTTCGGGCGGATAGTCATGGGGAGAATACACCACCTGATGGGGAACGCTCAGTTCGACCGGCGCGTCGGCCACCCCTTCCAGGTTGCCTCCCCACCAGTAGCAATCCCCTTTATAGCACTCCACGCCCTCCACAAAAATCAGCCAGTGGGGATTGATCGCCAGAATTTCATTTCCCAGCTTCTGGGCCTCCATCTGCCAGTCCACTGACGGGTTGCCACAGCCCCAGCAGGCCGGCCCATGTGGTTCGTTATCCAAATCCGCCCCAATGATCGTTGGGTTGCCAAGGTAATGGCGGGCTAACATCCGCCAATCAGACTCAAAACACGAGACGGAACAGTCGGAGGCAGACCAGAGCTGGACTTGCGAACCGGCATCCACTCCGTGGTGGTCCAGCACGATGCGCAAGCCGAGTTGACCGGCAGCAGCCACGATCTTATCGAGAATCTGCAACCCATTGCGTCCCTGCAAGTCCTGGTTCATGCCATTGTTAAAAGCAATGCCATTGGGAACACTGCTGGCAAAAAAGAGCTGGTCAGAGAATGGCAGGCGAACGGTATTATAGCCCTGAGTTTTGACTTGCCGCAGCAGATCATGATAATCGCGCTGCCCCAGGCCGTGAACCACATAGGTGGACGATTCAAAGCCAAACCAGTTGATGCCCGCAATGCGTACTGGCTGCTTGGCCTCATCGACAATCTGGATGCCGTTGGTGTGCCAGTAGCCCGTGCCGACGGGCGGTGATGGCGTAGGGGTCGTAGAAGAGGTGGATACGCCGGTAGCACTTGCATTGGGCCTGCCAACTCCGCTCACAGGGCTCCCAGGCAGTTGTGTCCGGGCATACATGAGCAGATAGCCACCGATGCCGCTGATGCCGGCAACGACGAGTAAGACCATGGTGAACCAGACCCGGCGCTTCAACACCCGAGGGGGAGCGGTGTGTTCCGATTTGGTGGTGATGAAGGGCAGCGTGGAGGTTTCCCACCATGAGCCGGTGGAGCCTGGGAGCGGCTGGAAGGGGCGCGCGCTGTCAGCCGTCGCTCCCGCTTCGCTCCCCCTTGCGCCAGCAGGTAGCCCGATCAGTTGGCCCTCTTGTTGGCCAGGAAGCGAGGGCAGGGAGAGTCCACATCTGCGGCAAAACTGCTGGCCTCTGCTGGTCGCTTCTCCACATCGTGGGCAGCGCCGGTCAGGCGTCACTTGAGGGAGTACTACAGCTGTGGGTTGATCAAACAGGTTATCTGGGGATTTCTGACCACATCGAAGACAGATGCCAGTCGCCTGGTCTACAGGCCCCTGACACAAGGTGCACTGATCCATTGAGGATGTTCTCGCAAGCTAGTCATTCATTTTAAAAAAATGAAGAGATGTATAGTTTTTTGAAAAAACAATAAGATGTATAGTTTTCAAATACGCCGATGGAACGCGCAGCGCTGTTACGCAACAAGGCCACACGGCAGATTTACACATATTCTAGACAAACCGTAACCGATACCGTAAGTGATTACGTGATCGTTTTTGGTATCGGTTACGCTCAGTATAGAGGCAAAGGTAGAGATTGTCAAGCAGTATTTTGAAGGGACTGGACGCAGCTGATGCGCTATAATTATTGAAGAGTAAAGTGAACTCGATCCGGTGAGTACAAACAGATGAGTGAGCTTCTGGTATTGAAGAGATGCGCCTGGGCCTTAACCAGTCAACAATACCTCGATTACCATGATCAAGAATGGGGTGTGCCGGTTCATGATGATCGCAAACTTTTAGAAATGTTGCTCCTTGAGGGGGTGCAGGCAGGCTTGAGCTGGTCGTTGATCCTGAAAAAGCGCGCTGGCTATCTCCAGGCGTTTGATGGCTTTGACGCGCACAAAATGGCATCTTATACTGACCGCAAAGTGCAGGAGTTACTGGCGAATCCTGAGATCGTGAGAAACAGACTGAAGATCCAGGCGGCCATTCAGAATGCACGCGCATTTTTAGCGCTTCAGTCCCAATATGGCAGTTTCGATGCCTTTCTCTGGCAATTTGTCGATGAACAACCCCGTCAGAACGCCTGGCAAACCTTGCAGGATGTTCCTGCAAGTACCAGGGAATCAGACGCGATGAGCAAGGAGCTGAAGCGTCACGGTTTCACCTTTGTCGGAACGACCATTTGCTATGCCTTCATGCAGGCGGTAGGGATGGTCAATGATCACATCGTGGAGTGTTTCCGTTGGCAAGAGGTACAACTCCTTGCTCGATAATCAACAGCGCCTGAAAGAAACAGAATATGGCTCGTATCGTCGTGACCACCTTATTTTTTACCTAGCGCCACACGCCGACTATAACAGCTATGAGCACGAGCTTCACGAGCCAGTCACCGGCATGGATGGCAGCCATCTTCAATGGTACTTTTTCCCATATGATGGAACCCACCCATTGCATAGCGGAAAGCCCGATCCACAGCAAGACGCCAACCCTAACCGCACCCATCCAGTCGACGTCCCCGATAAGCCCGATAAAGTACGCGAGCACCAGGGCGAGGACGAGACTCTGCGCAATCACAACGAGCATCTTCCATGGCTGCCGTTTCTGCATAGCCTCGGCAAAGGCGGCGCTAGCCTTCGCTAGCTCCTTGCCGAACACTATGTACCACACCGAGCTTACCACAAACGCCGCAACAGCCGCCACGACGACGGCCAAAAAGTTGATTCCAAGCATACATTAGCCTTTCTTTTTTTGATCGATCTTGTCGATATATTCGGTCTGCGTTCTTCCGCACCTTTCGAGCGAGAGCAGCGTCAAGCTCAAATGACCCATCTTTTTGAGCACTCCATAGAGTGCTGGCTGATCCTTGAGGGTGCCAGAAAGCAGAGACCCGTCTGCCTCATGCACGATCTGCAATCCCTCCAGATAGTCTTGCCACGACGGGTCCAGGTGTTCTTTGATGTGGATACAATAGTGCATTTATGGCCTCCCTTCATGTTGGCGCGCTGTACTCTGCTGTCTCTACTTGAGAAGAGTATAACCAGGAGGCGGGGAGATTGACATCGCCTGGATTCATGATTGGACGGGTGATTGTCTTCCCACCGTTGGGGAGTTCTTTGGGTGCGTGGGCGGTTGTTGGATTCCCCAACATCACGGCGAAGGCGCTTTCGCAGATCGGGTTAAAGGAGGTGGAAACGCGCCGTCACCGCGATGGCTTCAGCGCGCCGGCTCACGCCCAGCTTGCGATAGATACTGCTTACCTGGGTCTTTATCGTATTGGGGGAGACGATCAGAGCCTCGGCCATCTCAGCATACGTCCGTCCGGCGACCAGCAGACGCAGCACTCGTTGTTCTTGCAGACTCAATGGTTCAGCAGGTTGCCTCTGTACTTCGGCTGCTGTGGGCTCAGGCTGGATCTCTTGCGTACTGGCGCGGGATGCGCTAGCTTCCAGAGCACTAGACTGCTCGAAGGCCGCCAGCAATCGCGAAATAGAGGACCTGGAAATGGAAACCGCAGCAGTAGAGGGGTCATCATCCTGGGGCGCTTCCTCCCCCTCAAGTGGACAGGCTGCCTCAGACCCGGCGGCCTGCAGGAGTATCAAGAGCACCTGCTTCATCATGGGTTCACCCACGTCGAGATACAAACGGGCGTAGTCTTCTGGCCCGGTCATTGCGAGCAGACGAGCCGCGACGCGCACCGCTTGCTCGCTCTTCCCGCTCTGGTACAGGGCCACGACATACAGCGCCATCCACTCGATCTCTGTCTGGATGTCTGCGGGCCGGTCAAAGTATTGGCTGAAGCTTGAGAGCGTCTCGGCCGCCTGGGCGTACTGCTGCTGTGCCAGAGAGACCCGCACGAGCATCAGCAGCTCCCATCTACGCAAGGGGTTCCATGTATCTGGGGAGAACGTGGTCTGGGCTGCCCACTCTGACGCCTGGGCCAGGTTCGCCTCCGCCAGCCACAATTGCACGCGAAGAGTGCTCACCCAGGGAGCATGGTTGGCATACCCCTCCTGCTCAATCAGTGCTTCGAGCTTGTGCAGGGCCTGTTGTGCGGTAGAGAGATCCCCTCTTGCAAGCCCGAGCCGTGCTGAAAAGATCTCCCCCATGACCAGTAATTCCACCTGTTGCCAGTCCTGCGCGCTGCGCAGCAAACGGTGGAGCCAATCAGATGCCTCTTCCAGCCTATTGCGGGCGTAAGAGACGATGAGTTGGGAATAATACAGATATCCTTCCCACGGGGTGTGTACACCGCTCTGTTCGACCAGAGCGAGTGCTGACAGCGCTTCCTGCTGCGCCAGGCGCAACTGTGCGGCTTGTGTATAGGCACGAGCCAGCCAGGTCATGACACGGATCGTCACCAGGTGGTCTCCTGCCTCCATCATCAACTGCTTCGCTGAACGCAGCCTGGATACCAGGGAAGCTCCCTCACCCAGGAGCATCACGGCCAGCCAGAAGGTGAGAGAGAGCGGGATCATGTTCCAGCTCACCTCCTCATCCTGGGGCAGCTCTTCTGTCTCTTGAGAGAGAAGACGTAGACGCTCGGTATCGCCTCGCTTGAGGATCGCTCTCGCCTCGATCAAGGCATGCAGCAGGTGCAGACGCCGGCCGATCAACGTCACCTCTGCGTCAGAGAGCGAGAGTTCCTTCTTTCTGCGTAGGATTCCTTCCATGCGCGCGAAGGTGAGCTCCATCTGGGCGGCCATGCTGACATAGAGCGTTTCGTTGCTCAGATTGACGGAGTTGACGAAGCGAAGAGCAGCACCCAGAGCGAGGCGTATATGCGCACACAGGACAGTATCTGGGAGGGAGAACACCCAGGTGTAGACGGTTCTTACTTCCCCACGCAGCCAGAACGGACTCGCCGCCTGCTCTATCAAGGAGGCGGCAAGGAGGTAGTCAGGCGCGGCCAGCGCGTGCGCAATGGCCTCCTGCAGCTCGCCCGCCGTCTCATAAAAGCTGGCCGCCCGGATGTGCAAGAGTGGTACCAGTTGGGGCTGAGAAGCGTGCAAACGAGTGAGCAGCACCTCTCGAAAGAGATCATGAAAGCGATACCACTGCCGCTGCTCATCCAAAGGCACGACAAAGAGATTGGCCCGCTCCAAAGCCTCTAACATCTGCTGGCTGGCAGACCCGTCTGCTGCTGCGGTGACAGCCTGGCATAAAGCAGCATTCATGCGGGTTAAGATCGATGTCTGGAGGAGAAAGTTCTGGAGAGGGAGCGGCAACTGCGCGAGGATTTCCTGCTGCACGTAATCCAACAGATACCGGTGGCTGCCTGCAAAGTCCGAAATCCAGGCAGAAATATCCTCGCACTTGCGCAGGGAGAGTGCAGCCAGTTGCAGACCCGCGATCCAGCCCTCGGTGCGCGTCTGGAGGGTTACCACCTCTTCTTCCGAGAGGGGCAGACCCATCCCCTCCAGGAGAAAGCTGGCCGTTTCTTCTCTGAGAAAACGCAGATCATTGTCGCGGATCTCGATCAGTTGCGAGCGTACGCGCAACCGGGAGAGGGGAAGCTCGGGATCAGTGCGCGTGGCAAGCACCAGGTGCAGGGTGTCTGGCAGATGATCGAGCAAGAAAAGCATGGCTTCGTGAATGGTCTGATCCTCGATCACATGGTAGTCATCCAGGATGAGGATGATATCTCTCCCAACCTGCCCGATCTCATTGAGCAGGTTCGTCAGGATGGTCGAGAGAGGAGGAGACTGGGGCGAGTGCAGTATGGCTAAAGTCCCCTGCCCAATCCTGGGCTCGCAGGTACGCAGTGCTGCAATGACCGAGGCCCAAAAGCGGATTGGATTATTGTCCAACGCGTCCAGGGAGAGCCAGGCGAGAACAGGTTCGGGTCCTGCTGCTCTGTTCCTGACTATTCGCTGCGAAGAGGCTCCAGCCGCCCATGCTGAGAGCAGCGTGGTCTTGCCACTTCCGGCAGAGGCAGAAACGAGCGTCAGTTGATGAGAGAGCACCATATCCAGTTCTGTGAACAAGCGAGAGCGCTCTACAAGCGAGAGCGGCAGACGTGGGCGAGAGAGTTTGCTAGAGAGCAGCGCCACCCCCTGCTCAGCCCAGGGCTTCGCGGTTGGCCGGACCTCTTCTCGCTCAGTTTCTTCTCGGCGGGCAGAGGAAGCCCTTGTCTCTTGCAGCGTCTGCGGGGGTGCAAGAGGAGAGAGTTCGCTGCCCAGCCCCTTCGCCACCTGCTCTAAGCGTGCGAACTTTACACTGGCCGAGCTTCCTAGATAGCGCTTATGGGTCTGTCGATTCTGCGTGCGATAGGCGTACCAATAGCCGATCCCACGTGAGCGGGCTTCTTTGAGGACCGAGAGCCGCCCTGCTTGCCCCTGAAAAGTAAAAGCGGTGTGCTGGGCCAACCAGCGGGAGAATGCTGGTTCGTCTCCTCGACGGAAACACTGCTCCACTTGCCCGGGGCTATGGAGTTCATAATGCTGGTGTTCTTCAGACCAGATGAGGGCATGCTGTGATGGTTTAGGCATAACGTCCTTCCCGTGCCGTTAGGGCTGTCCTCCCCAATCCCCCAACACTCATGAGTATAGCACACAAAAGTGAGACCAAGAACATTTCCGATTTTGCTGGTTTGTTTTGGAAGAGGAGTGTGTCGGTATTTGCAAATTGCAAGCAACATCTTTACACAAAGATAGGAGAATATCTTGAGAAAAATCATTGTCACCATGCGGGTAACCCTTGATGGCTTCATTGCAGGGCCAAATGGAGAAATGGATTGGATGGAGGAGTTCTTCGATGAAGCATTGGCCAACTATGAGTCCGAGCTGCAAAAGACGGTGGACACGACGTTGTTTGGACGGGTGACATATCAAGGCTTTGAAAGCTACTGGCCAAAGGTCGCTCTCGATCCCGCATCCCCAAAGGGCCTGGTTGAATACGCTAATCAATTGAATGCTATGCGCAAAATTGTGTTTTCCAAAACACTCTCTCGTGTTGAGTGGAGCAATTCAACACTAGTAAAAGAGATCGTTCCAGAAGAAATTACAAAAATGAAACACGAGCCTGGGCGCGACATGGTGATCTACGGCAGCGCCAGCATTGTGCGAACGCTCACCAATCTTGGCTTGATTGATAAATATCAGTTGTTAGTCTATCCGCTTGTTTTAGGGAGCGGAAAGCCTCTCTTTCAAGACATCTTGCACCAGGTGAAACTTTCGCTTGTAAGCACCAAGACGCATCCTTCAGGGGTCGTGGTCCTCTCTTACCAGCCGGTAGGTGACCCTGGGCCACGCTTTCCAGGACGCTGACTCCTGGGAGTAAAACTTTGCGGTCAATGAGATGGCTCCCAGATATAGCAGCCGTATCCCTGGCTGATTCAAATTTCGAAACATCTTCCGTGGATGAAAAGACGACGGTGTTGACCACGACCTGAGAACACAGGTGCGGTAGCCGGCCTACCCCATCTGTGGGATCACGCCCAGCTGGTGCAGGAGACGCAACTGGTTGACCAGGAACCCAACTCCTCGCCTCCCTTCTCAACCAGCAGGAATCTCCCACCTGCTTGCTCCTTCAGCTCTCCTGCGGTGGCGTCATTTGGCCTCGATGTGGTACTTGGCCATAAGAGCCAGCATTTTCTCGACATTTGGTGGCTCCGGTGGCGGAAGCGTGAGTTCCTTGGCTGGTTCGCCCATCTCCTCGAAGAAGGACTCTACGCCAGTGGGGGTAGTGATCTGAAGCACCCTGGCAGGCTGATCCCCCTCCACTTGAAACCCGTGAACGATCCCTCGTGGCTGGTAGACAAACGAACCAGGGGTCGCGGTGAACGTCTGATCCCCGCAAGTCACCGTGAGAGTCCCCTCCAGAATGTAGAAGGCCTCATCCTCCCTGTGATGAATGTGGGGTGGTGGTGCAAACCCTGCTGGTAAGACGAACTCGAGAAGTCCAAAGCCGTTGGCGGTGTTTTCCCCTTCTGCCTTGAACGTTATCAGGGTTCCCAAGAACCAGACTGACTTGCCTTCCTCTCGGGAGAGGAAATAGGGCTCATTGCCTTGTGACATAGGTTTCACTCCT
>WNGP01010054.1_pt1 | contig 12183 bp, 12 predicted proteins | sample 5407671 | NCBI WGS metagenome assembly WNGP01 (sample SAMN13153381, study PRJNA577476) | soil metagenome | isolation source: 40 cm soil or saprolite under Garry oak tree replicate 2 | place: USA:California | collected 2016-06-15 | reverse complement strand
GGCTCTTCATGATCACCTCCTTGTGCTATGTTTCACTTGGCGCGAGCTGTCTCCTCTACCCGTTAACAAGGGAAGTCTAACCCATGCAAGCTGTGCAAGGTAATGGTCACCTGCCTGTCACTCGTGGGTGACGGGCAACTCTTCCGTAATCGGATAAAGGAAGGGTTGGGAAAGACGCCGCGCGAGCCGAGTGCGGCCTGCGCGGCGACCCTTGCGGAGTACACCCCGCGGGAAACCGCTACTTCACCGTGAACGGCGCCGACGCCGTCACATTCTCCCATTCGATGAGCAGTTTTCCCTTGGCGCCGCCGGCGCCCGACAGCGTGATCTTGAGGGTTTCGACTGGAGATGACGGCTTGCTCATGGTGAGCGAAGCGCGGCCGAGTTCGGTGGCCGGATCATCGGTGGTGGCGCCCTCGCGAATTCCGTCCGGTGATACCCCCACGCCCCAGATGTGGCGGCCGCCGGCCATCAGGGTTTTGTTGACAATCAGCTTCCACTGGCCGTTGTCGAGGTCGGCGTACAGGGTGTAGTCGCCCTTGGGAATGGCGAGGCCATTCAGGTCGAGGTCGGCGTCGGTGTGCAGAACAGTGGCGTAATCGGCGCCCAGACGCCATACGCTGCCATCCGGCTGGAGCGCGCCCGCGCCATTGAAGATGTGGCGTCCCCTGACGGACGGGGCGTGGTAATAGATCCAGAGGTTCTTGCCGTTGATGGTGACGCTGGTTTCGGCGCCTAGATTCTTGGTGTTCTTAGTGGCCAGGTCTTCCTTTTTCACCTGGGCGACGGCCAGCATCATCCCGCTTAAGAAAAGAACACTCAATAGGATTGGTTTCATTTCCGATGTCGTTCCTTTCTGTAGGGAGTATACAACGCGCGCGGCGACTGCCCCCGCAGGGTTTCCAAGTGAAACTAGCTTGCTGAACAGTCCCGGACTGTTTCTAGATTTCTCCTGGGATACGCTAACCGGAAACTGACCACCACTGCTAGCTGAAAAGAGCGGGTTGCGCAGATGCATCCGCGGGGTCGTGAAAATTGCTTAGGCCGACGCCAACGAGGCGAAACCGCTGCTGCGGCCTGAGGCCGACGCGTTCACGCAGCGACAGGGCGATATTCGTCAGTTCCTCGCAAGAAGAAGGAGGAGAACCTGGCGTGTGGCTGCGAGTGAGAATCTTGAATTCGCTGGTCTTCACTTTCAGTACAACGGTGCGCGCGATCCGTGACTCCTTGCGCGAGGCGGTCCATGCGTGCTCCGCAAGTTTTCGAATCATCGGCTCCATCTCGGCCAGCAAGACATCCTGTTCAAAAGTGTCCTCTGCGGATATGGATTGTGTAGGCCTGTCAGGGACTACCTCGCTGTTGTCGATTCCCCGAGCCAACTCGTAGAGACGCACGCCATAGCGGCCGAAGCGGCCTTCGAGTGTCGGCAAATCCATTCGCCGCAGGTCGGCGATCGTTTGTACCTCAAGGTGCTTCAGTTTTTCTTCCGTGACTTTGCCTACTCCGGGTAGACGGTCGACGGGCAACGGCAATAAGAACGAATCTATTTCTTCCGGTTGTATGACAAAGAGCCCATCCGGTTTTTTCCAGTCCGAAGCAATCTTCGCTAGGAATTTGTTCGGCGCTACCCCTGCAGATGCCGTCAAGCTCAGTTCTGAGCGGATCTGTTCGCGAATCGTGCGTGCCACTGCGGCGAGGGAATTTTTGAGCGTAATGGGGATGTTTCGCCAACTCAGACGTTCTCGGACTTTGATAACCTCCCGCGTGTTCGTTGACTTAACCTATTTCTTCGCCGTCGCGCAGGCGAAATTCTCGGCACGATTTGGATCACCGCTGCCCTTGTAGTGCGCTTGTTGCGGATACGGGCACAGGGGCCGGGTCATGATCACAGATTCAACGGTCGCGGGAGCCGCGCCCTCAATCTTGCTGGCGATGATCACGCCGGGCGCAGTCCCTTTCTCCACCCAGTTTTCCAGCGCCGTTCGAACGTTTCGCTGCGGATCAGAAGTCCCAGGGGTGGCCGGAGACTGCCCGAAGCTGTCCGCGCCGGGTCCTGCGAAACAGTGTTGCATGCCGGGAACCATGTAGAGGCGAACAAATGAATCGGCGTTTGCCCGGCCTGCCGAGCCAATCACTTCTTCGTAGTAGTTGACCGTGTTCAAGGCGAGAATGGCAGGATCATTCCATCCGTGGTAGAGGATCAGCTTGCCGCCATGGGAGCGGAAGGCCGACAAATCAGGATTCACTGCATCGAGCGCCGCAGCCGTCTTTTGGCGAGCGATGGGCAGGTCTCGGTCCACGCTGAAAGTCTTCACGTCCCAGTCGGTCTTGTCGAAGACCATGTCGGAGAAATAACCAATTGCGAACGACGATATAGCGCTCTCCCCTGGTGCCGGCCCCGTGATCCAGGCTTCCCATCCGCCAAACCCGCCTTTTGTTCCCTGTTCCGCACCGGGTAGATAGCCCGGGTGAACCAGCTGGCCCTTCGCGTCACGCAGCCCAGCATATATGACCTTCAGCGCCGTCACTTGCGGCCCGGTGAGGCATTTGTCCGTGTCCTCGCCCCCTTTGCACTGGATGGACACGGGATCGAATTTGCATTGCCGGGGGTCGTTCAGAATGCCGTCGCGGACCCCATCGATCTCGTCGCAAGCGGCCGTTACGGCATGCTCGATGGTGGGGATCTTGGACTGCGGAATGAACGCGCCCGGAGGCACGATCAGCGCGTCCGTGTCGGCGGCCCACATGGACACCATCCCTGTCACATTGTTGGCCGGCGCGCCGGCCAGGATGCCGTCGTAATCGGCGGGATAGCGCTGCGCCTCCATCAGCGCCTCGCGCCCGCCATCCGAACACCCCGCAAAGTATGAGTGCCTGGGCGCGGAGCCGTAAAACCGCTCCACGATCATCTTGGCAACGCGGGTCATTTCATGGATCCCGCGATGACCGAAATCGATGATCTTCTCGGGATGACCGAGCGCCCATGTGGCTTCAATCGGCCCGCCGGTATGGCCGGCATCGGTGGCCGTGGCGGCGTAGCCCTTGGCCATGGCTGCGCCCAATTCTTCGGTTACAATCTGGCCCGCGAAGCCTCCGTTGCCGAGGCCAAGGAGGCGTCCGTTCCATCCCGCGGGTGGCATCCACACCTCGATGGTGATGTTGGAGTCGGATGTGGGTGTGGCCACGGCGACGACGCGGCAGAAGGCGGGCAGCTTCTTGTAGAGATCGCTCTCGTCGGCCCCCGTGAACGGGTTCGGCGCTCCGACGAACATGCCTGCGGCATACGTCTTCGCCGTTGTGATGCTTGCATTCGGCACGTTGAGGCCGGTCAGTTGAGCGCACTTGTCGCTGGAACCGGTGCTCGGGGCAGAACGGGAATTCTGCGCGGCGGCCGGAATTCCCGCGAAAGCCAATCCGCATGAAGCAAGAAGCAATGGAACGATTCGCATGGTCATGTTCCTTTTGCTGAATTGACGGCACGGACACTCTAATCCGGACGCACCGCGAGGACCGTCACACGAGGAGGTCGGCACACGAGGGTATCACGGAAACTAGCTCCGCTGACTCGAGTACGAGGTAGATAGTTACCATGCCGGAAAACCCAACACACGCGTGTAAATTCCGTGACTATTGAAAACAGACGATTACACTCATCGTGGGAACCAGTCCTCTTTTTGAGCGTATTACGAGCAACTCGGAAACAATAGCTCTTCAAGGTCGGGCCTATCGTGGTCACACGTGTGCTCGACCATCGGCCGTCCGAACTTCAACCTTCTTCAGAATTTCTGGGCTGAAGCATCTCGAATTCATTACTACATTGTCGATCTATTGTGCTGGAAGGGCCGTGACTTGACACGCCTTCCACTGATCGAACGGCGGGCGCTCTTGAAGGCACTCGTTGTTGCGCGCGACAAGAGAACCAGGCGTGCGGAGTACGTTGAGGCAGCGCCAACGGATCTGCTAGCTGCGGTGCGCGAGCGGGGGCTTGAAGGAATCATCGGGAAACAAAAGGACAGCCACTACCAATCGGGAAAACGAAGCGGCGCGTGGATTAAGTGCCGCGTGAATCGAGGGCAAGAGTTCGTCATCGGCGGCTATTTTCCTGGACCGCATGGGTTTGACTCATTGATCGTCGGCTACTATGACGGAGAGAAGCTGATGTATGTGGCAAGAACGCGGAACGGATTTGTCCCGGCTTCTCGGCGACAAGTGTTTTCGAAATTGAAACATCTCGTGACGCCCGCGTGCCCATTCGCGAATTTACCGGAAACGCGGCGATCACGATTTGGGGAAGAACTCAACGCTGAAAAGATGAAGAAGGCAGTGTGGTTGAGGCCAGAAGCGGTCGCGCAGATCGAGTTCCTGGAATGGACTGGTGCGGACCATCTACGGCATTCGAAGTTTGCGGGGCTACGAGAGGACAAGGACGCACGCACGGTGATCAAAGAACATGGTGGCGAGGGTTGAGGATTGCTGACCGTCGCAAAACCTCCACGTTGCGCCTACTAGTTCAAGTTACCGGTTTCCCGTTTACCAAGCACAATCGAACAAAGTGGATTTAGCAGCTTTGACAACACACAGTTCCAATCACGCTAATTCGCAGCACTTTGCAATTCGGACAGAAAGGCTTCCGCCGAATCATGGCGATCTGAGAGTTCACGAGCAAAGCTGTGTTCAAACAGCCCCTGCAATTTCTTGGCCGCTCCCGGCACGTACATGGCTATGGGAGTAAACGGAACCACTGGTCCGGCTGACAGCCAATCAAAAGAGCTATCTTCAAACGGATAACAGCCCGTCAACATTTCGTAAGTCATTACCGCAAGCGCCCAGAGGTCCCACGCCTGATGCGCTGCCTGCCCGCCCCTCTGCTCGGGAGACATGTACCGCAAGGTGCCCAGAACGGCGCCAATCGCCGTGTCTACTGTTCCTTGCTCAGTGTAAGCGGAAATAAACTTAGCAACCCCGAAATCTAGTACCTTGGCAATCTCGCTCGACTCAGTACTCACGAGAAAAATGTTTTCGGGTTTGAGATCGCGATGAACTAAATGACGCCGGTGCGCCGCGGTGAGTGCAGCGCAAACATCGCGAGAGATACCTAATAGGCGAGCCGTTGGCAATCGCTTCTGGGATCGTAATTTTTCTCGCAGAGTCAAGCCCTCTAACATTTCCATTACCAGGAAGGCGCGCGTTCCGGACGCTACACCGAAATCGTGCACCGTAACGACATTCGGATGGGCAAAGCTCGCTGCCGCACGCGCTTCTCGGCGAAAACGCTCCGCGGCTTCGGCGCTGCCGACAAGGTCTTCACGAATGACCTTCACGGCCACCAGACGTTCGAGTAGCTTGTCTGACGCACAATACACTGTACCCATCCCGCCTCGGCCCAGGCGACGCTCCAGGTTGTATCGCCCTTCGAGGAGCCGCGGCAGGATTACCGGCACAAGGCGAGCGCCCTCCCTCTTGCATTGGGTCGAATCGCTGTCGTAGCACAAGCCGCACTGTGGGCACTCCTCAAGAATGTCCACTCGCGGCAAAGTTGCCCTTGCAGCCGTTTTCTCCAGCAGGATCGCTAAACTGGCTGCAATCGCGACGAGCAGGTGCTGATCTTCACCGGAGTAGGGCTCTTCCGATCGTTTGACTCCAAGGACCATAAGCACCTCGGTGCGTTGCGGATCCGTCGCCACAGGTACCAGCAGGTCAATGCGCCCGTGGCGCAGAAATTCTGTCTCTTCGTGCGGAAGTTGTTGCTGAAGCCACCCTGATTCTGTTTGTGGAACTTCGACGGGCTTGCCAAGCAAGCGAATGAGTGACAACAGCTTGCCCTCCTTCTTTAAGGCTGGCGGACCTGTTCCCGACGGCACGGCGATGAGTGTGCGATAGAATTGTTCTCGCGGTTCACTTAGCAGGAATGCCACAAACTCAGGATGCAGAGCCGATTCGATGCGAGTTGCAACTCTGGGCGCCTCCTCCTCGAAATTTCGCGCAACGCGCACTTCTTCGACGACATCACAGAGGAGTCGGCGAGCGTCATACTGCTCCCGAAAGAACCGACGGTCCAACGTTTCTAGCCAGTTTTGCCGTTTCGTATAGGCAAATGCCGCCAATGTTGCAAGGGCCCCGTAAATCCAACCACGCCCGCGGAGCACCGCGAGAATAGGTTGGTCGCCGTGCAGGAGCAGATCAGCGGTGAAGATCGCTGCCAAAATTGGCACGGCTGAAACAAGCGCCCCTCGGGCCAGTGCGTACTGCAAGCCCCTGCGAACGATTAGGCGCAGGTCAAACACGCGGTGGCGAAGTACTGCATACGCCATGGCCAGCGGGAACGCCGCGTAAAGAGCGAATGAAAAGACGAAAATGGGGTCCGCGGTCGAGACGGAGCCGGAAAGAAACGAAACCATAATTGCCGAAACTGCTAGGCAACCCACGGAACCTCCGGCAAATATGACGCGCATTCGGCGCCGCTCGTTGGGGTCCTTGAGACTGCGATACTGGATTGTCCACGCTATAGGAATCGCGAACACATAAAAGAGGGTGAGCCAATTGTCGACCGCTGGAACATTAACCAGAAAAAACTCCGTCGGGGTTTGTCTGGGTCGATAGACCATTTCGAGCGAGATGACAGTTTGCAGAGATCCAACAATTAGTTCCGGCAACCAAATCAACACCCAGAACAGTCGATTACGGATCAGCACCCGCGGAAAGACGATAGGGAACGTGAGGCCGATTGCGGCTGACAAGCTAGTACTTATTATGCTGGGCCACAGGAGCAGTCCTAATACCAGAGGCAGGTGCCTCACGTAAGAGGTCCAACCAGCACCAATAACGAGTACGATGTCCATTGCGAAACTCGCCAGGAACCAGGCACAGATCCTAGCCGCGGGTTCTCGAGGTCGGCGAACGCCAATGATCAGAGCCAGTCCGAAGGTGAGTATCGCGGTCGCTGACGCCTCCCAGTCAATCCAGCTCAAACCTCCGAGAGAGCCTGGTTGCAGAGTCATCGTGAGCTCGGCAGGTTTGCCGTCGCGTTCGATTTTTATCGCTATCGGTCGTCCGGATTCAAAATCGCCCTTCGCAAGCTGGTAATCAAGAGCTCCTCGCATGGGTATGCCGTCTACATTCAAAATGCGATCTCCGGCGCGCATGCCTGCGCGGCCAGCGGGTTTGTCTAGCTGAACTTCTTTGACGATCAGGTACCCACCGACGGGAGCCAAAGTGATGCCGTCGTCCCCCGGACCCCACACGGAGTTGTAGAGCAATAGCGGGAAGCTCGAAAGAAAGGAAACTGCAAGGATGTAAAACCACCAAGGAGCGCGTGAAGGTGGCACGACGCCTCCGCATCCCAAGAGAAAAGTGGCCTGATTATATAGCAAAGCCAGCTTTGGTTGGCGCTGTCGCCCAAATCTGGACCACTGCTTGGTAACTCCGGTAATCGGTAAGGTTCCTCCCAGTACCCCCTTCTCTCCCTGAAGAGAGGAGTGACGAATTCCCTGAAAATACTCCGACTCCGTGTTAGCCTCTTGAGCACTAGCCGCGCTCATGGCGACGACAGCGCACCAAACCCATTTCACAAAGCCGGTGTCTCATCGGGCCGGCCGGTGGTTCTTCGTCGGAATGGCGTTGGTGATGATTGCCACAACAATTGCCGGATTCCTGCCCGCAATCATTGAACCTGGCACGAGACGCGCGCCGCTCACTCTGCTCGCCGGAGCACACGGGATTGTGACCTTCGTGTGGCTGTTGCTCTACCTGGCTCAAAGTCTGCTGATCGCAAACCGACGCGTGGCTTTGCACCGAAGGCTCGGCATGACATCCATCGTGCTGCTGGCATTGATCATCCCCTTAGGCTTCGCCACGACGACTGCCATGGTCCGGCGAGGGTTCGATTTGAGTGGCGATCAACACGCCGACCCTCACCCTGTCGAGGGAGTTTCGGTGGACGCACCCACGGCTTCCGTGTTCAATTTCGCAGCCCTGCTCCAGTTTGCCGCACTTGCTGTGGCCGCAATTTGTTATCGTCGCCGGCCAGACGTCCACAAGCGGCTCATGCTGTTTGCGAATATCACGCTCATGGCTGCGCCGATCGCCCACCTGCTCGGCCACATACCGAGCACTTGGCTACCGCCCGGCGCAGCGGGAGACGCTGCGGTTGCAATTCTCAACATCTTGTTCCTCGTGGCACCGATCGCCGGTGACTACCTGATCGAGAAACGGGTTCGATTCCTCACGGTGGCCATGGCAATTGGGTTGTTTGCTTTCGGGGTGCTTCAGGCGTTTGTGATCGGTCCAAGCCTGGCATGGCACCGTTTTGCCGTGTGGATATCCCAATAGAGCACGCGGAGAAGGCGGTCCGCTGGGTCTTCACGTCATTGGTCGGCAAAGCTCGATTGTGCCTGTTTCGCATAATCGGTAAAGTCGATGCTATCGTTGCGCCTGGTCGACACGGAGCGGTCTGTGGGCCCGCGATTTGGTGGCTCACGCCATGAAGGGGTGCAGTATGAAGCGTAAGTCGATAGATTACGACATTCGAAGTTTGTCGGACTACGCGAGGACAAGAATCCTCGAACAGTGGTCAAAGAGCAGGCCGGCGAAGCCTGAATATCGAACGTTACGCTGCGCCGTAAACGCTGGAAGGATGCCGTTCGAAGCGCAAGTTACACCCCACCGAAATGGATACCAAGGTTCAGTTTTTGCGCCCACCGCGCGATGCGAATCAGATTGTCCAAACCGCGGATGGACCGGGGTTTCTTTACGATTTGCTGAGCACGAAGAAGTTCCTCTAGAAACGAGGCAACCTCGTCTGGTTCATAGATTGCGTCTGATGAGATGTCGGAAAGGCGTGATAATAATGGAAAGCCTGGGATAATTGGACTCTCTCCCGTAGCGGCATTTTGGCTGTTCCACTTTGCTCCGAGCTCGTTGAATAAATCCTCTTCCTGAAACATGCCAATTCCCATGCTAAGGCTGCAGTCCTTGGGCGATGTTGGTTTGGAAGTCTTAGCATAGGTGTCGGGGTCCCGCGCCAAGAATACCGACCAAATCCCAGGGTCCAGAAAATCCTCAAACTCTCCTTTTGATTCTGCTAATCCCTTGGCCGTAAGCCAACCTGGGTCGAACTGTTGAGGGTCACGCTCTGTTAATCCTAGTCGTTTCTCTAGGTACGAGCAGAAGAGAGGAATGTCCCCTACAGCCCTTTCTACAAATGCCGGGTCGGGCGGCTGCCGGAGGGATTGGTTGTGTTTTTCGATTTCTTGCTCAGACATCGAATACGGGAGACGGACCATTCCCTGGCCTGTAGGCTTAGCCTTGAATGCGCCAATGCAGTCATCGTGCATCACCCAGGCGACTGCGCCTTCGTAATCCTTAACGGCATTCAGCAAGGCACGAAACGACTCTTCAGAAGGGCGAAACATCGAAAAACAGAAGCGCGGGAATTCCCAGGTATTCTGGCGAGCCAATTGGTAGCTCCAATCGCTTCGATATTCCTCCCGCTTAATGTCAGTGATTGATTCTTGATAGCTCCACCATTCCAACGGCGCAAGCTTGCCGATGACATAAGGGAACCACGCACCACCCTTGAGAGTGCTTCGGTTTGTCGGTACAGCGTGCTGTTGGAGCGTCATCGCGCTGCCTTCACTTGCCAAGAAAAAGGAAAGTAGAATCACGAATATGCGCACGAGAAGCGCCCCCGGCAAGAGATTTCCGCGAGCCAATTCAAGCACAAAACGTCGCGATTACGAAGAGTTAGCACAGCTCCACCCGTAGGTCCTGGCAAACGCGGACATGTGGATTGCATCTGTCAGGTAAGCCGAACTGATGCCTCTAGTTCGGCACGAGTTCAGGCAGTGCTTTATTTAGAATTTCGAACCCGTACTCCTTGCCGACAGGCCTCGCGACTACATAACTCATCATCGTGAACAAGTCACGGTCCTCGATAACACCCGGCGTGCTCACATGGAATGACACCGTCGCGACCCTCGGGTGAAATTCATACTTTTTCCAGCCTTGTTCAGTTTCCCTCATCAACCGCTCTACTCGGTCTCCGAGGCGCTCTCTCGCTGCTTCTGTTGGGACCACAAACAATTTAGTGCCCGGGTTAAGAATTCTGGTTGCAGATATAGCAACAATGCCTCCTGCGTCGGAATCAGCCTCAAGATGCCCCTTCAGCTGTTCCGCAGCGCCGCGCACATTTGCTCTCACGCTGTCCTCTCGGAATGGCCTCTTGCATTCGATAAGGAATCGCCTCCCCGAGAGCGTGACCGCGATATCAGGCTCACCCACCGAGACTTCGGCTCCGCAGAGCCTAAGCTGCGCGGCAAAAGCCAACTCAAACATGGTGTTTCGCCCATCCGAGTTCTTTGGCGTTTCGTCGGCTGGACGCAAGGGGCCGGACAATGCCCTCTCGAGCTTTGGTCCTATCACCTTCGGATCGTCTTTCTCGAACGCTCGGAAGATATCGCTGAATTCGAGTGCCTCTACTAGGCCGAAGTAGTAGTCATCGACGTGCCCGATCTTGGTCGGTTCATTGCTTTCTCGGAGTTTCTTCCATCCCTTGTTAGCCTTTTCGACGATTTCGACCGCGCGGTGAATGCGGTCAGTATTGGACTTGATTCCCAAACTGAGAAGCCAACCATCGAGACTCTTGAGAGTCTCCAGAATTTCCGAGAATTTGGTGGTCTTCATGTCTGGTTCTCAACTGCACCTGACCTTAGGTTTTAATACATATTCAGCGAGCCGAACAGAGCGCCGAGTCTTTTTCAAGGTCTTACCTGTTCGCAGTGTCGAGCTGGCACGTTTTCACCTCGACTGACCATTAGCTGAGTCGGTGTAGAATCGCGTGGCAATGTCTGACATTCGGATTGGGACCTCGGCGTTCACTGCTGCAGGGTGGAGCGGGACTTTCTATCCTAAACGCCTGAAGCCTGCCGACTACCTCAGTTACTACGCCCAGCACTTTGACACTGTAGAGATTGATTCAACCTTCTATGCAACTCCGAATGTGAGCGTGGTGCGCTCGTGGGCTGCCAAAACGCCGAACGGGTTTCTTTTCGCTGCCAAAGTGCCACAGGAGATTACACACGAGAAGGTCTGAAAGACTGTGACGAGGAGTTCAAGACGTTTTTAACGACGATGGAGACGCTGGGTGAGAAGCTTGGGCCCTTGTTGTTTCAATTCGGCAAGTTCGACAAATACGCGTTCAAGTCTCTGGAGGATTTTCTTGCCAGACTAGTTCCGTTTCTGAAAAAACTTCCGAAGGAGCACAAGTTTGCCGTCGAGATTCGCAACAAGGACGGGCTGGTTCTAAACTCGCAGATGTGCTGCGGGAGCACGGCGTCGCTCTCACGCTGATTGATCAAGGCTGGATGCCACGGCCATGGGAGATGAAGGACAAATTCGATCTAATTACGTCTGAATTCACTTACGTTCGGTGGTTGGGGGACCGGAAAGGGATCGAAGAAAAAACGACAACTTGGGACAAGCTGATTGTCGATCGCCAAGGCGATCTTTCCGAGTGGGTCAGTCTTCTCAAGAAGATCCAAGAGCGGCGCATCATGATTCTGGCGTTCGCAAATAATCACTACGCATTATGCCGACGTCGGCATATAATGCCGTCTTCCTAATTATGCCGAATTGAGTCTCGTCGCCAGCTCCGTTTCCCCTTCATTCCTGTCTTTCGAAGCACACTGATGCTTGATTAAGTCGGCATAATCCCACTCACTTCTCTGGACGGTCCTGCAGACCGAAAGGAGAAAATTCACATGCAAAGTCGTTCGGATAGGAATTCGTCTGTCCGCCTGGGACAGACGAGTGGCCCACTGTATTCCTACATCCCCGGTTTCACCGCTTCACTTACGAGCCGAGGATATTCCAAAGCTTCCATCGCCTACAGACTCACCCTGCTACGAGACCTCGACCAGTGGATGCGACAGCGTCGGATGGCAATAGAAGAATTGAGCGAGGAGCGAATCCGGCAATTCCTTCGCGACCGACGAAAGCGCGATAGCAAGCGGCGAGGAGATAATGCTACTTTGCGGTCTTTGCTGAAACATTTGCGGGAGGCCACGGTAGTTGGGCCTCTCGTTTCCCAAGATCAGACGAGTCCCCTCGACGAGCTGCAGGCCAGCTTCGCACGATACCTGAGGGAGCAACGGGGCCTCAGGCCGACAACGCTGGAGCAGTATTTAT
>WNGP01008111.1_pt1 | contig 12185 bp, 9 predicted proteins | sample 5407671 | NCBI WGS metagenome assembly WNGP01 (sample SAMN13153381, study PRJNA577476) | soil metagenome | isolation source: 40 cm soil or saprolite under Garry oak tree replicate 2 | place: USA:California | collected 2016-06-15 | reverse complement strand
TGCCGCGTCCATCGTAGCTCACGCCGGTTGCTGACCAAAGAGAGTGCGGAATAGAAGCAGCCAGCGCTTTACGTCACTGGCAATCAGGAAATTCTCTCTCCCGTGTTCTCTGCCATTCATGCCGATGCGGCAGGCAAATTCATGCGTAAGCAGATAGCGTATCTGGAAGGCGCATCCCTCCACGGAATGCACCAGAACACCGCGGTTTTCCGGGCTGCGAGGAGGCGCTGGTTGACTCTGCCGCGGGCTCAGGAATCCTACCTCAAATTTGCGCTCGCCTCTAATTCACCGGTATGGCATGCCTCCAGCCAACGGAACAAAAACTCCAGCAATGCCGCCGGGGGTTTGAGCCACACTTGGGCTGCGGTATTCCGACGCTGAGGCCGCACCAGCACAGTCAAGCCCCGGTTCTCGAGAGTTTGGAAAGCAAGTTCGTCAGTCGCATCATCCCCCAGGTACGCAACGGGAGCGTCGGGCCCGATTTCATCAAGGATGGTTCGAACGGCATCACTTTTGTCTCGATCGGAAACACGAAGTTCAACTCCGCCGTCGAACTCCAAAAGAGTGAGCGAAGCGCGGTCCGCCAGAGGGGACCAGCCCAGCAAAATTCTTCCACGAAGCTTAATCGCCGACGGTTCGTCGAGTCCGCGCCAGTGGACCGCGATGCTTCCCGGCTTGGGCTCTGCCATTTGCTGTAGTCCCTGATACGTCAACCAGCGACCCGCATCAGCCAAGGCTTCGATGGCGTCCTGATCTATCTCCGGCATCTCACAGGTTCCATCGGGCAACAAGCGTTGCAGGCCATGAGACCCCCAGATTTCGGGACACGGCTTGACGCCAAGTAAAGGACCGACCTCATAAGCATTTCGGCCGCTGATAATCACAACGCGAGTACGGCCAGTATCCACAAGTTCTTGAAGCAGGGTTGTCACCCCTGCATAGGGAAGAGCCCGTTTGCGATCAATAGAAAATGGCGCCAGCGTACCGTCATAATCCAACAGCAGCGCAGAATTCTGCGATTGCGCTACAGAGCGCAGGAACGGTTCAACTTCGTGTTCATCAACAGTGCTCAACAACATCCTCCTCCTCACAGTCATCCGACCGATGCGCCCCGGTGAGCCTTGCGGGCCTTTTCAGGAACGTCCAGACGGAGTTCGCAAAGATCCGCAATCAGGGTTCCCGCCCAGTGGTAAACATTGCGCTCTCGGACTATTTTCCGCATACGCTGGAGGCGCAACTGCTTCTCTTCCGGTTCCATTTCCAGGGCGGCGTGAATGGCCTCTGCCGTTTGGTCGATGTCGTAGGGGTTTACCTGCAACGCGTCGGTCAATTCTCGCGCCGCACCGGTAAAGCAACTAAGGATCAGAACCCCCCGCTCGTCGCTCCGTGCCGCCACAAACTCCTTCGCCACTAAATTCATGCCATCGTGGAGCGCGGTTACCAGGCAGAGATCGGCGGCCCGGTAGTAAGCCTGAATTTCCTTATGGCTGTGCTGCCAGTTCAGCAAGACTATCGGTTTCCACCTGTCGAGTCGAAAGCGCCAGTTGATGCGGTCGGCTTCTGCCTCGACCTCAGCTTGCAGATCATGGTAACGCTTGATGTGACTGCGGCTGGGAGCGCCAATCTGGATAAATGTGAATTGGCCCTGATACCGTGGATACTTCTCGAGAAACCGCTCGATTGCCAGGAAGCGCTCCAAAATGCCCTTTGTGTAGTCCAAACGGTCGACGCCCACACCCAGGAACGCAGCTTCAATTCCCAATGCCTTTAGCAAGGCCGAACGCTCCACATAGGGTGGCTCCTGCGCAGTTTCTCCACCTGCGTCCGCGAAGTCCACGCTGATCGGGAATGGCCGCACCATGGTTAGATGACCGTGGCGTTGTACGGAGAAACGTTCTCGATCGATGCGCGATTCCACAATTCGATCGGCGGTCTGGAGGAAGTTATTGCAGTGCGACTGTATATGGAAACCGATCAGGTCGGCGCCCAGGAGTCCATCCACTAGTTCTCGCTGCCAAGGGCAAATGCCGAATGCCTCCTGGTTGGGCCAAGGAATATGCCAGAAAATTGCCACTCGAGCATCGCGTCGTCTCTGTTTGATCAGCCGGGGCAGCAGCGCGAAATGGTAGTCCTGCACCAGAACGACCGGGTTTATCGTGCCTTCCATCTCTTCGAGCAAAGCGTCAGCGAACTTGTTGTTGACAGCCTGGTAGTGTTGCCAATCATTAGCACGGAAGATCGGCCGGGTGTGCGCGATGTGGCAGAGAGGCCAAAGACCCTCGTTGGCAAACCCGTAGTAGTAGCCTTCCTCTTCTTCTTTGGTGAGCCATACGCGCCGCAGCGTGTATTGCGGATCCTCTGGCGGTACGCGCAAACGGTTATGGTGGTCAATCGCTTCCATGTCGGCGTCACCGCTGCCGTGAGCGATCCATGTTCCGTCGCAGGCGCAGAGCACCGGTTCGAGCGCCGTTACCAGTCCACTGGGCGGAACGCTAACTTCCAGGAATTTGCCACGCCGGGTGTGCATATAGGGCTCACGATTGGAGACGACGAAAAGTCGCCCGTCTCCCAAACGGGAGCGAATATGAATGGCGAGCCGGTCGGCCGTCCACTGGGATTGTCCCTCCTCGCGTAGCCGAGCCTCGGTTTCCGCGGCGGATCGGGCGGTGGTCAGTGTTTCCGCAAAGGTTGCGACCTCGCGTGCCAGCGGGCGGAACAGTTCCATGTCCGGCACCTTGATGCGCGTCGAAGATGCGCGACCGGTGCGCAGTGCTCGCATCCACTGCGCGGTGCGGGCAATTGGTCCTGCGATGCTCCAACGGACTATCAACAACGTGATGAGGACTATGAGAAATACGTGGGCCAGGGCGCTGAGGAATGTTTCTCGCCAGATACGAAGACTCTGATCCTTGATGTAGCCGGCATCATGCACGATCGCCAGAACGCCCCTGACGTCCTCCTGGCGATGCAGGGGCAAAGCATAGATGTTCACCGGGGCAGTTCCCAACCGCTGGAAGACGTCAGCTCCATGATTCCCGTTCAACGCCTGGGACATTACGGGTGGAGCAGTGGGCATGAGTGGAGCGAGATCTTTGGTTATTGCGATGAGGCGGCCTTGACGGTCGTATACGGCCAGGCCCAGCAAGTGTTCACGGTTTCCGAAGCGCTGCACCGTGCGTTGCAGGGCCTGAATTGAATCCCTGTCGAGTTCGCGCTCAACATTCCGCGCCAGACTCTCCCCCAACACCTCGGCACGTCGTTGAAGATCTCTGCGCAGGCTCTGCTTCTGCACCAAGACCTCGTAGTACGAGGACGATAGCGACACGAGCGTCACGCCGATAATGAGAGAGACTATTAGCCGAGCGCTCAACAGTCGCATGCGACAGCTCCTCCAAACGGGCTAGCGGCATCCGTCTGGCAAAGGCCACAAGGGTCTGGGAACTGCAGTAATTGGCGATTCACGCGAGCAATGCACGCGCCCAGTTTACCCACACCGCTATTACATTATCTAAAAAGCTGGCCAGTTCTCAAAAGTGATTGTGCCTCGTACCTTTTCCCGACCTGCATTTGATGCTATTTTGCTTCGTTTGGCTGCTGACCATTCGGCTACCATTCCCTAGAGAACATTATACTTCCATCACTTTGCGAAACTCTTGTGGAAAAGCGCCGCAAGCCCGCAACAAAACTCCGGGCCGTTGCGCCCGATCTCGGGTCATTGGAATGTACGGGTGTTAGCAGCCTAGTGAGCACAGACAATGCCAAACATGTACTTCACTGATTTAGAAGGCCTTTAGCATTTTTGAAGCCGGCAAGCTTGTGTAATTCTTGCGCTCCGCGCTGATGGGCCGGCATTACTAGACACCACGATAAGCCGCAGCCAATCCGAGCGTCGCGGCCTCATCGCCAGAGCTGAGTATGAGGGTTTGCGAATAGGCTTCAGTCGTGGCTGGGAACTGTCCAGTTTGCAGCAGCCGTGCTGCTTGATGCATTTCTTTGACGACTGGCTGCGAGCGTGGGAAAAGGAGAGCAGGGAAGCCGCCATCACAAGAAAAACAGAGCAGGATAAGCAAGCCCAGCTCAAGACGCAGTCGTATACGCCCGCGCCACCAGCACAATGGCGAGAACGTAGCAGAGGAACATCAGCGCTAGATAGTTCGTCGCTTTCGCGCCACCACCGGCGAATTCTTTCCACACGAACAGGCCCCAGAGAGCCGCTACCATGGGCGCGGATTGCCCAATCGCATACGATATTGCCACACCCGTAAAGCTGGCGGCGACGAAATTGAAAACTGTGCCCGTGCCCCAGATGAATCCACCGAGAAGGCCGAGAAGGTGATCGCGTCCCGAAGCTTTGAAGAAGTCCGCAAACTGCACGGGCTGGCCGGCCAGCGGATGCTTCATAAAATACACGTTAATGACAAAGCAGGAGAGCAGTGCTCCCGAGGTGAAGAATACAGCGATGCTGTAAGGTCCTAGAGCATTGCCGGTGGTGAGAGAGCGTGTCACAAAGGGCGCAAAAAGCCCCATCAAAATGCCGGAAATTACGCAGATGACAATGCTCTTCCGCGTAGTCACCCGCCCCGCCAAACCCAGAGCCGCGTACGCTTTGCCATCCATGAGTACGGCCACTATGGCGAACAACACTCCAAGCCCCAAAAGAAGTGGACTTCCTTTCGGCTGCAGAGCGTAGCTCAACCCGACTCCAACCACGAGCGCGATCCCGATACCTACGGGGAAGGCCACCGCCAAGCCTGCCATCTCGATCCCAGCAACTAGCAGCAGATTCGCCGCATTGAAGATCACGCCGCCGATCAGCGCATATACGATGTTGCTGCGATCTGCCGTGCGCACGTTGGCTAGAAAACTTGTGCTCGGATCGCCCATGCTTCCCATGGTGAACGCCAAAATCAGAGAAATCAGAAAGATGCCGATAGCATAGTCCCAATAGAAGAGCTCGAAGCGATAATTCTTGACGCCCTTGTAAGTATTGGCCCATGAGCCCCAGCAGATGGCGCTAGTGATCATCATCATCAAAGCGATGCCCAGACTATGCGGTGTAAACATCGTTTCTCCTTGAGCGGTTGATGTGGGAAACGTTGCTACTCACTTCTCTGCGAAGTGTGCGAATCGTCGGACTTACTTACCGCGAATTCTCGATACAAAAAGCTGCAAGAAGCGGTCAGCGTCAACATCTACGCAGACTCTTGCATTGGGCGTAATCTTGTCGACGCCCTCGATCACATAGCGGTCTCCGTGAAGGACATTGCGCTCAACTTGTCCGCGGCGGTTTCCCACCGTTTCGCCGCGCGTGAACTCTCCCCGAGTCTCGACGTCTACGTGCATCTCCTGCACTTTGACCAGCGTTGAATCGACCGCCACTGCGACCGCGGACGGATCGTACATTGGGGATCCGGGAGCGCCAAACGTTCCCGAAAGGTTCAGCAGGAATTTCAGAACCGAATAAATGAAGTCATTGATCTGGCCGTGAGTTTGTCCGAGTTGATCCAGATATTTGTGCGTGAAGAGCGCTTGATCGCCGACTTCAAGACCCACCATGGTTAACGGCCATCCCGCCTGGAAGACGATTTGCGCGGCTTCGGGATCATTATAGATATTGGCTTCAGCTGCGGCATTCACGTTGCCGCCGCTGATCGAGCCCCCCATGAGGATGACTTCTTTCACCAGTGGCACGATGGAAGGATCTTTTTCCACCGCGAGTGCGATGTTGGTGAGTGGACCAACTGGAAGCAGAATGATCTCATGTGGCGAGGCGTGGACAAGTTGAATGATGACGTCGGGACCAAAGCGGGAATCAACCTTGCATTTACTCGCAGGTAATTCGATGTCGGCTAGTCCGTTCTTGCCATGCCAGAACTCGGCCGTGATCAACTTCTGGAATAGAGGATGTTGCGCGCCCCGCGCCACTGGAATGTCGCACCGGTTTGCCAGCGAGACCATGCGCAACGCGTTCTCCAGGCCCATTGCCGCCGTGACGTTTCCTGGTACGACGGTGATCGCTCGCACATCCAGTTCCGGCGAGTTGAGGGCGAGCATCAGCGCCAGCGCATCGTCAGTACCCGGATCAGTGTCGAAGATAATTTTTTTTGCCGCCGATGCTGGCGCAGAAAAGCTGGCTAGAAGTGCCAGCACAAGTACGGGGGACAGAGAGAAGACTGAGCGTCGAAAACCTGCGAGTGTGGCAGACTGGGAGATTCTCATTTGTTCCCGAAAGACTAGCGAAGCCTAGCGTCGAGATTTGTGAGTGTCAAGACCAAAGTAAATACCTCGACCAAAGTAAATGTCGGCCAACACTCCAGCGCGACGCCTCCTCCATTGAAGTCGCATTTCTCGGAGGTGCCTGCACTTCCTTTTTTCCTATTCTGCCGTACAATTGCCTCTCAACATCGGCCCTTGGCTAGGCTTGAGGTCCCGGCCGATGAAGGGCAAGAATCGCAGTTCTTCCGGAGAACATCTAAGTGTCGGTGGAGAACAGCAAACCTCACAGAGTCGTCGTCGCGACTGTCAATGGGCGCGACGAGAGCCCCGTAACCGACAGCTTGCTGCCAACCTCCAGCGCTCCCCTGGCGACGCTTTATGGGCGCCCGCTGTTATCTAACCAGGGTATACCACTCCATCTGGACTGGGTGAAGCAGGTTCGAGTGAATACCAGCGCCGTGGAACGCAGGCAGCAGAGTCATGTGGCGCGTCGCACGGTGAAAAAAGATTGGCAAGCAGCATGGCTGTTGAGGGCCATCACGTGCATGGACCTTACCACCCTTTCGGGAGACGACACAGACGAGCGCGTCCGACGCCTGTGCGCGAAGGCCAGGCGACCGATTCTGTACGAACTCGTGAAAGGCCTGGGTATCGAAGATCTCAACCTCCAGGTTGCAGCGGTTTGCGTCTATCACCGGTTCGTGGAAACAGCCAGAAGGGCGCTTGAAGGCAGCAGTGTGCGAGTTGCCGCTGTCTCCACCGGATTCCCCGCAGGACTTTCTCCCTTGCCCGAGCGCGTAGCGGAAATCCGCCGCTCGGTCGAAGCGGGGGCACAAGATATTGACGTTGTGATCACACGCGCGCACGTCTTTGGCGGCAGATGGCAAGAACTTTACGATGAGATCGCCGCGTTCAAACAAGCAAGCGGCGCCGCCCACATGAAAGTCATCCTCGGGACGGGAGATCTGCTCACGCTTCGCAATGTTGCCCGCGCCAGCTTCGTTGCCATGATGGCCGGCGCCGACTTCATCAAAACCTCGACTGGAAAAGAGCCCACCAACGCCACGCTACCCGTGGGCTTCGTGATGACCCGCGCCATACGGGAATATGCGCAGGAAACCGGCATGGCTGTCGGCTTCAAGCCCGCCGGCGGAATTCGTACCGCCAAGCAATCCATCGAATGGCTAGCCTTGATGAAAGAGGAACTTGGCGGCTCATGGATGAAGGCAGAACTCTTCCGCCTCGGTGCCAGCGGGCTGTTAAACGATATTGAGCGGCAACTGGAGCATCACGCGACTGGGCGGTATTCTGCCGATTATCGCCATCCCATCGCGTAGTGGTTAGCGACACAGAGACCTATGGACTCCAATGAGCATCGCTGAAAAATTCGTAGCCATGGAATACGGCCCGGCGCCGGAAGACTCGAAAGACGCGCTGGCATGGCTCGACCATCACCAGCGCCGATTCGGCCATTTCATGCATGGAGCTTGGGTGAAGCCTTCTGCCGGGGCATATTTCGACACGGCTGACCCTTCAACCGGCGAGAAACTTGCGAGTGTGGCGCAAGGATCAGCCGCGGATATTGACGCCGCTGTCAAAGCCGCGCGCGCTGCGCTTCCCAAGTGGCAGGCGCTTACGCCTCATGTGCGTGCTCGTTACTTGTACGCGCTGGCGAGACAAGTGCAAAAGCATTCTCGCCGCCTGGCCGTGCTCGAAACCATGGACAATGGAAAACCGATTCGCGAGAGCCGCGACATCGATATTCCGCTGGTGGCGAGACATTTTTACTATCATGCCGGCTGGGCGCAACTGCTGCTTCAGGAGTTTCCGGATTACACGGCTTGCGGCGTTGTGGGACAGATCATTCCGTGGAACTTTCCACTGCTGATGCTGGCCTGGAAGATTGCGCCCGCCTTAGCGACGGGAAACACGGTCGTCCTGAAGCCCGCCGAGTTCACGCCGCTTACTGCGCTAGCGTTTGCCGAAATCTGTCATGAGATCGGGCTGCCCGCCGGCGTGGTGAACATCGTCACCGGAGATGGTTCCACCGGCGAGGCATTGGTCAAACATCCGGACGTCGACAAGATCGCGTTCACCGGCTCAACCGAAGTTGGGCGCGCGATCCGGAGCTCGACCGCACAAAGCCACAAGCGGCTTTCTCTCGAACTGGGCGGCAAATCTCCTTTTATCGTGTTTGAAGACGCCGACCTCGACAGTGCTGTCGAAGGTCTGGTGGATGGAATCTGGCTCAATCAGGGGCAGGTGTGTTGCGCCGGCTCCCGCCTGCTCAACCTGCTGGCAGCCTCCAATGGAAATGCCATCGCGCGGGCTTTACTTCCCTCCGACTCTGCTCAGCAATGTTCATCCCACTTCGATCGTCGCACAGCAAGTAATTTTCGGTCGCGTGCTGGCAGCGATGACTTTCCGTAGTCCCAGTGAAGCAGTCGAGCTAGCCAATAACACCGTGTACGGCCTTGCGGCGTGCGTGTGGAGCGAGAGCATCAATGTTGCGCTTGACGTTTCGGCGCAGCTCAAAGCCGGCGTGGTCTGGGTGAATTGCACTAACTTGTTTGACGCCTCCTGCGGCTTTGGCGGTTACCGTGAAAGCGGATACGGCCGCGAGGGCGGCAAGGAAGGCTTGCTGGAATATCTGGAACCAGCCTGGTTCAAGAACGCGACGGCATTACCTGCCGCGAAGCCGGCCCCACCTGAAGCTCCGAACGATGAAACCGAGTCCGCGACTCCGGCCCTTGATATTGACCGCACCGTAAAACTTTACATCGGGGGCAAACAAGCGCGACCGGATTCCGGCTACAGCATGGAAGTCCGAAGTAACCGTGGCCAACTAATCGGCGAAGTAGGGCTGGGCAACCGCAAGGACATTCGCAACGCGGTCGAAGCCGCGCGTAAAGCCTCGGGCTGGGCCAGGACCGCGGCGCATAACCGTGCCCAGATTCTTTATTACATGGCGGAGAACCTGTCGCAGCGTCGCCGGGAGATCGAGCATCGACTAGCGGCTGCCGTTGGAGAACCACAAGCCACAGCGGAGGTGAGCGCGAGTATTGAGCGCATCTTTTCTTATGCCGCGTGGACCGACAAGTTCGAGGGTGCCGTGCACAATCCGCCATTCCGCAGCATTGCGATCGCAATGAACGAGCCAATGGGGACCGTAGGCATCATTTGCCCACGGGAAGCGCCTCTGCTGGGCTTCCTGTCTCTGCTGATGCCCGCGATCGCCGCTGGCAACACGGCAATCGTTGTTCCTTCGGAAACTTATCCGCTCATTACCGGGGACTTGTACCAGCTCTTCGACACCAGCGATCTACCGGGCGGTGTAGTTAACATCGTCACTGGGTACGCATCGCAACTTCTTAAGACTCTTGCCGAGCACGATGATGTGGACGCGATCTGGTGCTTCGCTGACGAAGGCAGCGCCTTCGCGGCGAAATCATTCTCAACTGGAAACTTGAAGCAGGTTTTCACCAACGAAGGTCGCGTGATTGACTGGTTCGACGTAAAGCAAGGCGAGGGCCGATGGTTTCTGCAGCACGCCACCCAGGTGAAGAACATCTGGGTCCCGTATGGCGAGTGATCAGGACACCCTTGTCGACCACAGTCACAGAGGCAAGAAGAAGAAACCGGGGAGGTTTTCTATGGGTCTCTGGGGTGACAGCCTTCTGAAATCCAAGGCTTCTGAAATCCATTGACAAGAATCGAGAACGCTGACTAGACTCGGCCTTCCTCAACAGAGTTCCGTAAACTTTATGGCCAAGCGTCCTCGCATCGCGGTGATTGGAAGCGCAAACATTGACTTGACTACCTTCAGTGATCGTTTCCCGAAGGCCGGGGAAACAATCTTTGGCCAGAAGTTCGATCTCGGCTTTGGAGGCAAGGGTGCGAATCAGGCCGTGGCTTCTCGACTGTGCGGTGCTGACGTCTTCATGGTCGCCCGGGTGGGCAGCGACCTGTTCGGTCCTGCGACGATTGCGAACTTCAAGAAGCTTGGGATCGATGCCACTTACGTCAAGCAGATTGAAGGAGTCTCCAGTGGTGTGGCCCCGATTTTTGTTGAGCCCAACGGCCAGAACCGCATTCTCGTGGTCAAAGGAGCGAACGATCTGCTCAAGCCTGCGGACGTGGATGCCGCAGCCAACCTGCTCAAGACCATCGATTGCATGGTTCTCCAGTTCGAAATCCCGCTCGAGACCGTTTACTACAGCGTCAGTTTCGCGCGTAAGAATAACATTCGCTGTGTGGTCAACCCTGCCCCCGCTCAGTCAATAAATATGAGTGCTCTAGTTGGACTCGACTATTTCGTTCCCAACGAGAGTGAAGCCGAGAGCATCACTGGAATGCCGGTACGAAACGTGGACGATGCGAAGAAGTGTGCGAAAAAGTTACTGTCTGGCGGCGTCAAGCGGATCATCCTGACGCTGGGAGCGAACGGCTCATTGCTGGCAGGCCGCGACGGCATGGAGCACGTCCCCGCATTCAGCGTGAAAAGTGTTGACAGCACCGGCGCGGGCGACGCATTCATCGGCAGCTTTGCCGTGTTCCTCGGAGAAGGCCTGCCCGAGCGCGAAGCCGTCCGCCGCGCTAATCTCTACGCCGGACTCTCGACCACCGGTGTGGGGACTCAAAAATCATTTTATGATCGTGCGCGCTACGATGCAGAGTGGGCGGCACGGTGTGGGTCCTAGCTCCCGGGGGCCGGCTCTGATAACCAAACTTCGCCACGGAATGAAAGATGCGACTTCACAACGGAATGAAGGATCCGACTGAGAAGCGTGTGAAGGGTTTCCATCTCACCGCCCCTGTACAAACCCAGCCGCTTGTATAAGAATTACGTTCCAGCCCCGAGTTTGCGGCTTCATCTTCAATTTTTGCGCTCTAGGGACATTTCTTGTATTTCCGGCCCAATACGCTCGACGAGGCGGTTCACGTGCTGGCCAGCTCCGGAGGCCAAATCCTGGCGGGCGGCACCGACTTTTTCCCTTCCCTTGGTGATCGGCCGGTTACCGGGACCGTGGTGGATATTTCGGGGCTCGGTGAACTGAAAGGTGTAGTCAAGCAGCCGAAGCATATACGGATCGGCGGGCTGACCACCTGGACCGAAGTCGTCAAGACTCCACTTCCGCGGGGCTTTGACGGGTTGAAGGCCGCTGCACGGGAAATCGGCGGGATTCAGATTCAGAATCGTGCGACCGTGGCTGGGAATCTTTGCAACGCATCCCCCGCCGCTGATAGCGTTCCGCCCTTGCTCACGCTCGACGCTGACGTCGAACTTGTTTCGCAGGCGGGGGTACGCCGAGTTGCGCTGGCGGACTTCATAGTGGGCAATCGGAAAACCTTGCGGCGGCCGGGCGAAATCCTCTCCCAAATATTCGTGCCGCGTAGAGTTGAGAATGCTGCGTCAACATTTCTGAAGCTGGGAGCTCGACGTTATCTGGTGATCTCGATCGCGATGGTTGCCGCTGTCATCCGGATGGATTCTGGTGGTCGGGTAACAGACGCGCGTGTCGCTATCGGCTCTTGCTCCGTCGTGGCGAGACGGCTTCCGGACTTGGAGCACGCGCTGATTGGCGCGTCTGTGGCTTCTGTCGGGGCATCGCCCACCTTGGGATCACTTGCGACTGCGGATCATCTTAAGGACCTGTCACCCGTCAGCGACGTTCGCGCCACGGCTGCTTACCGGTGCGACGCTGCTTTACGATTGGTGCAGCGCGCTCTGGATGCGTGCGCGGGGAGTTCATGATGGCCAGCATCGCTCCCGCATCGGAAACAAAGTGTCTGCTTAAGCTGGTGGTGAATGACCGCAAGCTATCGGTGGTCGCTCCCCCCGTCCAAAGGCTTTCGCGCGTTTTGCGGGAACAACTCGGACTCACGGGAACGAAAGTTGGTTGTGATGCCGGAGATTGCGGCGCCTGCACCGTTCTGCTGGATGGAGAAGCGGTTTGCGCTTGCCTGGT
>WNGP01017485.1_pt1 | contig 12193 bp, 7 predicted proteins | sample 5407671 | NCBI WGS metagenome assembly WNGP01 (sample SAMN13153381, study PRJNA577476) | soil metagenome | isolation source: 40 cm soil or saprolite under Garry oak tree replicate 2 | place: USA:California | collected 2016-06-15 | reverse complement strand
GTAAATGCCGTATCAGATCACGCAGAAGCGTTTCTGGTGGCTCTCCTCTCTTGGCCGCTTCTGTGGCAAGTACGTGGTATTCCTGGTCAGTCAAGGTGACGGTCATTTCATACGACATAACGATTACCTCCCATCCTCCTTTAAGAGAGTCGATGGAGTGCTCATCCTCCAGACCTCCCAGCCTGTCCTTATTCGCTATTATATGAAGTCAGAAGCTATTTAGCAATATGAGCAAATTGGTGCGCCAGTTGCATCGTTACAGCAGGCTTCCCTCAGCAACATCACCGCAAAGCTTTAGACTGTACAGGCCCCCCCTCCAGCAGCATATGAGCAAACAGCTATGAATGGTAAGGCACCTGGAATCAGCATGGGTGTTTAGGGTATGGAAAACCGAGTTTTAAGAAGTGGGATACGCTGATAGTACTTTTTGTTGTGTGTAAGAAACTCACGGTTCGCTCATTTTTGAAGGAGTTTGAAAGAATTGACATTATGAAATGCATGTTTTAAACTTAAAAGCGAGGAATAAGTCTCACCATGTCAGAATATGCATTCACTTGGTCCAAGTCGTCTTGGTCAAGTGGGGAATGAGCATCATTTTATGAGCGTTTTCAGCCCAAAGTGGGGAATACATTTCATTTTTGCCTCAAAAAATGAGCGAACCGTGAGGTATTAGTAAATTAATAAAACTCTATTGACTAGTTCAATCAAGTTTGAGAGACCGAAATTCAGCAACACAGCACCACAAGTATTGGAATTGAAGATGGCAAGAATGTATCCGGAGCAACTGCTTGATTACGTTGAAAGCAGTGCTGAGAGGTTACTGTATAAGCTGTTTGAGGTGCAACTACCCGATAGCTTCATTGTAATGCATAGCGTTAAGTGGCTCATGCGAGATCGTCGGCATCACGATCACGATGGCGAGATCGATTTTCTGATTGTGCATCGAGAGTTGGGATTGCTAATTCTGGAAGTAAAAGGTGGACGTATCCGGGTTGAAGGAGCTACAGGGCGATGGTACACTAAAAATCGCTTTGATCAAGAAACGCAACTAAAGACTAATCCGTTTAGCCAAGCGGAAAGAAATCTCTACAAATTGAAAGAGAAACTAGCCGAGGCACCAAAGACGAGACCATTCTCTTATCGGCTGCAGCGAGGAATTGCCCTACCGGACATCAACATTGGCCAAGTGGATATAGGGCTTTACGGAGATAGAGAACTTATTATCGACTCTACTAATCTACCTCGGATTGAAACTACTATTCGACGCATTATGGGTACTCCAGAGAAGAAAAATACTCTCACTGAGTATGCTATTAAGGCACTTGTTGATACACTGCAGCCCTCACTCGAGATTAATCGTATTGCCTTAGGTGCACAACTACTTAATGCAGAAGAACATATCGCCACTTTGACTGAAAACCAGTTTACTATTATAGACTCACTTCGATTACGCCCGCAGGCTGCAATATGCGGCTGCGCTGGTTCAGGAAAAACAATGCTCGCTATGGAAAAGGCGCGACGTTTGGCTAACGAAGGCTTTCAAGTACTATTCACTTGCTTCAATAAGAACCTAGCACAATGGGTTCGCGAGCGGTTTACGCAAGATCCATATACAGTTAATGACCGCATCTTCGTAGCACACTACCATGGCCTTGCAAAAGAAATTTGCAGCAAAGCAGGTATTATTTTACCTCAAGTGCCACAAACTGCTGATGCCAAGTCACTAAGTGCTTACTTCAACAATGTACTTCCACAGAAGTTTCTTGAAGCGATTACCAAATTACCTGTTCAGTTCGATGCGATTATTGCAGATGAAGGGCAAGATTTTGCAGAGATGTGGTGGGTCTCGTTGTTAGATCTTTTGAAAGACCGAGAGCACAGCTTATTCTACATCTTCTACGATGACAATCAGCGTATCTATCAAAGGGAAATGGCATTGCCATTTAACGAGCTACCATTTCCCCTAAACCTGAACTGTAGGAACACTGATAAAATCCACGAACAGGTATTGCGCTTTTATCAGGGTACTCCAAAGCCGAGATCGAGAGGTCCTCTAGGAATGGAGCCAGAAATTGTGTCGGTAGCGCTAGGTGGTGAGCGCGAAGCTTTACGCCGTGTGTTCGCAAAGCTTTTTACAGAAGAACGACTACCCAGTAGTAGTGCAGTTATCCTAACTCCTCGCAGCGCTCGCACCAGTATATTTAAGGAGGGTGACAGGATCGGTAATGTTGTTTTGACATGGGAACGGCATCCAGGATTGGGTCAAGTACAGATCAGTAGCATATATAGTTTTAAGGGGCTCGAAAGTCCTATCGTAATCCTAGTTGAGCTCGACAAACTTGCTATTGCACGGGAAGATTACCTATTATATGTTGCTATATCCCGCCCACGAGATCACTTGATTGTACTAGGCAAACTTCCAGAGCCTCAGTCGCACATAAGCGCCCAGCAACCCGAAGATCGCTGGGTAGCTGACGAAATCTCATACTAATTGCTCATTCAATTCATGGAGAGGTTGAGGTATCTAGTTATAGAGGTGTTCCCTATGACATTTCGATACAGTGTAGACCCATTGCGTAATCTGTTGCTGAAGTTCTTGCAGGGAAAGAGTCTTGATGAGCGGCCTGAGGCTAGTGAGTGGCTTCAAGATTTAGCAATAGCCTTTCGTACGGACCTTGGCTTATTAGCACTGCATGGCAGATCTGGGTTGGCTGAGCAATTGCCAGGACAGCCTCTAATTCGAGTTCCATTATGTGCAGCCGATAATCTTATTCTTCTCCTAACTCACAACGCAATTCAAGCACGGCAACACCTTGGCATTGCCATACCTCCAGGTACCGTGATGATGCCCATGCTCATCATGTGTAAAACGCTGCTAGGCGATCTACTTAATCAACAAGAGACATTAGGTAATGCAGACCGGCCATTAGGTATCAATGAGCGTGGTGGATTATTAGTGGTGAGCCCTGATGCAGAAATGCGTGTCCGTTACTTTAGTATGCGCGTAGGTTCAGAGAGCGTCGTCACGAGTTATCCTGCCTGTAGAATGCGCCCTGATGGGAGTGTCACTACTGTATCAGCTAAGCAAGCCAACGCAAGCATGAAACAATTCTCCGTATGTTTCTTCTTGGCGCATCAGAAGCAGATGCCCAATCCTGGTGAGATTGCATTCAAACCTGCAGTTGTAATTTTGGACTTAACTCATGACCATTGGATTGAGCGTATGTCAGAGGTGATCGAGTGGTGCATTCAGCTACAAGATACCAAAGGGGAACAAGCTATCCTTATAGCAATACTTCCTTTTGGTGACAGACTATCTAATGATGCGCTCAATAGTCATGGCATTTCTATCTTTCCACTTGATAGTCCTGGAATACTTGAGATAGTTGATGGCTTTGCTCCCATTACTCCCTCAGCGGATAAATTCGCACGGGAAGTCTCCCGTGCGTGGTCATTTAGTGCCTATGCTTCTGAGAAGCCTCTGGATCGTAAGCACACTATCTACCACGTGCCCGATGAGGCTGCCGCTGATGTGCTTGTAACCATCAAGTACATTTATCAAGCACTGAATAGCATGAACGAAAATCTTGTTCATCGTGATCTACGCCTTGCTGGCTGGCTAGTTGGTACTCTAATGCAACTACCAATACCAATTCAGTGGTACGAACAGCACGCCTTCCTCATGGGCAATCGTCTGACGCTTAAAAAGTTGATCTCTGGCATTGGGAACAATGCTGGAGGCACTCTACACCTAAGCCTCGCTCCTATTCTGCAATCATTACGGGGGCAGTTGGACCTACTCTACACACGCTTATCAGCCGCTAACCCCAAAAGCGAGGCGTTCTTACATTACTACCGCGAACATTTGCAACCGTTCTTGGTAGATGATAAGAACGTCGCGTTGTTCACACGTAATGACGTTGTTGCACGCGCCTTATGGCCTTGGTTGCTCAGCGAAGGCATCTCCGCTGAACAGCAACCTCACCTGCGTGTACTAACGTACAAGCAGGTAGATGGGCGGGAGATGTTCGACCACATGATCGCAACTGGTACGTGGCCTAGCCGTTATCGTTGGCAGATTGGTGGCAGGCTAGGCCGCACAATGGATTTTATCTTGTACCGAGGCGAAGAGGATGTACTCGAACAGCAAATGCGTTCTTTTTATGGTGCCGGAGCTCGATCTTTCTTCGAAAGAAGTCGCTTTTCCATGTTGCAATTATTCGGAGATATAAGCAGTGCTCCGAAATCAAATACTCGGCAAATTGATCAGCCCAGCTTAGATTTCACTATTCCTGGTGATAGCGATCGAGTGGATGAGTTCGCGCAACAGACCATGATGCCTTACAAGCACCCGAAAGAGGTTGATGAAGATTTGAAGTCATTGTTTGATTTGGTCCCACTGGCTCCAACAACACTCACTCCTGCCCCTCTAGTTAACCACCTTCATAAGGAAGAATTTATACGGACACAACTTCTGCACTGGCGGGATGATTCATTCCATGATAGTGGTGAACAACCAGAGTTGGATAGGGATGATGAACTAATTCCGATTGGTGGTACTACTGAGTCATGTGTGTTACTTAAGGTACGGATGACAAGTACAAAGGCTACTGCAGAGAAAGTTCAGTATCTCTATCTCAACAATGAAGGTGCAACTGAATGCTATATACCCGGTCAAGATGATGATAATTTGAATCGGGTAGCTAATAACGAAATTGAACCTGGCTTTATTCTCATTCGAACTGACCAGGAAGACCGTCAAACCCTGTTTGATCAAATTGTGCAGCTTGCTGATGCGCAACCAACTATGAAGTACCTAAAAGTGTGGCGTGAGCATTGGTTAGAAGCGATACACAGCCTAGTTCAAAAACATGCGTCAGGGAAAGCAAAACATGGTTCATACCAGCATCTGCAGCAGCAGTTGGCGAAGGCAGGAGTGCGAGTAACTAAAGTCACTGTTCGCGATTGGGTTCTTGGCGAACGGATCGGGCCAGGAAACCTGAACTCGATTAAAGCTATTGGAATCCTTTCACAGCATCCTATGTTACAACAGTATCCAGAACAAGTTGATGCGGCATTCAGGCAGATTAGGACAATACATCAAGTGCTGGGTCGGCGAATTAGTGCCACGTTACAGAGCCTTGGCAAGGTAATACAAAAAAGCAGTGTCTCGCCAAAAGCGACCAAACGGGAAGTACAACTGGACCCAGCGCTATCAGTGCCAATAGATGATCTACTTGATCTACTACAGTTTTGGGAGGTAGTAGAGGCAGTTCAAGGTCAATGGGACGTGCCGTCGAGCCGAGTAGGGATGGTGTTACCAATTGCATTGTATGGAGGCGGCTGAGGAAGATCCTCAGTTAGTGTAAGGAGCGATGATACGACTATGGATAGTACTCAGGAACAACGCTTTGTCCATCACCTCTTCACTCGTATAAAGAACGAGCTTACTGGGCGAGGCGTGGACGAAATCGTGGGAGATGGACCACGATTAAGCCGTACTTTAGTGTCTACTATGCTGTATTTCCGACTCGAGTCGAGGTACAAACAAGCCAACGTTTAAGTCAACAGGAAGAAGCTGCCTCTGATGATATAACTGAGGTGGATAGCGCGGATGCTGCAATGGACCCAGCAGATCAGGAAACAGAGCCCGACGTAGACCTGGCAAAGAACACGGTTGTTCAAGGAATACCTCATCAAATAGCCGAATCTGTCGCTCAATCTTTGAGTAAAATAGAGCGGGTGCAGCACGATGTCCTAATTTTACCTCGTAAATTCCGTAAACTAGAGGTTGAAATTCCCACACTGGAAATCATGGTAAATCCAAAGAACCTTACACCTCCTCTAGAACTTCGCGATCCGTTTGACTCCATCATGGCAAATGTCCGCGCATCTATTTTGGCGGATGACCCTAACATTTGGCGGCATTTGGGTAAACCGGCCGATGGCCATCGTGAATTGAGAGGAACTAACCTAATAGAAAGCGATGAGGTCTATCATGCCACCTTACAGAGCGTTGCACAAGGTGAAGCGGCTCTTCCTACATGGCGTGCATATTTAACCATCTCAGGTGAGCAAACCCTATTGGCTTCTTCGGCGTCTTCAATGGAAAGCGGGCAAATACTACGAATTAACGTTGCACTAGTAAATGCTACTCCGAGTGTGCCCAGATCTGAGTACCGCCGCGCTCAACTTGAGGAGTGTGCACTCTTTGATTGCGGCTTCTCACTCGAGGTTGAAGATTGTGAATTAGTGCCGTTTGAGTTTCAAGGCACTGCTAAAGATTATCGTCATGATCGCTTCTTCGCCGCTATCGGCAGCAATTGCGTTGCTCAGGCTGCCGATAAAAATGGCGGTCAGATCTTGTATACGGAAACCGTCCCTTTGTATGAGCAACCCTGGTATCGTACCCGTAATGACATTCCGGTAGCTTTTGCTGACCTCGATGATGGACCCACTAGTGATTTAAGGGGCAAATTAGGCGAGGTGGGACTTCACATGGATACTTATTTGGCTGAGTGGGATGACTATCTGCGGACAAAAGCTCCTGACGAGCTCGATGCCGAGCAGAGGAAAGTCTGTGAAGAAGACCGACATAACTTTATGGATGAAGTATCGCGTTTTAAGTTGGGTATTGAGGCGCTACGAAATGATACTAACCTTCTGCGGGCGTTTCGTCTTATGAATAGAGTGTTCCGCGAGAATGGTGTGCAACGGAACCCACCAATAGAGAGTTGGCGTCTATTCCAGTTAGCATTTATGGTTATTCAGTTACCAGCTCTAGCTGCTCGCGAACATGATCTACATGGAAATGATGAGTATACTCAGGCATTAAATACTGCATTACAGCGGGTGGATGTTCTCTGGTTTCCAACGGGCGGTGGTAAAACAGAGGCATATCTAGGGCTAATTACAACCGCGCTCTTCTACGATCGCCTACGTGGTAAGAATCGCGGAGTGAGCGCATGGATGCGCTTTCCTCTACGTATGCTCAGCCTTCAACAGCTTGAGCGTCTTGCTCGGGTCTTAGCACGTGCTGAAATGATTCGTTCCATGGAACCTGACTTAAGTACTGTTGGCGGTGACCCATTTGCAATAGGATACTATGTGGGTGCTGGTAACACTCCGAATCGAATTCGCGAGGACGATCTCCCAAAGGGTAGTACGGATGAAAGAAATTGGGAAAGACAGCAAATTATAAGGTACTGCCCTTTTTGTAACGGTAACGTCGGAATGAAGTTCAACCGGGCACAATGGCGGTTGATACACTTCTGCCACAATCCACAGTGCTATTCAAATACTGCTGACAGTTTGCGTGAGCTTCGCGGAAGTTTGCCTATCTTCGTTGTAGATCACGAAATCTACCGTTATCGGCCTTCCGTTTTGGTCGGTACCGTAGACAAACTGGCCGTCCTTGGCTTTCAAAAGCACTTTGCTCACCTTATCTCAGCAGTCACTCAGCGCTGTGCCACGCACGGGTACACTTCATTCGGTCAGTGTGTTGAGAGCGGTGGACCTTGTAAGGGTTCTCCTAAGGACTTGGAGCGATTGCAACCAGATAAAGATCCCATTCCGGCTTTCTTAATTCAAGATGAGTTACATCTCCTAAAGGAAGAACTAGGTACCTTCAATGCGCATTATGAGGGCTTTCTACAGCATGTAGCTAACAAGCAACGTCAAAAACCATCCAAAATACTAGCGGCAACAGCTACAATTGAGGCCTACGAAGCTCAAACATATCATCTTTACTTAAAAGATACAAATCGATTTCCCCAACCAAGTTGGCGAGATGGTGAGTCATTCTATGCTACCTCTACTCCAGTGCTATATAGGCGTTTGTATGGCGGAGTACTTACTCACCAGCGTAGCCCTGAGAGCACAACTCTTAGAATACTTGAGGTATACAACCGAGAAATTCAGTTGATGCGCGATTTTCCAGCAGCAGCGCTTGTGGAGCTTGACCTTGATAATGTCACTGAAGATGAGTTTTTGGACTTCTTACGCCTCTATGACTTCTCCCTTACCTACGTCAATCGCAAAGCCACTGGCGGCAATATCGCCTACAGTCTTAATCAAACCGTCTCGCCTCAGTTACCGCACGGCCTGGTCGTTGATATGCTCACTGGCGACAATACAATGACTGAAGTAGGCCAAGTTATCGAGCGGGTAGAACGTGAACGTCTCGACGTAGAGGCCCCGCGCCTGGACGTGCTAATAGCGACGAGTCTGATCAGTCATGGAGTCGATCTGGAAAGGATCAACTTTCTCTGCATGGTTGGTATGCCATCAAAGTATGCCGAGTACATCCAAGCAAGTAGCCGTGCTGCTCGTAATCATGTTGGACTTGTTATGGTCTGCTTCAAGCGCCCTGACTTACGTGAACGATCGCAATATCACTATTTCTTACCCAATCATCGTTATCTTGAACGATTGGTGGAGCCAGTTCCTATCAATCGCTTCTCCTCTTTTGCTGTGAAACGTACAATACCAGGGTTAATTGTAGGAATGCTTTTAACGTACTATAGCAGAGTGCTGTACAACACTAAGCGTATCACAAAGCCATTAGATAACATGAACCAACTTCAGAAGATGATTAAGAGCGGCGATATTTCTATGGAGCAACTAAGTGATGACTTACAAAGCATTATTGGAGTGCATCACCCAAAGCTTAATGCTTTGCAACGTCGATACCTCATCGATAGTGTTACGCAGGCATTGCAGTTGAATTGGGATCAAATACAGCGTTCCTTCGAGTCACAGCTAGGAGACGCGGTACATGCAATGTCGAGCTTTCGTGATGTAGACGAGACTTTGGACTTTGTAGCTGATGGTGCAGCGAGTGTATTCGTGGATCGTATTCGCAATTCATAAGCAGTGAGTCTAGAGGAAATTGGAGCAGCAACATGTCAGAGATGCGCAGGGCAAAAAGCCAAGTTCTATTTCGCTATACACCAAAGGCCGTGTTTCGCTATAATGAGACAAATGGTTGGTGTGAGGTTAGCTCTATCGAGATGAAGAACACTCGAGCTCTACCCCCAGCTTTAGGAGAAGCCCTATGGCATGTACTGCACACATGGGATGCAATACAACCAGACAATTTTCCAGACCCCAAGCTCTTTCCAAACAAGTATGAAGTGGGTGAGCCATATCAAGTTCATTATACATTAGTACACCTCGTATTCGTGTGCAAAATGTGTAGACGGACTCAGTGGTATGAGAGCATCGACAAGCTAATGAGCGTCAACTACGGTCTAAATTGCCGCCGCTGCAATGGCAATGGTACTCTTGTTCAAATTCCATACGTCTACATTCACGAATGCGGAACAAGAGATAATGTCTTCATTCCTAAGCATCCCCATGATCATGTAATTGTGATGAATAATCGAGGACGCTTCCAAGAGTCAAATTGGTTCTGCGAAACGTGCAACCAGCCTTTGACAAAGCCAGGCAAACAGGGGCTAGGTATGCGCTTTTGTCAATGTGGTCCAAGGAAACTGAAGCGCGGTACCACATTGCAAGACCCCGCAGTACATTACACTCGTACAATCAGTTTAGTTGACACTGAAGACGCGATCTTGGAACAAGCTATTGAGAATACGAGCCTGGGAGAATCACTTCTGGCGGGCTTATTACGAACAGCACATTATAACGTTAAAGACTTTGAAGATTTGCTTACCCCTACGCCAACTTCAAGTGAGGCTCAAGACAAACGTGAGCACATTCGCCAGGAGCTAATGACTAGGGGCATAACCGATGCACAACAAGTAGATGTTTTTTTGAATGTGATGGAATCTCAGATGGTATCACCTCAAATAGTCAAACAACAGCACTTACGGAACGAGGTGCATATGTTACTGGAACCTACGTCATCACTTGTTGAACATGCTGGAACAAGTCGTCCGTTACTTGAATATCTTTTTGTACGCGACCATCCACGCATGCAGTCCCAGGAGTTATCATCGCTGCTGAAAGAAGCTATTGAACAAGGCGATAATCTGACCCAAGAGCGCTACAACTTGGACAAGAAGATAGCAGATAAACTGGGACTTACCAGCTTGTACATATTGGAAGCCTTTCCTCTTTTACTCGCGGCGATAGGATACAGCAGAGTCTATTCAGCTCCTAAACCCGCTACGACAACTAGGCTCCGACCGTTTATAACTAACAGGCCAAAAATCCCGCTCTACGCTGTGCGAAGTACTACCGAAGCCTTAATGTTTGAACTAGATCCTTGGCGGGAAGCAGCGTGGCTTCTAGAAAATGATTTAGTGGAAGCACCTGATACAGCTTTTGCGGATGAGTGTCATCTACGTCTATGGCTATTGCGTCAAAAAGAGATGTTTTTGCAAGAGAAGGATGCACATCTCGAATTATTGCCTTGGGAGAAGGAAAAGGGCTATCAAATGCCCAATCGCGCATCTGCTGCATTATTTGGTCTGCTTCACTCAATGAGTCACATGCTGATCATTGCAGCAAGAACACAAGTTGGATTTGAAGCGGACAGCCTAGGTGAATATCTTTTCCCCATTGCTGGTGCAGGTGTAGTTTACGCTAGCGGTCATCAGGAATTTACCATAGGTGGCATCGTTTCAGCCTTTCAGATGAATCTAGGCTACTGGCTCAACGCTTCCTATGAAGCGGCACAGCGATGTATTTATGACCCTTTGTGTAAATCACGAGGCGGTGCTTGTCATGCATGTTCTTACCTCCGCTTTAGTTGTCCCCACTTTAACCGCACTGTTAGTAGGTCATTCCTTCTGGGAGGACCAGTTAATGGCCTACCACATAATATCGTAGGCTACTGGAGTACAAAAACCTACTATCGTGCTATTGAGCTTAAACAGGAAGCGAACTCTAAATGATAGTTTCACCCACTCAAACAACAAAAGCAGGATATCTCTATATTGGAAAATCAGAGGATCTTCTTAAAGGACCACTAGGATGTGAGCTAAGTGGTAAAGTACAGTTAATCTTTACCTCACCTCCTTTTCCGCTTAACCAAAAGAAGCAATATGGAAACCTTCAAGGAGAAGAATATGTTAGCGGCTTTGTACAGCACGGTAAGACAGATCTTAGACTTTGTCAGGAATTTATTTGCCACAACCCTGCACGATTACCTTCACCAGGGCAATGGGTTACTATTGAACGAACAAGAGTAACAGATAGTTATACTCATTTGTGGTGGATGTCTCGAACAGATAATCCAAAAGCAAATAACAAAAACGTTCTAAGACCTTACAGCAAGTCAACAAATATTATGCAACGACGCGGAAAATTTAACGCAGGTCCAAGACCATCGGGACATGTTATCAGTGAACAAGCATTTCTCAAGGATAATGGTGGTAGCATCATGCCTAGCGTTCTAGAGATAGAACCTATTGATCCAAATAAAGATTCCAGACTACCAACAAATGCTTTTACCATCGCTCATACAAACTCGAATGATTACTATTTGCGCGAGTGCAAAAGACGTAATGTTGAACCCCATCCAGCACGAATGCCCTTACAGTTAATTGATTTCTTTACGCAATTTCTTACTGATCCTGGTGATCTTGTTTTTGATCCCTTCGCTGGTTCAAATGCTACTGGCTTTTGTGCAGAACGTACTGAAAGAAGATGGGTAAGTATAGAAGCTAACCCTGATTACGTTATACATTCTGATATTCGATTCTCTCAACATCTGTAAAGTAAATGGTAATTTACACAGGTAAGGCAGGGAGTGATCGTTTGGGAAGCGTCAGGACTGAGAACAAGCCCAGAGCGGAGAGGGGTCGCGACCATAGTAAATGCCTTCGTAGATTTCTCCCAAAGTGATGAGGCTGATAGCAATACCATCCGGCCACACAGAAGTAAGCAGGGAGACAGCTTGCTGTTTCCCTGCAAGATAGTCTACCACCCAATCACTATCTACCAGGTATTTCATAGCTCAACGGGAGGCTTGGTTGAGATTCTGCGGCTTTCGTAAATATCGGCGATCAGCTTGTCCGTGTCAACAAGTCCCTTCCAACCTCCCGCTGCTGCACGGAAAGCTTCATAGTCCGCTTTAGTTCTGGCTCGCTTAATCTTGTGCCTTGCGGGTGTAACTGGCATCAAAACAGCCAAATCCTCGCTATTCTTTCGTAGTATGTGAGGCCTCCTTGTCGTTCGCACTTCTTCAACAAGTCGAAGGAGGTCTGGAACATTGCTTATATCG
>WNGP01004471.1_pt1 | contig 12193 bp, 9 predicted proteins | sample 5407671 | NCBI WGS metagenome assembly WNGP01 (sample SAMN13153381, study PRJNA577476) | soil metagenome | isolation source: 40 cm soil or saprolite under Garry oak tree replicate 2 | place: USA:California | collected 2016-06-15 | reverse complement strand
TCACGTACATGTCGAGTCTCACCAATCTGGGATACACCGCCACGCAGTATGCGCTCTTGAGTTCAACCTATGCCTGGCTGGGAAAGATCTTGAAGGGATTTTCCGGTGCTGCGGTCGAAGGCCTGAGCACCACGCACGGCCTCATTCACGCCTACGGCATTTTCTTTATCGTTTGCGGACTGACCGGCGTACCTGCGGTCCTTCTGTTCGCGGCATTGGGTTACTGGCACAGGCGGAAGCAACCGGCGCCGGCCGATGTCTAGGAAAGTCTTCACTCGTAACGCAAAGCCGCTGCCCGGTCGACGCGCGAGGCACGCTCAGCGTCCTTGGCCTCGGCGTGCTCGCGCCCGTTCCTAGCTGGGGGGCAATGCTCAATGATGCGCGGGGCCAGCCCTGACGCTCCACACATGGTCGTGTTTCCAGCCTTAGCGGTCATGACGGCCGTGCTTTCATTCAATCTGCTCGGTGATGCCTGGCGCGATTGGCTCGATCCGCGGACCCGCTCGCAGATGGCCGCACAGGAGTTTTCCCGCTGAGCTGTTCTTGGTGTGTGAAAACTCAAACGCGCGACCGGACGATGGCAGCTCACTACTTGGTCAGAATCACCGGAGCACCGCGGCCCAGGCTCAAGGTGCGGGCGGCGTTGGCCTTATTCACGGCAATCTCGAGATATCCGCTCGAACCCACATAAGCAACGGGCTCGCCGTTGTTGCCGCGCGCAAAGGTATCCACAAGTCGCGTCACTTGATGGGTTCCCACCTGAAGTTTGACGGCGCCGCCGTTCAGCACCGAGTCCGGCAAATCTTCCGAGCGGAAATTGGTGATCAGATTGCCGAACGCATCGGTCCGCATAACCGCGCCTTTCATGGCTCCACCCGACTCCTTGGGGCGGGGAATGACGAACTTTTTATAGTCGCTGATCTCATCCCCCATGCTGGGGGTCTGCCAGCTTTTGGAAAGCCAAGACGCGACGGGGGCGAAGATGTCTCGTCCATGAAAGGTCTTGCTCACCGGCTGCAGGTAGTAATGTTCGACATTTGCGTTCCGAACGACCAGACTGTCTTTCTCACGTTCATAAATGACAGATAGCACGCCGTTGTCAGGCGCGACAAAATACTGATTATGAGCGCTGACTAGCAGCGGACGACGCTCGGTTCCCACACCAGGATCCACAACTACGACGTGGATTGTTTTCGGAGGAAAGTAAGAATATGCCGAGCCAATCGCCAGGGCTCCGTCGAGCAGATCAAACGCCGTGACGTTGTGCGTTATGTCTACGATGGTTACGTCAGGATTGATCTTCAGGATTACGCCCTTTAGCGTGCCAACCAGATGATCGTTGGTGCCGTAGTCAGTTGTGAGGGTGATGATCGCGTTGGCCAATGGATTCTCTCAGCTGGGATAGTTTGCTCACGGCGCCGAGACGGAGCCGGTCGGCACTCAGCACCTTTTGACGCTAACGGAGGTGCGCGCTCACGTCAAGAATTCGCGGGGCCACTGCTGTGCAATCGCCAATGGGCCGATCAAAGACGAAATCAGCAGCGATTCAGCCCGCACCCTGTTCGGGTGCGCAAAGATGCCAGTCCGGGTCAGGGAAATGAGCCCGGCAATACCATTGGCCGCAGCGCTCGCAATACTGCTGGGCGCTTCGTTCACAGGATTCATCGACGCGCGAGACTGCCTGGCAGAGTTGTGCTTTGGGTTTAACGGCTGTTGCATTCATCGCATCCTCCACGGCACGAAATTCGCTGCAGCAGGGAAGAGGGCATTCAGCGAGCGCGTTCTACTACGCCGACTTTGTCCACGCCACTGCAAGCAATATACACCCGACCGTCGGCCGTTGCCGCCATATTGCGCACCACGCCGCCCCCCGAAGGAATGGCGGCGCGCGCGAATTTTTCGGTCTGCGGATCGAATTGAATGATCGTGTTGGGCTTGACTCCCGATTCGCTGTACCAGACCTTTCCATCCGGCGTGATTGCGATGCCGTAGGGGCCCGAGTCGGGACCACCGGGTGAAACCCACATCTTTACGGTGCCGGTTGCGGGATCGAGCCGGCCCAGATTCCCTCCCTTGAAATCCGTGAAATAAACTGAATCGTCAGCCGCAATTGCCAGGCGCCGCGGCCGCGCTCCCTCCGGTAACTTGTACTCAGTGATAGATATCGTCGCAGGGTCGATTTTGCCCATCTTGTTTGTGCCGAGTTCACAAAAAAACGGTATTCCCTTGCTATCGATCTGGATCCCATAGGGCAGCGCGCTCTCGGTTTGCACCTTTTTCAATTCGATCTTTCCCGTGCGCGGGTCGAGCCGGCCTACGGCGTTCCCACCTTGCGCCGTAAACCAGAGGATCCCCCGCGCGTCGAAGACGGCAGTGTGAGGATCATCCACGCTTTCATCAGGCATCTGGTATTCCGTCACCTTGCCCGTTCGCGGATCGAGCTTACCGATGTAACCGCCGAAGTTCGCGGTGTACCAGATGTTTCCGTCTCTGTCCGCTACCAGGCCGTGCGGACCTGAATTCTTCCCTTCAACGAGCGAATACTCTTTGAACTGGCCGGTGGTGGGATCGAGCCGTCCCAGCTTGTTGGCCATCTGCTCGGTGAACCACAACGCGCCGTCCAGTCCGACCGCCGGATCATGAGGATGGGCGCCCTTGGTAGGCACGTCCCATTCACGAATGGTGACCTTGAGATCGCTCACTTCCGTGGCTGGCGCTGCCCCCCGCGAAGTGAGAGCAACTCCTAGCCCTAGCACCAATACTGCGGAGCTGAAAAGTATTCCGCTGTTTCTGTCCATGTGCACCTCGCTTCCCATCCGGGTTTGAGCCGCCGCACTGCAACCCCGGACCGCCTAAGCCCATGGTATAGCACACTCGGCCAGTCCTCCCATTTCGATTTGGCAGCTTAAGGGACAGAAAGGGCAGTGTCCTATAGTGGCTGTGAGTATAAAAGCTTGTCCGGCTTCTTCTAATAAATCCTAACACGCTGAACTGGCGGCACTTAACTGCCAGCAAAATTCCCGGTCTTTTGGAAAGTGATGGAAAACGGAACGCGCTGTGGCCTACTTTATTGAGTGTCGGGCCTCATGAAACTTCACTGCCAACGACGACTTGAGGGCGAAGCTAACTGGTTTCTGTCGCAAGCTACCCGTTTCTTGCGAAAAAATTGAGTTCCCGACATAGCGAGATCACAAACTAGCGGCCTGAATTGGTTTTCGGCAGCGTGCCAAGCCATTGTAGCGCCGAACTGATTAATCGCATTGCGCTCCGAAAGAGTGGCATCGATTGGCACCAAGTCAACGTCGTGAACGTTGACACCCCGCGCGTCAAGTTCGCCTAGCCTTCCAGATTTGGGGCATCGATACGGTGATTCGAACTCATTTCGACTTCCGATAATTGCCGCTCTAGGAAGAACTCAAGATTCCCACGCATGACCAAATGAGGAGACAATGTCACCTGATAGGAAGGACAGGACCCTCCCACAAGAAATTCATGAAGGACGCGGAAAGCCATGCGTCCCTGGGTATACGGACGCTGGCAAATCGTAGCCAAGACGCTGCCGGAACGGATGTGCGCCACCAGGGCGGGAAACAAGTCCGTCGTAATGATTGCCAATCGCTCCAGAATTCCCGCATCGCGCGCCGCTTCCAGCACGGGGATGGAAGCTTCGGTGGTGACGTAAATGCCAGCAAGATCAGGGTGGGCGTTAAAGAGACTTCGGCACTTGTCGTACGCTTCGGATTCGATGTGGTGCTCTTCGATCGTGCCGACCAACGAGATGCCCTGGTAATAACGCTTCAAGCTCTCCTTAAACGCTTCGCATTTCTCCACATGTTCGTTGATTGCCAGATCGCTCAGTGTGACAGCGACTTTGCCTGCGCCTCGCAGCAATCTCCCCAGTAAGTCGCCAGCAAGGGATCCACTGACCATGGTATCGATGGATACCACTGCTAAGCGGCCGGTGGTCGGGGCATCGGTGGCTACACAGATCACCGGAATTTGCGCCCTCATCGCACGTCGTATCCCGGTGCGCATTTGCTGCGGCCCGCTGGGAAAAGTGATGATCCCGTTTACGCCAGACTTCACCGCTTCTTCAAGGGCCTCGGCCTCTCCTTCGCCAAGCCGGGAGTAGGTCCGAAACTCGACCGCGGTGTTTCCCATCCCCAAGGACTGCGCTTCTTTCCTAATGCCGGCGCGCACTTCGTCCCAAAAGGACGTTGTACCTTTTAGAGTGTTTACGGAAATCCGCAGCTGACGGCGACGCGAGAGGAAACGTGCAGCCAGATTCGGCCGATACTGCATGGACTTGGCCATCTGCAGCACGCGCGTCTTGGTCAGAGGGCTTTGACCAGCGACGCTGCGACGAGATGTCGGCCCGGTTTCGGACTGGAGCACCAGTCAGGCTGGCGTGCGTCGCGTGGAATCCAGCGGGATAAGTTTCGGCTCGAGCAGAATCGTCTTTGGACGCACCGCCCTGGCTGAGTTAACCAAATCGATAGCCAGCCGTGCCGCACAAACGCCGATCGCCGTGCTCTGCTGATCCATGCTGCTCAGAGGCACGCGCAAGTAATCATCGAAATGAATATTGCCGCATCCAAGCAATGCGATGTCTGCGGGAATGCGCAAGCCGGCGTCCAGAATGGCTTGCATTGCCCCCACAGCTACGGGATCGTTGTAGCAGAAGATCGCATCTGGCCGTGGGGCCAGCCGGAGCAGCTCGTTCGCGGCATCGTAGCCGGCACCCTCGCCGGTCTCATCCACACGACCGCTGGTCGCCACATATTCAGGGCCAAGCGCGAGGCCATGCTCGGCAAGAGCACGCTTATAACCCTCGAATCGCCCGATCACTGGGCTCAGCTTGGCTGCGCTAATGTGCGCGATCTTCCGGCAACCAATCTCGATCAGGTGCTGCGTGGCGATGTAGCCGAGATGCTCGTCGTTGACGCCCACAAAGTGAGACGCGAAGCCTTCGAATCTGCGATCCAGCAGAATATAAGGAATACCTTCTTTCGCCACCTGCTGAAACGTCTGCGGGGTGAATTGCGTGGAGGCAATTAACAATGCGTCCACGCGACGGTCAATCAGTTGGTCGATAACTTGTCTCTCGAGTTCCGGGTGCTGTTCCGAGGAGGAAATAAGAAGCGTGAAACTGGCTCTCCGCAGAACGCCTGACATTCCACGCGCGAGTTCCGAGAAAAACTCATGGGCGAGATCGGGGATGACGAGACCCATCATGTTGGTGCGACCAGTCACCAGAGAGCGCGCTGAGAGATTCGGACGATAATTGAGCTCTTCTGATCGTCGCAAAACGAGTGCACGTGTTTCGGTGCTGATATCTGGACGGTTGCGGAGTGCCTTGGAAACAGTGACGACGGAAATGCCGAGGTCTCGCGCGATATCCTTCATTCGGATAGGCATGGAACTTGATCCCCATCGCAGACTACCATGGCTGCCTGACCTAGAGTCGCGGGACACTCTGCCCCTGGTTTGCGGACACCTCGCGCTTGGTCGCAACAGGCAGTCGCTAGGGCACATTCGAAGTGGCACGTTTGGGGAATCTTGACCTCGGCATGAATGAAATCTTCCACTACGATGAAGCTAACAATATGCTTGGCCCGTTATGGTTTCCCGGAGACGATCGATCCGGCGCTTCAACGCCTCGAAATCAAAACAATTAGTCGGCTGACCGTGAACGCTTACGGTAACGTTAAAGTTTTGCTTGACAGGAATTGGGCATCTAGTATTTAAATACTACCCACTTGAGGGTGTCCGGACAGAATATCGTTATTCAGGAAGGGGTGGTGTTGTGGAAAAGCGCACAATCTCATGTTTGGTTGCCTTGTCCTGCTGGATTCTTCTCGCCGGCGCATCGCTGCGAGCTCAGTCAATCTACGGCACGATAACCGGAACGGTTTACGACCCGTCCGGAGCGGTTGTGGCCAATGCGACTGTGATTCTTAAGAACGCTGCTTCTGGCGACGTTCGAAAAGGCGCCACGAACTCCGACGGATACTTTTCATTCTCTTCCGTGCCGACAGGCTCGTACAGCATAAGCGTAGAGGCTGCCGGCTTTGAGAAGATGGTGACGGAGGGCATCGAACTTACTGGCGCGGCAAGCTTGACTTTCCCGATTAAGCTGGCGATCGGCAGCGCCACGACGGAGGTCAAGGTCCAAGGCATCGCCGACCAAATTATTGCCACGGACACGGGCGAAAAGTCGATTACCCTTACTGAAAAGCAGTTGCAGGACTTCAGCGTTGTCGGACGCAATGCGGCGGAGTTCATCAAGATCCTGCCGGGCTTTGCTCCTCGGAACAACAGTGACGGGCTAAAGAGCGGATCGGATTTCTCTGGCGAAGTTATTGGAATCAACGGAAATGGCGACGGTGGGAGCCAGAGTCCATTGAACGGCGCTTATGTGGCGAACGGGGCCGGAGTCAACAACATTGATATTACGGCTGACGGCGCCCATGTTTCCGACCCCGGCTGCAACTGCGCAACGCCGGTCAACCCGAACACGGACATGATCCAGGAGTTTAAGGTACTGACCTCGAACTTCAGCGCGGAGAACTCCAAAGGCCCCATCGTCATTAATACGGTGGCCAAAGCCGGTGGACACGATTTTCACGGGGAAGCCTACTTTAGCGCTCGCCACTACGCAATGAACGCGAACCGATGGGTCAACGACGCCACGGGCACCCCCAAACCTGCGAACAAGTTTTTCTTCCCCGGTGGCAACATCGGTGGTCCGGTTCTCCTTCCTCACACGGATTTCAACCGGAACCGTGATAAGCTGTTCTTCTTTTCAGCCTTTGAGTACTACTTCCAGACGCTGGATACAGGGCTCCTTGGCGCGACAGTCCCTACCCAGAATATGCGGAACGGCAATTTCAGCCCGGCAGAGTTGGCGACCTTGGGCGCACAGACGGCGAGTGGTAATCCGGCCTCCCAAATCAGCAATTGTCTTACAATGAGCCCGGTCCCGACGACAAAGGATAACAACGGCAATTACGTTTGCGGTGGCTCAAATAACGCTGGCGACCCCACAATCCCGCGCGATTGGTTGGGCGGAATAGCAAATGGTGGATACCAAACTTTTCCTGGGAGCAACGCTCCGGCTCCGATTCCGGGTGGAGTTTTCACACCTACCCAAATCAACGCGATCGGCCAGGGCCTCATGAGTATTTTCCCAATGCCAAACGTCGTTCCGAGCAGCGCGACCTTTGGAGACAATTACATCAAGGAAATTGCCTTTAACCAAAACTCCTGGCAGTGGCTGTCACGCGTCGACTACAGCATCAGCGACAACACAAAGCTGTACGTTCGCTACAACCTGCAGAAAGAGACGCAGCAGTTTCCGATCGGCCTGTGGTGGAGGAACCCGCAGCAACTGCCATATCCGACTCCGATCCTTGGAAAGAACAAGTCCGATTCGGTTTCGGCAAGCTTAACACACGTGTTCAGTCCCACGCTCTCGAACGAATTCGTGTTTGGCTACACGTACATCGACTTCCCGAATGTGTTCGGGAACCCGAGCAAGGTCAGCAGGAAGGCCCTAAACATTCCATTCAACGGAATCTTCCACAACGGCGTCGACCAGATTCCATCTATATCGGGTTGGGGTGGAGAATTCCCCACAATATTCAATCCGGGCGGGTTCGAGGCCGGCGGGAGCGAAGGTCTTTTCGCGAAGAAGCACCTCCCGTCGGTCAGCGACACAGTTTCGAAGGTGTGGGGCACGCACACGGCGAAGTTCGGCGCGTACTACGAGTATGTGATCAACAATCAGCCGAACAACACCTATTCGAACGGCTTTGTCGCGGAAGCTGGCTGGGCTGGGGGCAGTAGTGGCAGCCCATATGCGGACCTGCTGCACGGCTTCGTGGGCAGCTATCAGGAATCGAATTTCAGCAACCTGCATAACGAGGCTTACAAAACACTCGAGTTTTTCGGTATGGATAGCTGGAGGGTGAACAAGCGGCTGACCGTGGACTATGGCCTTCGCGCGTCTCATCTTGGCGCGTGGTACGACCGGCAAGGATTCGGCTTCGCCGTCTGGAACCCCGCTCTGTACGTGCCAGGCTCGGCGGAATCCTCGGGTACCGGTTTTGACTGGCACAAGAAGGACAGCAGCGTGCCGCTCTCCGGATTCGCTAACCGCGCTCTCTACTATGCTCCTCGCTTCGGCTTGGCCTACGACCTGTTCGGCACGGGTAAGACCGTGCTGCGTGGCGGCTGGGGTCAGTTCTACTATCACAACGCGCAGTTTACACAGGGACTCGACCAGCCTGTCGGGGTAGAGACTCCCAGCGTAGGCAGCTTGACGTTTGCGCAAATCCAGGCGGTCGTACCGGGCACGCAACCCTTTGGTACGGGCGCGGTGAGCCGCACGGATGACCACAGCCCGCTCACGACGAGTTACAGTTTCACCGTCTCGCAGAGGCTGCCGTTCTTCTCTTCTTTGCTCGAAATATCCTACGTGGGCAACCAGAGCAAGTATGGGCTGAACCAGAACGGTGTGGGGACCAATGCCAACATCGTGCCGGCCGGAACCGTCTTCGGAAAAGGCAAGGATCCGTCATCGTTTAACAACGGAGCTGAATACCAGTTTGCCTCATTCCCGGTTTACCAGGTAATCAGCGTCGCGAACCATAATTTGTATTCCAACTACAACGCTCTGCAAGTAAGCTGGGTGCGCCAGAAGGGAAACTATGACATCGCCTTCAATTACACCTACAGCAAGGCGCTGGGAATCGTAGGCGGGGACCAATTGAACTTGAATAACGACTATGGCGCAGAGCCCTTCGATCGCCGCCACCTATTCAACGCGGCGTACTCGATCGAACTGCCAAAGATGGTTCACAACAACAAGGCGCTGGAAGGCGTCGTCGACGGCTGGCAGATTTCGGGCATTACTTCGGTGCAAAGCGGCGTCAATCTGACGGGAAACTCCAACAGCGGGAACTTCAACACAGCAGGGAATATTAATAACTCAGTTTCGGTAGGCACTTGTCCTGGCGTGCCGCCAGCGTGCGTTACGTACTCCCTGGTAACGCAGAACCAGTTCAGTTCGAATATCACGAACCTATCGATCAACGGCACGGACCAGATTCCATTGATGCCGATCCTCACCTGCGATCCGAGGAAGAATCTTGGCCCCAATCAGTTTATAAACGGGAACTGCTTCTCCATTCCGACGGTGCCGGGCAAAAACGGGCCGATCGTGTTACCTGAGTTTTTCGGGCCGTGGTTCTGGACGAGCGATCTCTCGCTCTTCAAGAACTTTCAGATGGGCGAACGGAAAAAATTCCAGTTCCGCTTCTCTGCCTATAACTTCATGAACCATCCGCTGTGGTCGTTCGCTGGGCAAGGCCCGGGCTCCAGCGATTTGAATCTCAACTTCGGCCCGACCGCAACTGGGCAGGCACAAACCAACTCGGGCTTTGGTGTGACGCCTATCAAGATAGGCAATCGCATCGTCCAACTTGCATTGAAGTTCTACTTCTAGCTCTCTCTGGCGGAGGGCCCAGTTACTCTCGAGCCGGGCGCTTTCGCTATACTGTTGTAGGGCCAAGATATGGGAAGCCGTTCAGCTTCGAGCTTAGCAGTGTGTGTGACTCGGCGAATGCTGTACGGCCTTTGGTTTTTTGCACTGTCCGCAGGCGTCTTGGCCGGTCAAACGCACCGGGCTCCCGGAGAAATCTTAAAAGAAGCGGCGTCGCTTCACCGGGCTGGCCAGCTAGAGCAAGCGATTGAAGACTACCGTTTGTTCCTCGAAGAATATCCTGATGTTGCGCCCGTTCGGTCGGACCTCGGAGCCGCGTTGGCAGCCGCAGGGCGTTACGAAGAAGCCATTGCCGAGTACAAGCGCGCGCTGCAACTGAAACCGCTCCCACAGGCCCGGCTTAACCTGGCTCTTGCCTACTACAAGACCGCGAGGCTTTCCTTGGCGGTTACAGAGCTCAAGAAAGTGCGCGAGGAAATGCCGGGTGACCTGCGGCCCGTGATGCTTGAGGCGGACTGCGATCTGCGGCTAGGGGAAAACAAGAAGGTGATCGAGCTCTTGGCTCCGGTGCAGAAAACGAACGGAGACGATCTGGCGATCGTCTATATGCTCGGGACCGCGCTGGTTCGCGACGGACAAACGGAGAAGGGGCAGATTCTGATCGACAGGATTTTGAAGAATGGCGATTCGGCGGAGGCGCGGCTTCTGCTGGGCACGACAAAGCTGATGGTGAATGATTTCTCAGGAGCGCTGGCTGATCTGCAAAAGGCGGTGGAGCTGAATCCAAACCTTCCGGAGGTGTACGCCTACTACGGCACCGCGTTGCTCTCCACGGGGGATCAAGCTGGGGCGCAGGAAGCTTTCGAACACGCCCTGCGAGATGATCCCAACAACTTCGATGCGAATTTGAGAATGGGAATGTTGCTTCGCAAGGACGAAAAATACGACGAGGCGCTAAAGTATATCCACCATGCGCTGGAGATACGGCCTGGTGATGTGGGGGTCCGCTACCAGATAGCTTCCATTGAAATGTCCGTCGGCCAAGTGGAAGAAGCGCGCGGTCACCTAGAATCGTTGGTTGCGGAGGCGCCAAATTTTACGGAGGCGCACGTTTCTTTGGCGACCGCATATTATCGCGAAAAGAGGAAGGCCGACGGCGACCGGGAGCGCGCCATCGTCGAGAAACTGAACGCCGAGAAGCAGGCTAACGAAAAAGGGATAAAGGTCGCGCAATGAAACCGCTGAGGTTGGGCTTTCTCATCGTTGCCCTTCTTCCCTCTTACGTTGCGGTGGCGCAAACGAAGAGCGCTCCACAAGGGAAAGCAGCCGGCGCGGCGAATGCCTCCGGCTTCGAAGCGCTGGTCAAGAAAGCGGAAGCTGCTCGGGAAGCAGATCAAACCGACGAAGCCATCCGCTTGTACACACAAGTGGTTCACATGCGGCCAGGATTCGCGGAGGGCTGGTGGTATCTAGGGATGCTTTTTTATGAGGCGGATCAGTACGCGGCCGGCCGGGCTGCCTTCCGCCACGTGACGGGCCTGAAGCCGGAAATGGCTCTGGGGTGGGCGATGCTGGGGTTGTGTGAATACGAGACTAAGGATTTTGAAAGCGCTCTGGCTCATCTGGAGAAGGCTGATCAGCTTAAGATTCCGAGCGAGCAAGGGTTTTATGATGTTTCCAAATACCATTTCGCGCTCTTGTTGATACGGTCGGGGCGATTCGAATCGTCCGTAAAAATCATCGGTGATTTCGCCAGGCAGGGCAAGGATGGCCCGCAATTCAGCGAAGCGATGGGGCTCGCGGCGCTTCGCAAGCCGTTGCTGCCCAACGAACTCCCGCCGTTGGAACGTGAGCTGGTTCTGGATGTGGGGCATGCTATTTGCGACTCCGCCGCAAGGCGCGCAGCGGAAGCGGAGCGCAAATACATTACCTCTCCGGCACAATGGTGCTGGAGAGCGACTCCGACAAGGCATTGGAGGAATGGAATGCCGAGCTAGCGATTTCGCCCGAACACCCACAAGCACTGGTGAGTATTGCAGCGGAGTACCTTAAGCGTGGTGAGTATCAGACGGCGCTGCCCTACGCCAAGAAAGCGGTCGAGGTGAGCCCCGGCTATTTTGCGGCTCATGCCATCCTGGGGCAGGTACTGGCAGAGGGAGACTTGGATGTATCCCGGGGAACGCATGAACTTGAGACGGCGGTCCGGCTGGCTCCTTGGCAGCCACAGGTGCATTTCGCGCTGGGGACCGCTTACGCCAAAGGCGGCCGGAAAGCGGATGCCGCGAAGGAGCGGGAGGAGTTCTTGCGGCTGAGAGGACAGAACGAAGTCGCGGTTTCGAAACCGTGATGAGATGGCGCCGGCAACTTCTGTGCTTGGTTCTTCCTGCAGCCGCTGCAGCGCAAACCAATTCGCGTGACGTGTCTGCGTGCGCCCCATGTCACGCTCAGGCGAGGTCACAGCCAGACACATCTATGGCGCACGCGCTCGAAACGGTTGAGGAGTGCAAGATTCTCATCGATCATCCTGTTCTTACTGCGAAGGTGGGCAGGTACTCGTACCGGATCGAGCGCAAGAGCAGCCAGAGCAGCTATTCAGTTTCGGATGGAAACAAGACCGTGACGTTGCCCATCCGATGGGCGATGGGAGCGAGTTCCGCAATTGGTCAAACGTATGTGCTGGAGAAAGAC
>WNGP01004066.1_pt1 | contig 12193 bp, 8 predicted proteins | sample 5407671 | NCBI WGS metagenome assembly WNGP01 (sample SAMN13153381, study PRJNA577476) | soil metagenome | isolation source: 40 cm soil or saprolite under Garry oak tree replicate 2 | place: USA:California | collected 2016-06-15 | reverse complement strand
ATTGGCGAACGTCGCCATCCGCATGCCCGTGGTGAGGTCAAAGCCGTTGACCTCCTGGGCGATCTCGTCGAGGGTTGGCTTGGTCGGGTCCTTGTAGTTGAGCGTCAGCGCCATGATCGGGTCAGGAAACTTGCCACTCCCCTGCTGATACAGCTTCTTCACCCGACCGAACAGATCGGCGAGGACCCAGTGGTCGTGCCGGGCATTGCCCTGCGGCGGGATCACCTGGTCCTTCCACTGCATCCAGCGTCCGCTGTTGACGAAGGAGCCGTCCTTCTCGATCCAGTGCGTCGTCGGCATCATGAAAACTTCGGTTTTGACCGAGCTCGGATCCACGCCGGGGGCGTGCCAGAATTCGGAGCTCGTGGTGGGCAGCGGGTCCATCACGACCAACCACTTCAGATTGCTAAGGGCCTGCATCACCCGGTTCGAATCCGGCCCGATGCTGGTCGCGGTCATCCCGCTCAGGATGAGGCCCTGCATCTTCCCCTTGAGCGCCTGGTCGTAGATGCTCATCCATGACGAGTTCTTGGCGGGCTTCGGGATGAAATCGAAGGCATACTGATTCGACTTGTTCGCGGCATCGCCGTACCAGGCCTTGGTGAGGCTGACCATGAACTTGCGGTAATTGATACCGAAGAAGTTCCAGGAGCGCGGGTCGTTGCGTTTCGAGGCACTCGCCTTGACGTAATCGTCGAGGTTCTTTTGGCCGGGCGCCGGGATGCGCAGGTAGCCGGGCAGGATCTCCCAGGAAATCGCGTTGTCGGTGTTCCCCTGGATGTTGGCGTGGCCGCGCTCGGCGTTCATGCCACCACCCGGCCGTCCCATGTTGCCCAACAGCAGCTGGAGCACCGCGCCGGACCGGATCAGCTGTCCGCCGGTCGTGTGATGGGTCAAGCCGACCGCGTAGACAACCGTCATCACCTTGTCCGGCTTGCCCATCTCGCCGACCAGCTGAGCGATGCGCTGAAATTGGTCTTGAGGTATGCCGGTAATGCGCGAAACCATTTCCGGCGTGTAGCGCGAGTAGTGCTGCTTCATCAGCTGGAAGACGGTTTGCGGGTCCTGCAGGGTCATGTCGCGCTTGGCTATGGCATTGACCGCCCCGTTGGTCGGCAGGCCGGCGGTGTTGGCGTTCGCCGCTGCCGTCGCGGCATCGTCGGCCTGGTAGCCCCAGCTGGCGATGTCGTACTTGCGGTTCGCGGCATCGTAGCCAGTGAAGAGGCCGTCCTTGAAGCCGTACGCCGTCTTCACCAGGAAGGAGGCATTGGTGTAGTTGCGCACGTACTCGTCGTGGAAGAGGTTGTTCTGCAGCACGTAGTTGATCAGGCCGCCGAAGTAGGCGACGTCGGTCCCGGTGCGGATGCGGGCGTAGATATCCGCGACCGCTGAGGTCCGGGTGAAGCGCGGGTCGGCATGGATGATCTTGGCCCCGCCGCCAGCCCCCGGCCCCCGCTTGGGGTCGTTCTTAGCGGCGACGAACCACTGGAAACCGACCGGGTGCGCCTCGGCCGGGTTGGCGCCATTGATCAAGATCAGGTCGGCGTTCTTGATGTCGCGCCAGTGGTTGGTCATAGCCCCTCTCCCGAATGTGGCGGCCAAACTGACCACCGTGGGGCCGTGTCAAACCCGTGCCTGTTGTTCTAGATGGACCAGGCCGAGGCCGCGCATCGTCTTCGCGGCGAAGTACCCTTCCTCGCTGCTGAAGGCGGCGCCGCCGGCGAAGGCAATCCCCTCCGTGCGGTTGACCGTGTTACCGGACGCATCCTTCGCGACGAAGGTCGCGTCGCGGGCGTCCTTGACGCGCTGGGCCAGCTTGGTGAGCATGTCGTCCCAGGTGATCTGCTGCCACTTATCGGAGCCGGGTGCGCGATACATCGGGTTTTCGACCCGGCGCGCGCTGGTGGCGAGCTGCATGGCGGTGGCACCCTTCGGACAGAGCCGTCCCTCGTTGACGGGGCTGTCCGGATTGCCCTCGATCTGGAGCAATTGCGTCGATCCGTCGGCGTTCGTTTTTGTGTAGGCGACCAGCGAGCAGCCGACCGCGCAATAGGGGCAAACGGAATGCGACTCCGTGGCGTCCGCGATGTGGAAGCTCTGCTTGGCCGCAACGGCCTGGGCCATGTCAAACCCGAGGGCGGTGAGGCCGGCCGCACCCGTCCCGGCGGCGCCGATCTTCAGAAAGTCGCGGCGCGTGACCTGTGGCACCCAATTCCTCCACGGAACCGCGTTTGCAGGCGACTAAACGTCAGCGTACTCACCGGGCTAGTGGGCTGTCAACCGCGTTCTCACTTACCCTCCCCTGCGTGCGGGGGAGGGCAGCCGTCCTCGCTAACCCTCCCCCGCTTGTGGGGGAGGGCAGGGTGGGGCCCTCGGTAACCCTCCCCCGCTTGCGGGGGAGGGCAGGGTGGGGGCGTGATACGGTGGCGAAGAGATGAACGCCTGGTTCGAGGCGCTGGGCCGCCGGTTCGCCGACGCCGCCGAAGCCCGCGGGACCACGATCGCCCCGCCGGAGATCGATCAGTCGGTGGCCGACGAGGTTCTGGAACTGGCCCGGGTATCGGCGCATACCAAAGAGCGGCGATTCGCCCCGCTCGCCAGCTTCATGGCTGGGATCGCTGTCGAACGGCTTCGTCAGAAAGGGCCGCTCCACCCGGCGGATGAAGCGGCCTATCTTCGATCCATCCGCGAAACGCTGGAGACAGAGCCCCCAGCCTGACCCCCACCCTGACCCTCCCCCGCAAGCGGGAGGGCAATTTCGGCCATAGCCTAAACTCCGAACCGCGGAAGGGCTGGATATGCCGGATCAACTGCGCACGTACACGATCAAGCCCGGCGAGATGGCGGAATGGCTTGAGGAATGGGGGCGCCTGATCGCCCCGCTTCGACGCCGGAGTGGATTCGAGATCCTCGGCGCCTGGACGGGGGAGTCCGATCAATTCATCTGGATCCTTCGCTACAGCGGCCCAAAGACCTGGGAAGAAGCCGATGCGGCGTATTACGCCTCCCCTGAGCGGACACAGATGCAGCCGGATCCGGCCCGCCACATCTCGGAATCCGAGCACAGGTTCATGTCCGCCGTCGATGTGAACTGAAAGGTTTGTCGCTGCGCGGACTAGTGCTCGTCGATCGTGAGATCGTCGAAGTTTTGCCAGGGAGTGGCCCATTGCCACCACCCATGGACCCATGGTTGGAGCAGGGTCGTGATGCGGCTATAGAAGAGGGGAATCACCGAACACTCTTGCTGGACGGCGACCCGGTCCGCCTCGTGGAACAGCGCCAGGCGGGTGGCGCTGGTTTCCTGGGCAAGCGCACGGTCGATCAGCTCATCGAATGGGGCCGACGACCAACGCTGCGTGTTGCTGGGACTGCGGCTGTGTAGCAGCGTATGGAGGAAGTACTCCGGGTCGGGATACCCCGCCACCCATATCGACATCGTTGCGTGGGCCAACTCGGCCGTACGAACGAGATCCTGAATCGGGAGGTCGACGGATTCGATCTCGAGCTCGAGGACCTCGCGCCAGGTCGCGATCAGGGCTGTCCAATAGGGGGTCGCCCAAGTGTGCACCGAGGCAAGCCGGAGCGGACCTCGATGTTCGGAACGCCGGTGCCACTGCCGAGCAAGCTCAGGATCAAAGGGAAGCGCCGAGTCCGGCGTATGCCCGAGCACGCCAGGCGGGACGAGACCGCCTGAGGCGGTCAACTGGTTGCTCAGCAGGTAGGGTTCCAGACGGCGCCGATCGACCGCATGGGCCAGCGCCTTGCGCAAGGGGAGGTCCAATCGATATGGCGCAACGGCGGACAAGGCGACGTAGTTCGCGACCGCGGGTGCACCGCCGAGGTTGAGCAGCCGAGCGCGAGCGATCGCATCCATGGCTCCGGCCGGCGGGTTGATGTGTGCCGCGATGTCCACATCCCGGCTCGAAAGGGCATCGATAGCGTCGGAGGATTCTCTGGCAAGCCATTCGACCGTCCTCACGTTGCCGTGAGCGCGATGCCAGTAATTGGGATCACGTTCAATGACGACCCGTTCGGGGTCGACGTGGGTGAGCCGGAAGGGACCGCTGGCCCGACCGTCACGAGCGCCACTCTGCCCCGGATAACAGAGAAGGAAGATCCAGTACGGCGCGGGAGCCCGCAGCCGGAACTCAATCGTCTTGGGACCGATCGCGTGGATCCCGACTTGCCCGAAGTCACTGATCTCGCCCGCCGCGTAGGCGTCGGCGCCCTGGATGGGCGAAAAGTGTGTCGATTCGGTGGATCCGACCTTTGGATCGAGGATGATTCGCATGCCTTCGATCAGGTCTTCGGCAATCATCGGGCTGCCATCGTTCCACCGAGCGTCGGGGTCCAGCTCGAAGTGATAGCGGCGCCCATCGTCGCTCACCTCCCAACGGACGGCGAGCTTGGGAACCACATACGGTCCCGGCCTGGCCTGGAGCAAGCAGTCGTAGAGCTGCCGTTGCAGCATCAGGTTAACCATGTAATAGGCGTGGGCTGGGTCGGCCTCGAAGGGGGCCGTTCGCACGGCAATTCGTATGGCTGCCGTCGCGGCCGCGGGCGCCTGCTGAGCTGGCGTCCACTCACTGAAGGCCCGTTGCCACGTGTCATTCGCCTCTCGGTATCGCATCGCAAGGTGAAGCGCGGTTGCCAGCTGGAACAGCGTTTCGGCCGCATCCTGCTGACGTCCTGCCTCTTCCAGCAGTGGTACCAGCGCGCGGTAATGACCGACCGCCTCGTCGAGTGCCCATTCCGCCAGTGCCTGGTCGCCGGCGAGCTTCAAGTAATGAGCGGCCTTATCGTGGTCGTCGGATTCGAACCAGTGGTGGGCGATCAGACCATAGACTCGGTCGAGGCGACCGGCGTAGTACCCCTCGTACCACTCGGCAGCGCGGCGGTGCAGCGCGGCACGCTTCGGTCCCACCAGCGTGTGATAAGCCGCCTCCTGGATCAGCGCGTGCTTGAAGCGGTAGACCGGTTTTGCTCCACCGGATTCCTCGCGCAGAAGGTCCAGGCGAAGCAGGTGGTGCGCGGATTGGCGGACCGCCGCGGTGCTAAGGCCGGCCACCGCCTCGATCAGCTCCAGCCCAAACGTCCGCCCCAGCACCGAGGCTGACGTGAGCGCCTCGCGCCATTCGGGTTCGAGGCGATCGATGCGGGCGATGATGACACCTTCCAGCGTCTGCGGGATCTCGAGTGTTTCTCCCGCCCTCAGCTGCCAGTGGGAGTTCTCTGGCACAAGAGTGCCGCTGTCAATCAGCGAGCGTATGAGCTGCTCCAGATAGAAAGGATTGCCTTCCGCGTAACGGAGCAGCCCATCGCTGACCGCTGCTGGAAGGCGTCGATTCCCGGCGAGCGCGTTCAGCAGCTCGTTTTCGGACGGGCGCCCGAGCGGCTGCAGGTTCAGCTCGCGAAAAAGATGACGGTATTCTCGCGCGGCTTTCTCCTTCAACAGCCAGGATGCGTGCTCGGTTTCCGGTCGTTGACTTAGGGCCAGCATGATGGGTGCGCCTTCAGCCAACGGGAGCAGCCGTTCAGTTAGGGCGAGGGACGTGGGGTCGGCCCAATGCATGTCGTCGAGCGAAACGACGACCGGCCCCTTTGCCGCAACGCCCTGGAGCAGCTCGGTGAAGACCTCGAAGGTGCGGAACTGCAGAGATTCGGGCGAAAGAGGTTTGAGCAAAGCGGCAGCCTCGGGTTCGAGGGTGAGGCCGAGAACGGTCGCCAGGTATGGATAGGTCTCAGCGCCACGCCCGGGAAAGGCTTCCTCCGTCTTCCGGCGCAGTCTCACGCGCAGTCGAAGTTCGGGCTCGGTGGGGCTGACCCCCAGCCAGTTGCGAAGAAGATCGCGATAGGGCCAGTAGGGCAACGACTCGCCGTAGGAGACGCAGCGCCCTTCCATCCATGCGTAATCACCCGTCGCGGCCGAGCGCTGGCGGAGCTCGGCGGCGAGGCGGCTCTTGCCGATGCCGGGATCGCCGACGATGAACAGTACCGCTCCGCGGCCGGCCGCAAGCCGGTCGACGAGCTCGAGCGCCACAAGCATCTCGGCCTCGCGCCCCACCATCGGCGTCGTTGGTTCGGCCGCGCCCCGCAGGGCTGCCTCGCGTGCGCCGGTGACCGGGAAGGCGACCACGGCGTCGACCTTACCTTTGAGTTGAAGGCTGCGCGGCTGGCCCCAGTCAAAGAGGTTGACAACCTGCCGCTGGGTGACGTCCGAGACCAGGATCCCGTCGCCGGTCGCGGCGGCCTCGAGTCTCGCGGCCGTATTCACCGTGTCGCCAACCACGCTGTATTCGACGCGCTCCCCAGCCCCGACCCGCCCGGCGACGACCTCGCCGGTATGGATTCCGACCCGCATCGAGAAGCCTTCGACGCCCCAGCCGCGACGGACCTCTTCGGCGTATTCGCGAGCCGCCGCCATGATGTCGAGCCCCGCGCGAACCGCCCGCTCCGGGTCGTCCTCGTGGGCAACGGGTGCGCCGAAGAGAGCGAGTAGGCCATCACCCATCAGGCTGGTTACGGTCCCGCCGTACGCCTCGACCGCGTGGATGGCGCGGCTGATGGCGCCGCCGATTACGAGCTTCGCCTCTTCGGGGTCGAGCCGTTCGCTGAGCGCGGTCGACCCGGCGACGTCGGCGAACAAGGCCGTCACGATCCGGCGCTCGTCGCGCAGCTCAGCCATCCACGAAGATCTTAAGGATGGTGCAGCCGGGTGGGGTCCCAGAGGGCACGCGAACTTTCCTGTTTGCGGATCTTCGTGACTACACAGCGTTCGTCGAGCGTCACGGTGACCGGGCCGCCGCGGACCTCGTGGCTGCCTATCGAAAGCTGATCCGTCAGCGGATCCTGGAATCGATCGGGGCCGAGATCAAGGTCGAAGGCGATGCCATGTTCGTGGTCTTTCCATCGGCTCGCCAGGCAATTGCATGTGGCGCCGCGATCCTCAGCGACGCCGCCGTCCGCACCCAGGCCGACCCCGACCTCCCGATGCGAGTTGGCATCGGATTGCACGCAGGAGAGCCGGTGGCCCAGGACGGCGACTTCATCGGATCGGCCGTGAACGTGGCGGCGCGGATCGGCGCCGCCGCCGGCGCCGGCCAGCTGCTGATCTCGGAGGTGGTGCGCGCCCTGGTTCGCACCGGCGCTCCCTTTCCGATGCGCGACCGGGGGCCGGTCACACTGAAGGGCCTCTCTGAGCCGGTTCGTCTCTATGAGGTTGTCTGGAGCGACGTGTCCCCGACTGATAGCGCGGCGCTGATCGAAGGCAGCGTGATTCCTTTTCCGCAGCCTCAGCGATTGGAGGCACCCGGGTCGTCACTGGTTGGGCGCGACGACGAGCTCGCACTCTTGAGGTCCCGTGTGGCCGCGCTTTCCCCGAACCCTCCCCCTCCGGGGGAGCGCAGGGTGGGGGCCACCGGAGGCACGGTGATGATCGCCGGCGATGCCGGCATCGGCAAGTCGCGCCTGCTTCGCGAGGCCGTGACCGGCTCGACGCCGGCCCTGCTTTATGGCGCCTGCGGGCTCTCCGAAGCGCCGCCCCCCTACGAGCCCTTCGTGGCGGTCGTTCGCAGCATCATCCGGGAGCCCAATGGCGAGGCCGGACTGCAGGGCGTGGTCCCCGAGCTGCTGGCATTGGCACCCGAGAGCGCCGGGTCGAGGCAACAGGCGCCGGATCGAGACCGTCTCTTCGGCGCGTTTCTCCGCCTGCTTCGGCAGTATGCTCGCGCGCGACCGACGGTCCTGGTTGTCGAAGACTTGCATTGGGCGGACGAGGCAACGCTGGCCATGCTCCAGTTCCTGATCGGGGAGGCGGAGCCGACGCCCTATCTGGTCGCTGCCACCTATCGAAGCGATGAGCTGCATCGCCGGCACCGCATCCGACCATTCCTGGCGGCGCTCGCGCGTCGACCTGATGTCGTCACAATTGCCCTCGCGCCGCTATCGGCGGCCCACGCCCTCGATCTGCTTCAGGGGCTTCCGACACTGAAGGCGGCGTCCGCGTCTGAAATGGAAGCGATCAACCACCGCGCTGAAGGCAACCCACTCTTCCTCGAGGAGCTGGCGGAAACACACCAGCTCGGCCGCTCCGCTGTGCCCGCCTCGGTCGCCGAGACCGTGTTACAACGGGTCGCTCGTGCCGGCGACAATGCCGGGCGTCTTCTCCAGTACCTCGCCGTGACCGGGGCCCGCGCGAATTACGACCTCCTCGAGCCGCTCATGGGCGAGGAGGCGGCGCTGCTGGAAGGCGCCCGGGCCGGCGTCGAGGAGCACCTCGTTCAGGAAGACGACGACGGGCTGTCGTTCCGGCACGCGCTGATTCGAGAAGCCATCCTCTCAGACCTGATGACTCGGGAGCGACGCGCTTTGCACCGCAGCGTGGGCGAGGCGATGGAACGCTTGCACAAGGACGAGCCCGAATACGCCGGCGACATTGCGCAGCACCTCGGCGCGGCCGGCCTGGCCGATCGAGCGCTCCCCTTCGCAATGACGGCCGGTGAGCGCGCGCTGCGACTTGCTGCGGCCGAAGAGGCGGCCCGCATCTACGAACACGCCGTCGAATGGTCACAGCCGTCGACGCTTGACCGTATGCGGGCGCTGGAAGGTCTTGGCCGCGCCTACGCTCGCGACCTCTTCGTGAAGAAGGCCACCGCAACCTACCAGGAGGCGCTTGACCTGGCCCGTTCGATCGGCTCGCAGGGCGATGTTGCCCGTATCACACTGCGCCGGACCTTCGTCTTGCCGTGGGGCCGAGAGGAGTACGCCTCGTGGCAGGCGTCGTGGGCGGCGGCCGAGCCGCTCGATCAGCCGGCAACGCTGGCGCGGATTGCCAGCGGCCTCGCTCGGCGGGCGTACCTCTACCTCGAGGACGATGGCGGAGCAACCTGGGTCGAGCGGGCGCTCGTCGAGGCGCGTCGCGCCGGAGGGCGGGGGCAGGAGTTGTTTGCCCTTCGCCTTCAACTCCAGTACCAGCACCGCCCCGGCTGGCAAGCAGAGGAAGAGGCCCACATCCGGGAGCAGCTCGAGCTTGCGCTCTGGGACGACGACGGCGTGCTCAGCATGTACACCGACTTCTACGTTCGTGGCTGCCGCGAGTCGGATGAGGCCGAGCGCGAGCGGATTCTGCAGACGGGCCGCGACTACGCCGACCGTCTCGCGATCCCGGAAGGGATCGTGTTTCGTTACGGGGTCGCTTGGGTCAATTGGTTGACCGGCCGCTGGGACCGCGCCCGTGCTTTGTCGGACCTGATTCGCTTTCGGTGGTCCGACGATGCGCCAGTGGTTTATCCGAGCGTGGGACCGATCGCGGCCAGCGTCGCCATCGAAATCGACGGGCCGGAGGCCGGACGGCGGCAGCTCACCGATGCCACGGCGCGTCTGCGCAAGACCGAGACCTGGAGGGCGCTGCTCTGGGCGGCGGCGCATGAGGCGAATCTGCACCTTGCGGAAGGCCGCGCTGCGGCCGTCCTCGAGAGCTTCAAGCCGATCTTTGAACCGCGACCACCGAGTCTTTACGATGTCGAAGACTTCGCGCTGGCGAGTCGCGTTGTTTTGCCGGCTGCCCTGCTGGCCGGCGATCGCCGCGTTCTCAGCCGATGGATCGACGATCCGACCGTGGCCGCTGGCGGAGCCATGTACGAGGCTGCGGTCGATCACGCGCGGGCGATCGCGGCTCTCCTCGATGGCAACCGCACCGCCGCCGACGCATCGTTCGCGCGGGCAAGCGCCGCGTACCTCGAGCGGGGCTGGCTGCTCCTCGCGCACGAACTGGCCTGGCAGTGGTCGAGGACCGGTTCGCCGGCCGCGAGCCAGGCGTTGCACGCTGCGGTAACGTTCTACGAGGCGCAGGGGGCGACGTGGCGCCTTCGGTGGCTGGCCGAGCGGCGCGACGCAGAAGTGGGAGGGGCCTAGTGGCGAAAGATGGCAGCCTGGAGCATCTCGACATCTCGGTCTCCGACCTCGAGCGCAGTGGCGCGTTCTGGGCCGCGTTCCTGAAGGATCTGGGCTATCGCGAGTTTGCGAAATCGGCGACCGGGTGGAGCTGGACCAACGACGAGTCCACGGTCTTCCTGCTGCAGGCGGAATCCGGGTATCTCGATCCGCCCTATCACCGCAAGCGCGTCGGCCTGAATCATCTGGCGTTCAGTGTGTCCGACCCGAAGCAGGTGGATGCGATGGCCACCCGGCTCAAGGAGCGCAACATCCCGCTTCTCTACGGTGGACCTCGCACCGGGCGGACGACCTATGCGGTCTTCTTCGAAGATCCCGATCGCATCAAGATCGAAGTCGTCGCCCCACTGGCGGCACGCACCTTGGTTTCCCCTCCCCCGCTTGCGGGGGAGGGTAGGGTGGGGGCTCCGTCCGGGGGAGGGCAGGGTGGGGGCGCCGGAGGCTCGATCACTGCCACCGAAGTCATCACCTACGCCGGCGCCCTGGTCACGCTTGCGGGACTTGGCACGTTGCTCGGCACGCAATACCGGCAGCTCGGCGTCATCGGCCGGCTGGCCATACCTGGACTGGTCGCGATTGCCGCCCTCCTCGTGGCACGCGCCCTTCCCGGCGAGCGGGCACGTGCGCGTCGCGCCCAGACCAGCCTCCTCACGCTGGCTGTCGCGGCCATCGGACTGTTCACCGGTCAGTTGCAGGCAGAGATTCTCGGCGGCCCTGACGCCGCTATCCCGCCGCAGACGGGGTATCGGATCATCCTCGTCTCTGCCCTGGTGGCGGGGATTCTCGCCGCGGTCTTCCTGGTGCGCGTGCGTGCCGGCCTGCTGGCGGCGGCGTTGAGCGTCTCACTGCTGGTGGCAGCCATCATGTCGGTCTTGCGTTTGCAACTGGAGCATGGATGGGCGGTCGAAGCGATCTTCCTCATCACGGGTGCCATCCTGGTCGCGGCCGCCGAGTATGGCCGGCGGCAGAAAGTGTTGTGGGCAACGGAGGTGCTGGCGTTCGCCGGGCCATCGATGGCGATCATCACCGCCTTCATCACCGCTCAGGACGGCAACCTGCCACTCGAAATCTTCGGCGGCGTGTTGGCCGGCGTCGCATTTGCCGTCTCCGTCTACCGGGGCAGTGCCGGCTACGCCTTCGCCGGCGGCGTCGGTTTGTTCGCGTTCGTCCTCGACATCGAGTTCCGTTATTTCCAGAGCAGCCTTGGGTTCGCCGTCACCCTGGTCATATCGGGCCTCGTACTGCTCGGGATTGCGTTGCTCTTGGCGAGGCTCCTCCCGCGCCTCAGGCGTTAGTATCCGGAGAGGACGGCCACTAACCACGGGAGGGGAAACGTGCTCAGCGATTATCCGATCAACGTCGTTCTACTTGCGACGGATCTCGACGCCACGAAGGACTTCTATGCCAATAAGGTCGGCTTGAAGATCCTCAATGAGAGCCCCGGGGCGCTGGTCTTTAAGTGCGGCGGCGACAGCCAGTTCACGGTGACGAAGAGCACTGTTGGCACCAAAGATGACCAGACTCAGGCTTCGTTCCGAGTCAAGGATGTCCGGGCGGAAGTCGCCGAGCTGAAAAAACGCGGTGTCAAGATCGAGGACTACGACACGCCCAGTCTTAAGACCGTCGACGGTATCGCCGATATCGGCTTCGCGTGGATGGCCTGGTTCATCGACCCGGGGAAGAACTGCGTCGGCATGATCCAGATCAAGTCATGAGTTCCGAACAGCCGACCCCTCGGAAGCCGCCCCCTCAGATCCCGACGGACATGAAGGCGTTCAATCGCAAGCTGATCGAGGAGTTCCGCGCCAATCGTGGGCAGCTCAGCGGTCCGATGGCAGGCCGGACACTCATGCTGTTGACCACGACGGGCGCGAAGTCCGGGAAGGAACGGACGGCGGTGCTCGGATTTGGGAAGGACGGCGATCGCTACGTCGTCATTGCGTCCGGGAATGGTGCCCCGTCGCATCCGGGCTGGTACCAGAATCTGCTCGCTCGACCGATCGCAACCGTCGAGGTAGGTCCCGACAAGTTCAAAGCTCGCGCGCGGACCGCGCGTCCCGAGGAGCGGGAACAGCTCAAGCATTTCGTGCCCTACATCGAGCAGCAGCAGACGCTGACGAAGCGCGAGATTCCGATCGTCGTCCTCGAGCGCGGATAAGCTGCCCAATAGGACACGACCTTCTGCCCAAAAGTCTTGCCGCCCGCTCGTTGGCTTTCGCAGATGCGGTGATCAACATGTGTT
>WNGP01004065.1_pt1 | contig 12195 bp, 13 predicted proteins | sample 5407671 | NCBI WGS metagenome assembly WNGP01 (sample SAMN13153381, study PRJNA577476) | soil metagenome | isolation source: 40 cm soil or saprolite under Garry oak tree replicate 2 | place: USA:California | collected 2016-06-15 | reverse complement strand
CGCATCGAAGGTCAATCCGGCAAGTCCGCGGCGACAGTATTGTAAAGCAAAGCGGAGGCGACATATTCATTGTCGCCTCCGCTGCCTATGCCAAACAAGGAGCTTCTGAAAGCAGAATGCTCGATTATTTCGAAAGCTGCCGCAGCTGCCGGCGTCTCACGAATTGAGTTGAAAAAACCGCCGCCAACAGACCCACAATCGGGAAAAGAGTAGTCGCTTCCGGAATCGGAGCGACACCAGTAGCCGCGCTCCACTCCTCGAATCCGCCATTTCCCTGACCGGCGAAGTAAAGGTAAACGTACTTGTCATTAAGGTTGAAGCTGCTCACCGGGACGAAAAGGAACGCATCAAACTTACCGCTGCCCGTCGCCGTCGTAATGACAGAATTGGTGGTAGTGCCGCCCGGATTCATGTTGTAGACGAGGGTGCCGAGCGCAATCGTGCCATCAGGATTCAGTGACATCGGCAGCAAGTTAGGGCTATTGGCGGTATAAATTTGCAGCTGAGTCAAAGTGAAGGTGTGGTTGGAAGCGCCCGACTGGTTCGCATCCAACATGAATTTGAAATACTCCGTGCCGTTAATGTCGAACTGCATCAGCGAGGAGAGGAGCAGGCTGTGCTGGAAGTTGTGCGGATTCTTGTCATCGAATGGGAAACCGCCATCGGTATTGTATCCCTGCTCGGTGGGGCTGGCTTGGACGCGCAGGAATGGATCGATAACACCGGTCCCACCAGCTTGCTGATCGGTCGCAAAGAAAAGAGCATCCCCAATTGTGCCGTTGGCGCCGGGTCCGGTCGTGAGGTCAACGACGGTCGCGTGCGCACTGGTGGCGAATAAGAGCGACCCGGCTGCGATGAGCAGTGCGCTAAGCGCACCGTCAATGACAATTTTTATGCTACCCATAAACTCCAGCCTGACCAGGCGCACTTTTTACCTGAAAAGCTTGCCTAAACGCAAGCGAGAAAAGCAATTCTTGCGGTTTTTGTCACCCATCACCGCCGATGGCGACGCGCTCGGTCCCGCAGTCGACTCCCCTTCGATCCCTGCCGGCGCTCAGCAGCTTTTGTCCAACTCTCAATTACGTCTAGATTTGATCGCGTGACGTCAATCTGGAACCGAGCCAACCCGCAATTGCGCGATCTCGCCGTTTACGAGGCGGGCAAACCAATCGAAGAGACGGCGCGGGAGTTCAATGTCGATCCACGCGACATCATCAAACTCGCTTCGAACGAAAACCCGCTCGGCCCGTCTCCAAGAGCGATCGCGGCAATGCGCGCCGCGATCGGATCAGCGCAGCTTTATCCAGATAGCGGCGGTTTTTATCTGCGCGATGCCCTCGCTCAAAAACTTGGCTTCGCCCGCGAAAACATCATCCTCGGAAATGGCTCGAATGAAGTAATCGAATTCCTCGGCCACGCCTTTCTCAATCCGGGTGACGAGATCGTTACCCCAGCTCACGCCTTTATCGCCTACAAACTCATCGCGCATCTTTTTGGCGCGCGCACGAGCGAAGTCGCAACGCCGGATTTTCAAGTGGATCTCGATGCGATGCTCGCGGTGATCACGGCCAAAACCAAAATCGTCTTCATCGCCAATCCAAACAATCCAACCGGATCATTGATTGGACAGGAGAAGATCGACAATTTCCTGACGCGTGTGCCGGACGAGATCATCACCGTTTTGGATGAAGCCTATTTCGAATTTCTGGACGATCCACCCGATACACTTCGTCATGTGCGCAATGGCCGGAATGTTGTCATTTTGCGCACGTTTTCGAAAATTCATGGGTTGGCCAGTCTGCGCGTGGGCTATGGAATCGCGCCACCGGAGCTGATCGAAGTGCTTAAGAAAACCAGGCAGCCCTTCAATGTGAATGGCGTTGCCCAAGCCGGTGCGCTGGCCGCTCTCGGAGATGACGAACATTTGCGGAAAAGTAAACGCGTAGTGGATTCCGGTCGCGCTTATTTGGAAAACGAATTTCGCGCGATGAAATTGAAATTTCGTCCAAGCGCGGGAAATTTTGTCTTCGTCAATGTGGGCGATGGACCGACCGTCTTTAAGAAGATGCTCGCCCGAAAAATCATCGTGCGGCCGCTGCGCGGCTACAACCTGCCCGAATGGATTCGCATCACCGTGGGCACAATGGAGCAAAACGAAAAATGCATCGCAGTCTTGAAGGAAGTGCTCTCGTAAGACCGACGTCTTTGGCCAAGGACGATTCTCATTTGATCGCAACCGAAACAATCGCCGCGATCTCGACACCCGCTGGCGAAGGCGCAATCGCCCTCGTGCGAATCTCTGGTCCAAATGCCATCCCAATCGCGGACAAAATTTTTCGCGGCAAAGAAGCGCCGCCGGAATTTGCTTCTCACGTTCAGCATTTGGGCGAGGTCGTCAGCGAATCAGGAGACTTGATCGACCAGGTCATGATGTCGATCCATCGCGCGCCGGCCAGTTACACGGGCGAAGATCTTGTCGAAATTAGCTGCCATGGTGGAACATTGGTGACGGCGAAAGTTCTCGAAGCTTGTTTGCGCACGGGTGCGCGGAACGCGCGTCCGGGAGAATTTACCGAGCGCGCTTTTCTGAATGGCAAAATGGACCTGACCCAAGCGGAAGCCGTGATCGACTTGATTCGCGCTCGCACCGACCTGGCCCTGCGCTCCGCCACCGAACAGCTCGAGGGCAAGCTTGGTGAAAAAATCGCAAGCACTCGCCGCTCCCTGGTCGATCTTCTCGCCCATATCGAAGCCTCAATTGACTTTTCAGAGGAAGGAATCGCGCCCGACGAAGGCGATTCATTGCGCGCGCGACTCGACTCAGTTCGCGAACAAATTGCCGCGCTTCTTGCAACTGCCGATCACGGCCGCATTTTGCGCGACGGAGTCCGGATCGTGATCTATGGAGCGACCAATGCTGGCAAATCGAGCTTGCTCAATCGCCTCCTCGGTTACGAACGCGTGATCGTGAGCGACACCCACGGCACAACCCGCGATACCATCGAAGAAACCGTCAATTTGAGCGGGGTTCCGGTTCGTTTGCTCGATACTGCCGGCCTTCGAACATCGACATCCGACATCGAACGCGAAGGAATTGCACGCACCGAGCGTTGGCTGCAAAAAGCTGACTTGCGCCTGCACATTGTCGATCGAAACGCGCCGCCCCCGGGTCATTTCGAGCAGAACGCGAATGGGAACGAACTCCTCGTGCTGAACAAGAGCGACCTGTCCGAACATCCGGAATGGAAAAACACCAATGCGCTTCGGGTTTCTTGCGTAACCGGCGATGGCTTGGGGGACCTTGAGAACGAAATTCTTTCGCGGATCAGCAAACAAAATTTGCGACCGGAAAACGCGCTCGCCATCAACATGCGTCATCGTGATTGCTTGCGCCGCGCTCTGGAAGCGTGTGATCGCGCGCGAAAGACCTTGGACGAAACATTCTCACCTGAATATCTGTCGGTTGACCTGAACGAGGCTTTGGAAGCAGTGGGCGAAGTGATCGGCACGGTCGGTGTCGAACAAATTCTGGATTCGGTCTTCGGCCAATTTTGCATCGGAAAATGAAGGACGCCTACGAGCGATTCGTTAGGCCGCTTCTCTTTTCAATTGATGCCGAAATCGCTCACCGGTTCACAATCGAAAGCTTGCGCGCAGCCTCGCATGTCGATCTTATCCTGCGCGCCCTGAATCTTTTTCAGCCGTCGGCCAGCCCGAAAAAACTCTTCGGTCTGACTTTTCCAAACGCAATCGGCCTTGCCGCCGGTCTCGATAAAAACGGCGTCGCGCTGCCGGCATGGTCGGCAATCGGGTTTGGTTTTATCGAGATCGGCACGGTCACGGCGAAAGCGCAGCCGGGTAATCCGAAGCCGCGAATCTTTCGTTTCCCCGAACAAAACGCGTTGATCAACCGGCTCGGATTCAACAACGAGGGCGCCGACGCGATCGCACGGCGATTACGCAAATTGCAGCGAAGCAGTCGTTGGCCGGAAGTGCCTGTTGGAATCAATATTGGAAAATCGATGAGCACGCCGCTAACCGAGGCCACTGAAGATTATCTCTATTCGTTCCGGCTTCTGTGTGAATTCGCAGATTACATCGTTCTCAATGTCAGCTCACCGAATACACCCGGCTTGCGTGAGTTGCAGGGGGCGGATGCGCTTTCCGAATTACTCTCGGCGATTGGCGAAAAGAATCTCATCACCCGTAAGCCAATCGTGGTGAAAATTGCGCCGGATTTGGCGCCATCCGAACTCGACGACATCGTTTCAACGTGCGAAACCAACAAGGTCGCCGGGATCATCGCTACTAATACAACTGTCGATCATTCATCGATTTCCACTGCCCAAGACGAGCAGGGCGGATTAAGCGGCGCGCCGTTGCGGGGGAAATCCACCGCTCTCGTTCGCGAGATCGCCGCCAGATCAACAATGCCCATCATCGCCTCCGGCGGAATTATGGACGCGGATTCCGCGCGAGAAAAAATCGAAGCCGGCGCGCGACTTCTCCAAATTTATACCGGCCTGATCTATCGCGGACCCGGATTGCTGCGTGAGATCGCAGAGGCACTCCCATGAAGCTGCATCGGAAACTCGCAAAGCTGGCGCGCCGGGAAACGTACCGGCGAGGCTGGCGAAGAGCGCAGCGTTCGGTTTTTCGATTGCCCTTGGGGCCGGTTCTCGCTGGCCTTGATCAAAGCCGGCTCGCCGAAATCCAAAAACTTTACGCCGGCGAGAAATATGCCGATGTCGATCAATGGCTGCGCGTTAATCGTGAGCGAGTCCAGGATTTGAAACTGCATCGCTCTCGACCCCTGCGCGTGCTCGATCTTGGGTGCGGCGGCGGCTTTTTTTTGTTCATCCTGAAACGGCTCGGTCATTCCGTTCTTGGACTCGACGTCGATGAATCGCCCCTTTTCAAGGAATTGCTCGAAGTCTTTGGCGTGCCGCGCACCGTCTTCCGGATTCAGCCATTCGAATCGCTCCCGAATCTTCATCAACAATTCGACTGGATCACGGCGTTTTCGATTGGATTTGATCGAAATCGCCCGACGAACGCGCGTTGGGGGTCGAAGGAATGGGATTTCCTTCTTCGTGATCTGCAACGGCGACTTTCGCCAGGGGGCAAAATTTATCTAACGCTCAATCCGCTCCCAAACGGCGATTATCTGACTCCAGAGTTGCGCCAGTTTTTTTCCAGTCGCGGCGCCGACATCGAGCGGGAACGAATTTTCTTTACCAAGGGAGTCCGCCATTAAGGGCCGGAAGTTATTTCTTCTTCCAAGGCTTCCACGGCTGGAGGACGTTTTTCTGGCGCAACTTGCATTGGTCGCTGACCAACGTGAATTGCAATGTGTCATCCGTCCGCTTGAACTTGTAGACGCCCGGGCCTTCGCAGCCTTTCGGTTTCACTCCACCGGTGCGCTGGAGCGTGACCTGATCGCCCTGCACAGTGTAGGTTCCCCAAGCATCACGTTTTCCATGATGCTTAAGATCGACATCGAATGTGCCGTCGGCCCGGATTGCCCAAACGGTGCCGAGCGAGTTGGTCCAGGTCCCGACGAGTGCGGATTGTCCACTCTCTTGGAACATGGCGCATCCGGCAAGCAGCGCGAGGGCAGCTGCGGCCACAACGATTCGGAAAGAGATTTGGTTCTTCATGTCGCGATGCTGTCCGGAACGCGCGACCTTTTCAAGCAAAGAAGAACTACTCGTCTTTACTGACCTTGCCCGCGGCTTAAGCTTCAGCGATGTCGATTTCAGAAGAACAAGTTCGCGACGCGCTCCGCTCGGTCCGTTATCCGGGATTTAGTCGCGACATCGTCTCGTTTGGTCTGGTCAAGGGAGTCGATATCGACAATGGCGACATCAAAGTGCAGCTCGCGCTTGCCACCAACGATCCCAATATTCCGGCGACCATAAAAAACGATTCCGAAAAAATCTTGCGCGAGCTCGACGGTGTTCGCAGCGCAAAAGTTTTGATCGACATCCACGCGCCTCCAGCCGGTGCAGGCGCGAGTGTTGGCGCCACCCGAATTCCGGGAATAAAGCACGTCATCGCGATCGCGAGCGGTAAAGGCGGCGTTGGAAAATCTACCGTTGCAGCAAACCTCGCCGTCGCTCTTGAGCAAACCAAAGCGCGCGTCGGTTTGTGCGACTGCGACATTTACGGTCCAAGTATTTCTCTGATGTTCGGGACGCGGGAGCGACCAACCGCGACCGACGAAAACAAAATCATCCCGATCGAACAGTACAATCTCAAGCTGATGTCGATGGGCTTTTTGCTCGACGATGCCTCACCTGCCATTTTGCGCGGGCCGATGGTGACGCGTTACACTCAGCAATTTTTACGTCAGGTCGATTGGGGCGAGCTTGAGTTTCTGGTGCTCGATCTGCCGCCAGGCACCGGCGACATTCAATTGACGATCGTTCAAACAGTCGCGCTTTCCGGGGCCATCATTGTCACGACGCCACAGGAAGTGGCGCTGATCGATGCGCGCAAGGCCGCCACCATGTTTGAAAAGGTCAATGTCCCCGTGCTCGGACTGGTTGAAAACATGAGCTATTTCGTTTCGCCTTCGGATAACAAGCGATACGACATCTTCGGCAGCGGTGGCGGCGAACGCGAAGCGAAGCGCCTCCGGGTCCCGTTGCTCGGCCAAGTCCCCATCGACATTGCAACCCGTGAGGCGGGGGACCGCGGCCAGCCAATTGTTGGGCAAGATCGACAGTCTCCTGTGGCTGTGGAATTTATGGCCATCGCCCAGCGGATTCGCGAGGCCCTGGCCTAACGGGTTCTGCTGCGTAATTTTAAATAGGTATGGGTGATGCTACGTCAGACCTTACCAACGAGTTATTCACTTTGTATTGACTGATTCTCGTTTTTATGGAAAAAGCTGTCGACATGCCGGCCGCCCAGGCAGAGGAAGACAAATCGCAGTTCGTTAAGAACTCGGTCCTCTACAAAGAGTTCCTGGCCGAGCGCGAAGAGATTTTGAAGCATAAATGGATCGAGAGCGAAAAAGCCGGCAAAGACATCGGCTTTGAAAAAGCGCTCCTCGATTGGATCGTGAAACATCGCTCCCATTGGCGGGAGCGGCGAATGAAGGAGGCTCGCACAGAAAAGGCAGCCTCCTGATTTATTTTCGGCTCCTTTAAAGCGATCCTGCGAGGTCGCCAAGGATGCAAATGGACAATAAAAAACATAGTGCCAGTCCGGCTCGGACATCGGGTGTCCCGATCATGGACGCGGAAGCGATCCGGCGCGCGCTGCGGCGGATCACCCACGAAATTATTGAGCAAAACGCCGACCTGAAATCGGTCGTCCTTGCCGGAATTCCACTGCGCGGGGTGGAGATCGCGCGGCGACTCGCCGAATTCATCCGCGACGTTGCCAAGATCGACGTCGAGACCGGCACCATCGACGTAGCGATGCACCGCGACGACGTCGGCACGCGCGCCGAGTTGCCGATGGTGCACGCGTCGAAACTGCCGCTGCCGCTCGAGCATCGCACGCTCATCATTGTCGATGATGTTCTCTTCACGGGTCGCACCGCGCGCGCCGCGATGGACGCGATCAGCTCTTTTGGCCGGCCCGCGCGAATCCAACTAGCTGCGCTGGTCGACCGCGGCCACCGCGAGTTGCCGATTCGCGCCGATTACGTCGGCAAAAATTTGCCGACCGCGACGCGCGAGCAAATTCAAGTCCGTCTCCAAAACGTTGACCAGGAACCAGACGCGGTCTGGTTGTTTAAAGAATGAGCACGAATTGGAACCGCAAAGATTTGCTCGGGCTTCGCGAACTCTCTGCGGACGAGATCAATTTTATTCTCGAAACCGCAGATGCCTTTAAACAGGTCGGCACTCGCGAGATCAAGAAGGTCCCGGCGCTTCGCGGTAAAACGCTGGTCAACTTCTTTGTCGAACCCAGCACGCGCACGCGCACCTCGTTCGAGCTGGCCGCGTTTCGTCTCAGCGCGGACGTGATCAACATTTCCGCGACAACGTCCAGTCTGACCAAAGGCGAAACACTCAAGGACACCGCGCGCAATCTCGAGGCGCTGCATGCCGATATTCTGGTGTTGCGCCACAGTTCCGCCGGCGCACCGCAATTTCTGGCGCAACGATTGAAATCGAGCGTGATCAACGCCGGCGACGGCGCGCATGAACACCCGACTCAAGGTCTGCTCGACCTGTACACGATCCGGGAGAAACGAGGTAAGATCGACAACCTCCATGTCGTTATCGTCGGTGACATTTTGTTCAGTCGCGTCGCGCGCTCGAACATTTTTGGCCTGACCAAGCTCGGTGCGCGGGTCACGCTCGTGGGACCGAGCACGCTCGTCCCGCGCGAATTCGAAAAACTCGGCGCCACCGTTTCAAACGAGATCGACAAAGTACTGCCAGATGCCGATGTGGTGAACCTGTTGCGGATCCAGCACGAGCGTCAGCGTAAGGAATATTTCCCGGGAATCAGCGAATACACCACGCTGTTCGGGTTAACAAAAGAGCGCGCGAAACTATTAAAGCCGGACTGCTTGGTGATGCATCCGGGCCCAATCAATCGCGGCGTCGAGATCGACAGCGAAGTCGCCGACGGCTTGCAGAGCGTGATTCTTGATCAGGTTACCAACGGCCTCGCCGTCCGGATGGCCGTTCTTTACCTCTGCGGAGGAATCGCCGCGTGAGCGCGATCATTATTCGCAACGGCCGCGTGATCGATCCGGCCAACAAGCGCGATGAGGTTGTCGATCTTACGATTGTCGATGGAAGAATCGCGGATAAATCCTCGATCGAGAATCAAAAGACGGAATCGATCGATGCAAAAGGATTGATTGTCGCCCCAGGCTTGATCGACATGCATGTCCATCTGCGCGAGCCGGGTTTCGGCCACAAGGAAACGATCGCATCCGGCGCGCACGCCGCGGCGGCGGGCGGATTCACGACCATTGTCTGCATGCCGAACACTTTGCCCGCAGCCGACAATCCAGCGACGATTGCCTGGATCAAGGATCGGGCCGCAGCCGCGGCCTCTGTCAATGTTCTACCGACCGGCGCGATCTCGAAGAACATCGCGGGCGAAGAGCTGGCACCGATCGGTTCATTAGGCCAAGCCGGCGTGGTCGCGATCACCGACGACGGTCATTGCGTCCAAAATCATGAATTGATGCGGCGCGCAGTGGAGTACGCACGCATGGTCGGATTGCCCGTGCTCGATCATTGCCAGGATTACAATTTGGTCGGGAAGGGCGTGGTGAACGAAGGCTATTGGAGCACGCTGCTCGGTTTGCCCGGATGGCCGGCCGCCGGCGAAGAAGCGATCGTGATGCGCAATATCTTGCTGGCGGAACTTTGCGATCATCACATTCACTGCCAACACGTTAGCGCCGTTGGAAGCGTGCGCTTGATCCGTGAAGCGCAGGCACGTGGAGTCAAAATTAGCGGCGAAGTTTGTCCGCACCACATCGCGCTGACTGACGAAGCGATCCAAAACTTCGACACCAACTACAAAATGAATCCACCGCTGCGATCAAAGGCTGATGTCGCTGCAATCTTGGAAGGAATTGCCGACGGCACGCTCTCGATTCTGTGTTCGGACCACGCGCCGCATGCCGGGTTTGAAAAGGAAGTTGAGTTCGACCAGGCGCCGTTTGGGATCGTCGGTCTCGAAACCGAACTCGGAATTTTCATCGATCAGCTCGTACACAAGCATCACAAGATCGACATCGTGCGTCTGATCGAGATGTACACGCTCGAGCCGGCGAAACTTCTTAAACTCGATGCCGGTACATTGTCAGTTGGCGCGCCGGCCGACGTGACGTTGATCGCTCCAGACTTGGAATGGACGGTGAGGACCGATCAGTTCCAGTCCGCTTCGCGCAATTCGCCGTTTGATGGCTGGAAATTGAAAGGGCGTGCCGTGCGAACGATTGTCGGCGGAAAAACCGTTTGGAAACTATAGCGGCGGCACTAGCCGCTGTATCCGCCGCTGATGTAGCTTTCCAAATGCGCAATGGTCGCGCTTTGGCAGGAGATCACGTGTTTGACCAGATCGCCGATGGAAATAATCCCGATCACTTTACCGTCCTCGACCACGGGGAGGTGACGAATGTGTTTCTCGGTCATCAAGCGCAGACATTCGTCGACGCTTTCACCAGGCTTCGTGGTCGAAACGTTCGACGACATGATTTCATCAACCCGAGTCTCCTTGGAAGATTTCCCGCGGATAAAAACTTTTCGCGTGTAGTCGCGCTCGGAGATAATTCCGACCAGTTCTTCGCCTTTCATTACGAGCAGCGCGCCGACGTTCTTATCCGCCATCATTTCGATCGCCTCGAACACCGTCGCGTCCGGCCCGATCGAGAAAATATCGCTGCTCTTCTGATTCAAGATTGCGCCGATATGTCCGCTTACATCCATGGTAGCTGAAAAGGGGAACCAAAATACAACACCCCCAACCGGCGATGCAAAAGAATTCTCGGAGACTCGCGAGACGGCCGGTTATCGGCTACGCGCAAATTTCTGGTCGATTAAGCCCCGCAAGTAGTCGGCGATTGATGGCTGATCCAGGCGCTGGATGACTTCGTTGAGGAAGCCGGTAACAATGAGGCGTTGGGCGACTTTTGTCGGGATGCCACGCGAATGGAGGTAAAACATTTCGTCTTCATTAATCTGGCCGGAAGTGGCGCCATGGGTGCAGCGGACGTTGTCGGCCAGAATTTCGAGGCCGGGCATTGAGTTCGCTTCGGAATCGTCGCTCAGCAGAAGATTGCGAACTTTTTGATAGGCGTCGGTGAAATGGGCGTGCGGTTCGACCCGGATCAGTCCCCCGAACGTGCAACGGGCACGATCGTCGAGGGCATTCTTATAAAGGAGATCGCTCGCGGTCTGCGGCGAAATGTGGTCCTGCAACGTGCGGGCGTCGAATTCCTGCTCGTTCGTCGCGACCGCGACCGCCAACAAGTCGCTCCGTGCCCCTTCGCCTACGAGGCGACTCAGACTTTCGAACCGCGAATATTTCGAACCGAGGTTCAGGTTCAAACTCATCGCCGACGCATCGTGATCGACCGCGGTCGTGTTCATTTGCAGGGCCACTACGTTCTCTCCCCAATTTTGCGCGCAAACGTAAGTGACTTTGGCCCCCGGGCCAGCGATCAAGTCGTTTACTCCGCAAGCGAAGCCGCTCGCCCGCGGATCACACGAGCGGAAATGCTCTACGACGGTAACCTTGGCCAATTCGTCAGTGATAAGCAGCAGATGCGGAAAGACGGAGACCCCTTCGCCGCGCAACCAGTGAAAGATCTCGATCGGCTGTTCGATCTCGACCCCGCGTGGAACGAAAAGAAATGTTCCGTTCGAGACCAGTGCCTTGTGCAGCGCCGCGAACTTGGCCGAGCCCAGGACCGCCGGTTGCGACATGAAATATTTTTGGAAAAGATCGGCGTGCTCGATCATCGCGCGTTCGAGCGGCTGAAAAATCACGCCGCGCTTCTTCAAGTCGTCGGAAACGACATTGCGCTCGATCAGTTGATCGCCGGCAAAAATAAGGCGCGCCGCGAATTCGTTCAGGCCGCGCGAGTACGTTAAAACATTGGCACGATCATCATCCGAAAGCGCGGGGCTAAACTGGAATTGCGAGAGATCGAGAAGATCGACATTCGAAAAGCGCCAGGCCTGATCTTTTCGCGTCGGCCGCGGGATCGATTCAAATTTTTCCCACGCCGCGGCCTGTTGTTCCCGAAACCAGTCCGGCAAATCGCGCGACTCAATCGGACCCGAAAGGATTCCTTTCGAGTTTACGGTTTCATCCTGAGCGATTGAGGACATTGTCGATCTTAGATGGAAACGGCGGTCCGCAGACCGCCGGTGTCGATCTTGTTTACGGAAAAAATTATCCGACCGAGCCCTCCATCTCGAGCTCGATCAGGCGCTTCAGTTCAACCGAGTATTCCATCGGAAACTGGCGAACGAGATCGTTGACGAATCCATTTACGCTCAAGCTCATCGCCTGCGCTTTGGTCAAACCGCGCTGTTGCATGTAGAAAATCTGTTCGGAGCTGACCTGACTGACACTGGCCTCGTGCTGGACCGCGTTACCGGTGCCGCGGACAGTGATCGCGGGATAAGTGTCGGTCCGGCTGGTCGAGTTGATCAGGAGCGCGTCGCACTCGGTGTTGTTCTTGCAATGCTTCAAATG
>WNGP01005047.1_pt1 | contig 12196 bp, 10 predicted proteins | sample 5407671 | NCBI WGS metagenome assembly WNGP01 (sample SAMN13153381, study PRJNA577476) | soil metagenome | isolation source: 40 cm soil or saprolite under Garry oak tree replicate 2 | place: USA:California | collected 2016-06-15 | reverse complement strand
TTTGTGGCAATCCTATTCGCACAAGGCCCGTCCGGTAAAAAATTGCTGGTCAACGGGAAAAACACGGGCGTGACAGTGCTGCAGGCGGAAGGCCGCTTCTATGTGGATATCGAGACTTTGGCCCGGATCACCAGCGGAACGGTGACAGTCGAGCCGACTCAGATCGTATTGACAATGCCCAGGGCGAACTCTGACGCTTCATCTCCGCAAACCGCAGACGTATTATCCAAGGAATTTGCCAGCGCAGCTATCGTCACCTTAGCGGATATGAAAGAGTGGAAGGGGGCACTGAGGACAATGATTACCTACGGATTGGCGGTCGACGGGGCGTGGGCTCAAACGTATCGCGAGCAGGCGGAGACGAGCCTGACGCAAGCAGCGTTGGAGGCGTCCACCAACGCGGACCGCAGCGCTCTGCAACTGCTCAACAATCAGTTTGCCCACCTAGCGAAATGGGAAAGCGATGTAATCGCAGATCGGAAAGCTCTCAATGGGGCCGAAACCGTGGACCCGAACGCCCTGCAGGATGATCCGGCGCTGACGAAAATCTCGAGCTGCGGCAGGTTTCTGAATAACATGCTCGTCGGCCGCACGTTTGCCGATAATGCGAGTTGCGACTAGCCGCCTCAGTCCGGAACCTTTCGCGGCATAGCGGCCAATTTCTCTTCTCTTGAAACGCGTTTCGGGGTATGAAATGAGCACGACACCCCGTCTGACCCAGGGCGAGGATCGCTGGCCCAGGAGCGTTTCATGGAGCGCAATATTCGCGACCTTCTTAATTTGTACAATCCAAATGATCCGCTGGATCATGCTTGGACGATTCCTTCGCCGTGGTACTTCGATCCGGGCATCCACGAACTCGAACAGCAGAGCGTGTTCGCGAAAACGTGGCAGGTGGTGGGCCGCGCCGATCAGGTGCGGGACAAGGGAAGTTTCTTCACCGCTGACCTTGCGGACGAGCCCATCGTTGTCGCGCGAGGCGATGACGGCCAGTTGCGCGCGTTCTACAACGTCTGCCGGCATCACGCTGCCGCCGTCGTCACCGAAGCGCAAGGCTGCGCGAAGCAGTTTCGGTGTCCGTACCACGGCTGGACTTACGGCAATGATGGCGCGCTGAAAGGCATGGTGGAATTCGAGGGGGTTTGCAATTTCGATCGCGCGAAAAACGGTCTCGTGCCGGTGAAGGTGGACACCTGGGAAAATTTTGTTTACGTCCATCTGGACGGCCGCGCCGCCCCGCTACTGGAATTTCTTGGAAAGGTTCCGGAGCTGGTGGCGCCGCTGCAATTGCAAAACAAATTAAAATACTTCGATCGCCGCGTCTACACGCTGCACTGCAACTGGAAAGTCTTCGTGGACAATTATCTGGACGGCGGCTATCACGTTCCGCACGCCCACAAAGGGCTGAGCAGCGTGATCGAGTACACGAAATATACGATCGAGAATTTCGAGCGCGCCTGTTTGCAGTCCAGCCCGCTTTCTTCGGACTCCAAGTCGAAGTCAGGCGTCGCTGCCACGCGCCAGGGCCGCGCGTTCTATCTCTGGATTTATCCGAACTTCATGATCAACGCCTACGAAGGCGTGATGGACACCAATCTTGTTCTTCCGCTGGGCGTGGATAAATGCGCCGTGGTTTTCGACTACTACTTCGCGGATATCAGCAAGAAAGCGTTGAGAAAAAACAAAGCGAGCATCAAGGTCAGCGAAAAAGTGCAGGAAGAAGATGAAGCCATCTGCGACGCCGTGCAACGCGGGCTCGCTTCACGAGCGTACGTGGCGGGCCGCCTCTCCGTGCGCCGCGAAGCGGGCGAACATCTTTTTCATCGATTGCTGCACGCCGACCTTACCAAGGCGCTTAGCCAACCTGCGGCAGCGGATTAGCCAACGCCCGATACTATCGGAGCGAGGGTTGCAGGCCGCGTGTAGTTGATCCAAATTTCTGCCGCGATCGTCTGTAGGGTAAATCCAACCCAGAACGCCGTGCCGAAAAATTCTTTCGGTTCCGGCGCATGCCCTCGCAGCAGCGCCGATGCAAAGAACGCCGCCATGATCGGGCGGATCGTCGCGACGGCAAGTCCGATGGCGTAGCCGCGAATCATCCACTCGCGGTGCTGGGCAAACTCCCGCCGAAGCGCATGCCACAGCGCTTTGGCCAACGCGATCAGGAAAAAAGTTCCGAAGAGAGCGATGGCCGCCTTCTCATCCACGCCGCCGATAGTTTTTCCGAAGGACATGGTCAACCCGGTGACTCCCACGACGGCGCTGGCGGTTAGGAAGATGCGTCCCGACCAGCGGTGAATCTGCGGATGTTTCGAGCGTAAGCTGCGCACGAATTGCAGTGGTCCCAGCACCATGAAGAGCATGGCCGGCAGAATATGCGCGAGCGTCAAAGTCGCGTGATTCGCAAAGTGGGCGTCCAACTGCGCCGCTGGATTTTTCGCCGCGCTCAGCGCTCCCGGCTTCAAGAGCACGATACTTCGCCGCGCAGCGACCGCGAGCCCAAGGAAGGTGAGAAAAATCACCGCGGTCCAGAGGAATCGTACCAGCGTGCGATTCGGATTCATGACCTGCGTTCGCTCCTCTTATGCATACGCAGGCAGCTGTCGATTTATAACCGCGAGGGGCGACGAATGGATGCGAACTCCAAGGGACTCAAAGTTCTTGTGCAATTCGATTCGCGCGAGAATGCGCGCGATCTCCTTCGCAGGATTGCGTCTGGCGCAAGTGATTTGACAAGTGGTGAACCAACGAACTGCGGCAGACTAGCCAGCGTGAGAAAGTCTTGGTAAGATTGTCTTACCGTGACAACGAAAATCTCGACAAAAGGACAAGTAGTGCTGCCGCAAGCGATTCGCAGAAAGATGAACCTGCGCGCCGGAGACCACTTGGAAGCACGCATCGAGGGTGAGCGCATCGTGCTGATTCCGAAAAAGAAACGATCGCGCAAGGGGCGGATTATCAAAGACCCCTTAACGGGACTTCCTGTTTTGACGGCCGGTCCGGGTGCTCCAAAGCTAACGAGTAAGCAGGTCGCGGAGATTCTCGCCGAATTTCCATGAAATATCTGTTGGATGTGAATGCGCTGGTCGCGCTGTGCCTGGGCGATCATGAGTTTCACGAACGAGTGTCTGCGTGGGTGAACGGGTTCGCAGTGGCCGGGCATTACGAGCTCATGACGTGCTCCATAACGGAACTTGGATTTCTCCGCATCCTCGCTCAAGTACCCTCGTACAGTTTTACGATCGAGCAAGGAAAGCAGCTGCTTTCGCAGCTGAAGTCCAACAGCAAGATCCGCTTCAACTTTCTTGCTGACGACGCCGAGATCGAGCAGCTTCCATTATGGGTGAAAGGGCCAAAATAAATCACTGATGGCCACTTGCTCGGGCTTGCGAAAGGGCACGGAGCCATGTTGGCGACTCTGGATGAGCGGATTCCTGGCGCGCTTGTTATTCCTCGCAAGATTTGACCGTGCACGCGAAACGAACTGTTGGAAGTCATCGCAGATTGGTAAAGTTTGACCGCGCGGTCACCCTCGCCTATACTGAGTTTTCGCGTTGCAGGGTGGATTCTTGCCTGATTGGCCTCTATAGACAATGAACGCCTGGCTTGGACGTACCCGCTGACCAGGCGCATGCCGCCGAGACCCGCAACCGTTTCATCACGAATCTGAGAGTTGTCCCGGGAAAGGACTGTTGTATGGCTGAAGCAACGTGCCGCCGCGAACTGGAACTGGAGATTCCCGCGGAAGAAGTGTCGAAGAAGATGGAGAGCGTGGCGAAGGAATTTGCGCGCATCGCGAACGTGCCGGGATTCCGGCGCGGCAAGGCGCCGGTTTCGTTGATCCGGCGGAAGTTTGCGGAGGACATCAAGGGAGAAGTGCTGCAATCGCTGGTGCCGGAGCGCGTGGAGAAAGCGGTGGCGGAGCAGAAGCTGACGCCGATCTCGCAGCCGCAAGTGGACAAGCTGGATTTCAATGAGGGCCAGCCGCTGAAGTTCCGCGCGGTGTTTGAAGTGCTGCCGGAATTCGAATTGGGCGATTACAAGAACCTGGCGTTTGAAATGCCGACGATGGACATTACGGACGAGGACGTGACGAAGACGCTTGAGGAGATGCGCGAGCGCACGGCGGCGTTTGCGCCGGTCGAAGGGCGCGCGATTCAGGACGGCGACTTTGCGCAGGTAAAGCTGCGGGGCACGCCGGAAGGCGGCGGCGATCCGCTGCAAGCGGATAGCGTGCTCTGCCACATCGGCGCGGAAGAGACGATGGAGCCGTTCAACACGAACCTGAAGGGCGCGAACGCGGGCGACCACAAAAATTTTGATGTGGAATATCCGGCGGACTATCCGGACCCGAAGCTGGCCGGAAAGAAGTATCACTATGCCGTTGAAGTGCTGGGCATCAAGACAAAAAAACTGCCGGAACTGAACGACGAATTCGCGAAGGACGTGAGCGAAGCGGCTTCCCTGGATGAACTGAAGAACAAGGTTCACGAAGGACTGGAGCATCAGCGCGACCACAAGCACAAGGAGCTGCTGCACGAGAAGGTTCTCGGAGAACTCGTGAAGCTCCACGAGTTCCCCGTGCCCGAAGCGCTTGTCGAGCATCAAATGGACGTGCGGTTGGAGCGCGTGGTGCGGTCGCTGGCGGCGCAAGGCGTGGATCCGCGGGCGGTGAATGTAGACTGGGTAACTCTGCGGAAGCGGCAGGAAGAGCGCGCGAAGGATGACGTGAAAGCCGAATTGATCATTGACCGGATCGCCACGGCGGAAAACATCGACGTGACGGACGAAGAGGTCACGCATGAACTCGAGCACATGGCCAGCCATGGTGGCGAATCGGCGGAAGCGCTTCGCGCGCGTTTGACAAAGCAAGGCACGCTCGATAGGATGAAAGCCAAGCTGCGCAGTGACAAGACTCTCGACTGGCTAGCGCAGAATGCCAAAATCAAGACCGTCGCGGCAACGGTTGCGGTTGCGGCGACGGATGCAAAGTGAAGCACTCCAGTTCGGCGGCAGCAACCATCACCCCAATGAAAAATTTCGAAGAACCCCAGTATCGCGGAACAACGCTCGTACCGATGGTGGTGGAACAGACCAGCCGCGGCGAACGCGCCTACGACATTTATTCGCGGCTCCTGAAGGAGCACATCATTTTTATTGGGACGCCGATTGACGACCACGTCGCGAACCTGGCGACGGCGCAAATGCTCTTTCTGCAGGCGGAAGATCCGGAGAAAGACATTCAGCTTTATATCAATTCACCGGGCGGCTCGATCACCGCGGGCTTCGCGATTTACGACACGATGCAGTTCGTGAAGCCGGACGTGGTGACCACGTGCGTGGGGCAGGCCGCTTCGATTGCGGCAGTGCTGCTGGCGGGCGGCGCTCCGAAAAAGCGTTTTGCACTGCCAAACGCGCGCATCCTGATTCACCAGCCGTGGATGTCCGGGCTGGGCGGGCAGGCGACGGACATTGACCTGCATGCGAAAGAGATTCTGCGCATGCGCACGACGATCAATACGCTATTGGCAAAGCACAGCGGGCAGCCAGTGGACAAGATTGAGAAAGACGTCGATCGCGACTACATCATGAATCCCGAGCAAGCCAAAGAATACGGGATGATCGACGAGATTATTTACAAGCACCGCTAGATTTCGCGCCGCGGAGTGCTTTGCGGTTTGAAGCGGGGATCGAGAGCAGGTTCCAAAAAGTTAGTAACCCATCGACTTTCTCTTTTGTTCCGGGTAATAATCGGCCTAGAATAGGGTTACAGACTCCGTCAAAGCCCAGCGGAGACGAGGCCTCCATACCAGTGAAAAAATTCAACCCAGACGAGCCCTTGCGCTGCTCCTTTTGCCACAAGACACAGGAGCAGGTCGAAAAGCTGATCAGTTCGCCTTCGGACTATCCGCGCGCCTATATCTGCAATGAGTGCGTGGGCGTTTGCCAGACCATTCTGGAAGATGAGAAGCGCGAACAGACTGCCGCGCCGGCGAAGCGGCTTCCGCGCCCGCCGGAGATCAAGCAATTCCTGGATGGCTACGTCATCGGGCAGGACCGCACGAAGAAGAAGCTCGCGGTCGCGGTTTACAATCACTACAAACGGATTTTTCTGAACAAGCAGCCGGGCGATATCGAGCTCAGCAAGTCCAACATTTTACTGATCGGCCCTACCGGCACTGGCAAGACGTTGCTGGCGCAGACGCTCTCGCGCATGCTGGATGTGCCTTTCGCCATCGTGGATGCCACGACGCTGACCGAAGCGGGCTACGTGGGCGAAGACGTCGAGAACATTATTTTGAAACTGCTGCAAGCGGCGGACGGCGACGTCCAGAAGGCCCAGCAAGGCATCATTTATATCGACGAGATCGACAAGATTGCCAAGAAGGATGAGAACCCTTCGATCACTCGCGATGTTTCCGGTGAAGGCGTGCAGCAGGCGCTGTTGAAGATTCTCGAAGGCACGGTGGCCAATGTGCCGCCACAGGGCGGCCGCAAACATCCGCACCAGGAATTTACGCCCGTGGATACGACGAATATCCTGTTTATCTGCGGCGGCGCTTTTGTGGGCCTGGAGAAAATCATTGAAAGGCGCGCGGGCCGCCGCTCGCTGGGATTTCACACCGACGCCGCGCCAACGACGCCGCAGCGCCGCAACACGGAATTGCTGGAGCAGGTGCAACCCGGCGATCTGATTCGCTACGGGCTGATCCCTGAATTTGTGGGCCGCCTGCCGGTCGCGGGCGTGATGAACGACCTGGACAAGGGCGCGCTGGTCAAAATTCTGACGGAGCCGAAGAACGCGCTGCTGAAGCAATACCAGCGGCTGTTCGAATTCGAAAACGTGCGCTTGCGATTTACGGACGATGCGCTCGAAACGGTAGCGGAGTTGGCACTTCAGCGCAAAGTCGGCGCACGCGGCTTGCGTATGATCCTCGAAGACCTCATGCTGGAACTGATGTACCACCTTCCCATGCAGCGGAAGGTGCGCGATTTCTTGGTTACGGCGGACATGGTCCGCACGCGCGAAATCAATTGGAGTTTGCTCGAGAAGGCCGGATAAGCGGCTCGGGCTTCAATCTTGATCTACGGCCGTTCTGGGGCCGCAAGGGCAGAATCCAGGGGACTGAATGTTCACTCGCGAAAAACAGGAAATGAAGCGCGTGCCCATGATGCCGGTGCGCGACATGGTCATCTTCCCGCAGCAGATGACCCCCTTCATCGTCGGCCGCGAAGCCAGCGTGCGCGCGCTCGAAGAAGCGCTGGCCGGCGACAAGAAGATTTTTCTTTCCACGCAGCACGACGCTTCGGTCGATGACCCCAAGCCGGAAGAGATTTACGCCGTGGGGACCCTCGCCAACATCGTGCAGAGCGTCAAGCTTCCGGATGGCAATATCAAGGTTCTCGTGGAAGGCGTGGAACGCGCGCGGGCGCTTTCGATCGCCACGGAAGAAGGCTTCTTCCGCGCCACGGTTCGCCTGCTGGGGGCGCGCGTCGAGCCATCGCCGCAAGTCGATCAGACCGTCCAGAAGATCACCGGCCTCTACGAACAGTTTATCAAGCTTTCGCAAAGCCTCAACTACGACACGATGATCGCGGCCGCGCGCGTGGATGATCCGGCGCGTCTCTCGGATACGATTGCCGCAAACCTGCAACTGCCGGTGGATGAAAAGCAGGATTTGCTCGAAACCGTCGATCCCGTCGAGCGGCTGAACCGTATCGGCGACATCCTGGAAATCGAGCTTGAAAAGCTTAACGTCGACCGCAACATCAATACGCGCGTGAAGCGCCAGATGGAACGCGCGCAAAAAGAGTACTACCTCAACGAAAAGCTCAAGGCGATTCAGAAAGAACTGGGACGCGGCGAGAAGAACGAAATCGACGAGTTGAAGAAGAAGATTGACACCGCCGGGATGTCCAAGGAAGTCCATGAGAAGGCGATCCAGGAGCTGAAGCGCCTGGAACTCATGCCTCCGATGTCCGCGGAGTCTACCGTCAGCCGCAATTATCTGGATTGGCTGCTCGCGGTGCCGTGGAAGAAAAAATCGAAGGAAATTCGCGATATCAAAGCCGCGGAAAAGATTTTGAATGAGGAGCATTACGGCCTTGAGAAGGTCAAGGAACGCATCCTCGAATTCCTTGCCGTCCGGCAGCTGGTGAAGAACCCGAAAGGGTCGATTCTCTGCTTCGTCGGGCCTCCGGGCGTGGGCAAGACCTCCCTGGCCATGTCCATCGGCCATGCGACTGGCCGCAAGTTTGTCCGCGTGTCGCTCGGCGGCGTGCGCGATGAAGCCGAGATTCGCGGGCATCGCCGCACCTATATCGGCGCGCTGCCTGGCCAGATTATCCAGATGATGAAAAAAGCCGGCACGGTGAACCCGATTTTCGTGCTGGACGAAGTCGACAAGATGTCCACCGATTTCCGCGGCGATCCGTCAGCGGCGCTGATGGAAGTGCTCGATCCGGAACTGAACGGCACGTTTACAGACCATTACCTGGACGTGGAGTACGACCTTTCGAAAGTCATGTTCGTGTGCACGGCCAATGTGCTGCATACCATCCCGCAGCCGCTTCAGGACCGCATGGAAATCCTGCGCCTCCCCGGCTATACGGAACAGGAAAAACTGGAGATTGCCAAGCGTTTCCTGGTGAAGCGCGCGCGCGAAGCGACCGGCCTGACCGACAAGAATCTCAAATTCACGGACGAAGGCATCCTTCACATCATCCGGCATTACACGCACGAGGCGGGAGTTCGCAGCCTGGAGCGGGAAATTCAGAACATCGCGCGCAAGATGGCGCGCAAGGTCGTGACTGAAAGCGCCGCCGTCGGCGTGGAGATCACTCCCGCTAACGCCAACGATTTCCTCGGCGTACTCAAGTACCGCGAATACTGGCTCGAAAAGCACAACGAAATCGGCCTGACGACCGGCCTCGCCTGGACAGAAGTCGGCGGTTCCGTTCTTGTTACCGAAGCCGCCATAATGGAAGGCAAAGGCCGCTTGACCCCAACCGGCAAACTCGGCGAAGTCATGCAGGAGTCCGCGCAAGCAGCCATGAGTTACATCCGCTCGCGCTCCGCGGCGTTCGGCCTTACCAAGGATTTCTATCGCAACATCGATATTCACGTGCACGTTCCCGAGGGCGCCATTCCGAAAGACGGTCCTTCGGCGGGTATTACCATCTGCACTTCAATCGTAAGCGCGCTTACGAAAATTCCTGTGCGCTGCGACGTAACCATGACCGGCGAAATCACCTTGCGCGGCAAGGTCCTCCCGATCGGTGGTGTTAAAGAGAAGCTTCTCGCCGCGCACCGAATGGGCTTGCGTACGATAGTGCTTCCGAAGGACAATGAGAAGGACCTAGCGGAAATCCCGCAGGAGATCCTCTCCTGTCTCACGACACATTTTGTCGAGACCATGGATGAAGTGCTGCAGATTGCGCTGGAGCGGCTGATTGTGCCGCTTGAGCATGCCGCGGTTGCGCCCGTAGCGGAACCTTTCGTGGCCGGCGCCGAGAAAGACAAGAGTTTGACCAACTAAGCAGCGTAGTTTTTGGGTTCGCCCTTCCCCGCGAGTTGACCCCGACCTGGTCGGTGTTACGCTTGAGAAACTCTCAGGTTTGCCGCGGCCCGGCGCTGCCTCCGGTTGCAGAAAGTCTGGTTTGCCCCATCCTGGCAGGTTTTCGCTTGTCCGCCAGTGCGGCGCGCCACCTCAAAAACAATCCGGATTCCCAGGGTCAATTTTTCACAATCATAGCTAAGGATATATGCCAAAAGAAACGAACGTTGAAGGAAGCAATCAGATGAGCATCAGCCTTGCCGAGCTGAAGGAAAAGAACATCACCGACCTCGCCAAGATCGCCAAGGAATTGAACATTCCCGGCGCAAGCGGCATGCGCAAGCAGGAGCTGATCTTCCAGATCCTCCGTGCGCAAACCGAAAAGAACGGTTTAATCTTCTCCGAAGGCGTCCTCGAATGTCTCCCCGATGGGTTCGGCTTTCTGCGCGCTCCGGAATACAACTACCTGCCCGGGCCGGACGATATCTACGTTTCGCCCTCGCAGATCCGCAAGTTCGACCTTCGCACCGGCGACACGGTCTCCGGCCAGGTGCGCCCGCCGAAAGACGGCGAACGGTATTTCGCGCTGATCAAAGTCGAAGCCGTCAATTTCGAAGACCCGGAAGTCGCGCGCAACAAGATCTTTTTCGATAACCTCACGCCGCTCTATCCCCAGGGCCGCTTGAAGATGGAAACGACCAAGGAAAATTTGACCGGCCGCGTGCTGGATCTTCTTTGTCCGGTCGGCAAGGGCCAGCGTGGCCTGATCAACGCGCCGCCGCGCACCGGCAAGACCATGATGCTGCAGTCCATGGCCAATGCCATCGCGATCAATCATCCCGAGGTGGCGCTGATCGTGCTGCTCATTGACGAGCGCCCCGAAGAAGTCACCGACATGCAGCGCACCGTCAAGGGTGAAGTGATCAGCTCGACTTTCGACGAGCCGCCGCAGCGCCATATCCAGGTCGCCGAAATGGTCCTCGAAAAGGCCAAGCGTCTCGTCGAACACAAGCGCGACGTGGTCGTGCTGCTGGACTCCATTACCCGCCTCGCTCGCGCCTACAACGCGGTCACTCCGCCCTCCGGCAAAGTGCTTTCCGGCGGTATCGATGCCAACGCCTTGCAGCGCCCGCGGCGATTCTTTGCCGCCGCGCGCCATGTGGAAGAAGGCGGCTCGCTCACTATCATCGCCACTGCGCTGATCGACACCGGGAGCCGCATGGACGACGTGATTTTCCGGCCATCGACATTCAACGCTCCGGCACTCGTAAGGATGAACTGTTGCTGCCACCGGATGAATTGAGCCGCGTGTGGGTGCTGCGCAAGGTCTTGAGCCCTCTCTCGACAGTCGAGGCCATGGAGCTGTTGATTAGCCGGCTGTCGAAGTCGAAGTCCAACATGGAATTTTTGAGTTCGATGTCGGCACCGGCCTGAGCATGCGGGAGGCCTTCATTCATACCGCAGGCAAACGATGGGGTCGAGGTTGGCGGCGAGATTCGCCGGATAGTATCCGAAGAACAATCCCACGCCGACGGAGATCGCAAAACCAATGGAGACCCATAGATAGGACAGCGTCGCGGGAATCGAAGGCACTAGCGTGCGAACGAGTGTGGATACGCCTGCCCCGATCAGAATGCCGATCGACCCGCCCACTAGCGTGAGCACCACCGCTTCCAGCAAGAATTGCAGGCGGACATCCGCGCGGCGCGCTCCGATGGCCTTGCGCACCCCAATTTCCTGCGTGCGTTCGGTAACCGAGATGAGCATGATGTTCATCACGCCGATGCCGCCCACCAGCAGCCCGATCGAACTGATGACCGTGGTGAGAATCACCAGCGCGCCGGTGAGCTGGTTCCACAAATTGCTGAGGAAGTCCGGCGAGCTCAACTCGAAATCATTTTCCTTCCCGGCAGGGATACGGCGGAGGCGGCGCAACGCTTGTATGACTTCGCCGTGCGCGGTTTCGACGTTCAGGTTCTCCGGAACGGTGAAAGCCATGATCAACTCTTTGGCTTCCGGGTACCGCTTCTTGAAGTTGCTGAGCGGGATGACCACAAAAATGTCCACGCCCGGGCCGAAGAACAATCCCTGGTCATGCTCAAATACGCCGATGACTTCGTAAGTGGAATCATTGATGCGCACGGTTTTCCCGAGGGCGTCCGAGTTCGGAAAGAGCGATTCGCTGATGGCCGCGCCCAGCACGACGACCGGCCGCGCGTGCTCCTGATCGAAGGCGCTGATAAAGCGGCCGCGCTCGATGCTGAACAACGGAATCGCCTCGGTGTATTCCGGCTCCGCGCCGCGTATGACCACCTTCTCGACGCTGCGATCACCGCTGATAATCCGATTGCTGTCCCCAAAGAAGAAGCCGCGAGTGCCAAACGTCGTGACGATGTGCACGTCGGGGGCGGCCTCGCGCACAAACCCGGCATAATCGTATTCAAGATACTTGCGCGCTCGAATGCGTTCCGGCAATCGTGAAGGGTCCGTTCCGAATGGGAACCGTGAAATGAAATAGGTGCGCGAGCCCAGGCGTTCCACCCTGTCTTGCACGAATTTGTTCAGGCCTTGAATGATGGCGGCCATGGAAATCACCGAGGACACCCCGATGACGATGCCCAGCACGGTCAAGGCGGAAC
>WNGP01004064.1_pt1 | contig 12196 bp, 9 predicted proteins | sample 5407671 | NCBI WGS metagenome assembly WNGP01 (sample SAMN13153381, study PRJNA577476) | soil metagenome | isolation source: 40 cm soil or saprolite under Garry oak tree replicate 2 | place: USA:California | collected 2016-06-15 | reverse complement strand
CGCTTTCTGGCTGGAGCCCCGTTTGGCGGCCCAATGATAGCAGGAAAATCGGCGAATTCACGCTGAATCTCCATACCAGATGAATGACAGGGCGTCCTTCATCATCGGACGGGCGCTGCCCATCGGCGTCTTTGGCTTCCTGGTGGCGATTCAGGCGGAGCTGGCCTTCGCCGGCGTCCAGAACGCCTCCCAGGGCGGCCTTGACCGGACGCAGGTGATGTACCTGCTCAACCGTCTCCTCACCGTCGCCTTCTTCGCGTTCCTGGTGGTCATCTACGCGATCCGCAGCAAGGCCATCGCCCGCGATCACAACCCGGTGGCGATCGCCGCGGCGCTGGTCGGCAGCTTCGTCCTCTACGGGCTCTTCCTGATTCCAGGCCAGGGCCGCAGCAGCAACATCTGGGTGTTGGCGGGCAGCGACATGTGCCTCGCGTGTGGCATCACCTGGGCTCTGTACTCGTTGAGCTATCTCGGCCGGCGGTTCAGCATCGTCCCCGAGGCGCGGGGCCTGGTGACCAGCGGTCCTTACCGGCTGGTTCGGCACCCGATCTACCTGGGAGAGATCCTCGCCGGCTTCGGCCTCGTGTTGCCGACCGTCGTCAGCCTGCACGCGGTGGTGTTCGCCGTGTTTCTCGCCGCGCAGCTGGCCCGCACCTATTTCGAGGAGCGGGTCCTGCGCAGCACGTACCCGCAGTACGAGGCCTATGCCCGGCGCACCCGCCGGCTCATCCCCTTCGTCCTGTAGATTGGCAACCCTGGCCCGTTCCAAAGCCCCGTCCCCACTCCAGCCGGGCCCCGACCGGTGGCTGAGCCGGGCCGTCCGCTGGCTCGACCTCCCGCACTTCTTCACCATCGCCATCTTCCTGACCATGCTGATCGCCGCCATTCAGCCGGTCACCGACCCGGATTTCTGGTGGCATCTCACGACCGGAAACTGGATCCTGAGCCACCACGCGGTGCCCCACCAGGATCTCTTCACCTTTACCGTCCACGATCATCGCTGGATCACCCACGAATGGCTGAGTGAGGTCCTGATGTCGGCCCTCTACGCTATCGGGCGCTTACCGCTGGTGAGCCTGTTCTTCGGCGCCGTCACCGCCACGGGCTTCCTCCTCGTCTATCGGGCGATCGACCGGCGGGTGAACTTCGTGATCGCCGGGCTCGCGCTCGCCCTCGGCGTGGCGGCCGCGAATCCCATCTGGGGCCCCCGCATCCAGATGATCACCTTCGCGCTGACAGCGCTGACCTATCTGTGGGTCAAGCGGTTTTGCGAGGGCCGCAGCCGCGCGCTCTACCTGCTGCCCGCCATCATGCTGCTCTGGGTCAATCTGCACGCCGGCTTCGTGCTCGGCTATGCGATCCTCGGGATCGCGCTGTTCGTGGAAGGCGTGCGCTACCTGGTGCGGCGTCCCGGGGCGATGCCGCTCCCTCGCCTGCGGGCCATGGCCGCCATCCTCGCCGCCTCGGTCGCGGTCGCCATCGTCAATCCCAACGGTTGGGACATCTATCTGTATCCATTCCAGACCGGTGGTAGCCCCGAGCAGCAGCGCCTGATCGTCGAGTGGTTCTCCCCGAACTTCCAGATGTCCCAGATCTGGGCGTTCGAGGCCATGATCTTCCTGATCATCGGGGGGCTGGCGCTCGCCCGCCGCATCGAACCGCGGCAGTTCCTTCTGCTGTTGGTCGGCCTCGGCCTGGCCCTGCACTCGGTGCGCAACCTCTCATTCTTCATGCTGGTGAGCGTCCCGGCGCTGGCCGACTACACCCAGCAGGCACGGGAGCGCATCTCGCTCCGCTGGCCGCGGCGCGTGCCGAAGACCACGCCGGTGACCTTCGCCCTCAATGTCCTCATGATCGCTCTCGTCCTCGCGATCGTGGCCGCCGCCAGCGTACCGAGCCTGGTGCAGCGCGTCGATGGCAAGCTGATGGCCCGCGACTTCCCCATCAAGGCGGCGGACTTCCTCGTGCAGCACCCGCCTCCCGGCCACATGCTCAACGTCTACGGCTGGGGTGGCTACCTGATTTTCCGCCTGGACGCGCGGCGCACCACGCAGCCGGTTTTCATCTTCGGCGACGCGGCTCTCGACGGCGACCAGTTGTTGCGTGATTACGACCATCTGCAGTCGCTCGGCTTAGACCAGGCTCAGCTCTTCGAGCGCTACCAGATCAACTGGGTGATCTTCCACTCCAACGATCCGATCATCACCGAGCTTCGGCAGATCCACAACGCGCCCGGAGTCACCGGCTGGTTTGAACTCAAGACGTTTGACAAGGCGACCATCATGATGCGCGACACCCCGGCGAACCGAGCCTACGCCGCCGCCGCACGTGAATGACGGCCGCGGAGCGCGGCATGCGGCGCCGGCAGCGGCTGTTCGTGGTCTTCACGGCGGTGCTGGTGCTGGCGTACGCCCGCCAGCTCGTCCTCGCACCGACCGCAGGGCAGGACTTTCGCGCGTTCTTCGCGGCGGCCACGCTGGCGGCGCAGCATGGCGACCCCTATGACTGGGCGGCACTGAGCCACACCGAGGATGCGCTCTACAACAGCCCCGCGCAAATCCGTGTGGGCGATCCGGCCTACTACGACTTCCTCCCCTATCCGGAGGGTCCGTGGCTGGCGCTCGCGCTCGAGCCACTGACGGGCCTGTCGTGGCACACCGTCTACCCCATCTTTGCCGCCCTGATGCTGCTGGCGATCGCGACTGGCAGCTGGCTCATCCTGGCGCGCCTGGGCTGGCCCTCGACGCGCCGGCGCATCGCGGTCCTGGTTGCGACCCTCTCCCCCATCGCCTTCTTCAATATCTTCCAGGGCCAGGTCACGGCGCTGGTGTTCCTCGGCTTCGCCGCCGCCTGGTACCTCGCCTGGCGTGGGCAGCCGGTGGCCGGTGGATTGGCGCTGACGCTGGTCTGGATCAAGCCGAACCTCGGCGTGGCCCTTCCCCTGGTGGTGGCGCTGCTCGAGCCGGCTGCCGCGCGCCGGCTGCTGATCACGTTTGCCTTGGGCAGCGTGCTGGCCTTCGGCAGCGCGGCCCTGGCACTCCCGGGCGTTCTGATTCACTGGCCGGCGGAGATCCTCTCGCACTGGCGGGCGGCACAGGGGTCGCAGCCGGACATCGCGTCGATCCATAGCTTCTACTACCCGGCGCTCAGTGGCCCCCTCAAGACCATTGCCCTCCTGTTCGTGGTTCTCGTCGGGTGCGCCTACGCCGCCTGGGCGCTCCGTCGGGTCCGGGGCCCCCTGGCCAGGGGATTGACCTTCCTCCTGCTCTGGTTCGCACTCCTGCCCTATGTCCACTCCTTCGACGCCATCCTGCTGCTCCCGGTGCTCGCCGTCCTCGTCGCTGCGGACCAGCGCGGTTGGGGGGATGCCACGACCGAGGCGACCATCTGGGCCTTCGCCATCATCCCCTTCGCATATTTCGTGGGTTGGCACATCTTCTTCTTCAACGGCTTTACGGCGATCCCGATGGCGTTGCTACTGCTCGCCTGGCACCGCCGGGTGATGATGCGAAGTCCGGACGAGATCGCGCAGGCGCGGGCCGCGTGAAACGCTGGTACGGCGTCCGGCGCTTGTACGAGGCATCGTTTCGCGATCGGGTGCTGCTCGTGCTCGTGCTCAGCATCGGCGCCTATTACCTCACGTGGTCGGTCGTCCAGTGGCTGACCCTGACGCCGGAGAGCCTGCGCTTCGATTTCGTCAACTATTTCGGCGGCGCCCAGGCCGCCGCGCACGGCACGGACATCTACGCCGACTTCAAGCACTCCTGGGGGACCCAGGCGTGGGTGGTCGCCTACATCTACCCACCCTTCTTCGCGCTGGTGCTCGCGCCCCTCACCGCCTTCGGCCTGCTGGCCGCGGCGCGCATCTGGCTGCTGGCCGTGCACGTCGCCTTCTTCGGATCGCTGCTCCTCATCGTGCGGATCCATCCGGAACTCACGCGTAGCGGCCGGCGCCTACTGTGGCTCGCCAGCCTCGGCTTCATGCCGGTGTACCTCAACCTCAAATTCCAGCAGGTCGCCACCGTCTGGTTGCTGTTGATCACCGCGACGCTGTGGGCGGCGCTACGCCGCCGCACCGGTCTGGCCGGTGCCTTCATCGCGGCGGCCGCATCCCTCAAGGTCTCGCCCATCTTTCTGATCCCGCTGTTCGCGAGGCTGGCCCGCTGGCGCATCGCCGTCATCGCCGGCGTGACGCTCGTCGCTCTGACGGTCGTCACCATGCTGGCGGCGCCGGGCAGCTGGCAATTTTTCACCGTCGTGCTCCCCCGCATCGGACTGGGGACCGCCAACTGGGACAACGGATCGATCGACGGCCTGGTGAGTCGCATCTCGGAGCTCGCACCCAATCTCTTTGGCAACGCGACCCAGACGGTGGCCAAGGTGATCATCGCCGCCGCCGCGATCGCGCTCATCGGCGTCACGCTCTGGTTCGCGCGCCACGGGGCCCAAGAGACATGGACCCTTCGCCTCAGCGTGTCGGCGCTGGTCACCGCGCTGCTGATCGTGAGCAGCGTCACCTGGCAGCACCACCTGGTGACCCTCCTGCTGCCGCTCGCCACCGGGATCGCCTGGATCACCGTCCGCCGGCCCGGCGCGCGCTACTCGTGGTGGCTGCTTGCCGCGTATGCGATGTGCTGGGTGGACCGCCGCGCCTTCCCCCTGCCGGCCGATATGCAGGTCCACTCCTGGACCGACGCGGCGCTGGTGCTGGCCGGCACCTCCGTCAAGCTGGTGGGGCTGCTCCTCTTGTGGACCCTGCTGCTGCAGATGCTCCGCGTCGAAGCCCGGCGGGCGTCGGTCAGGCGGCTCGACCAATCGGTGGCCGGCGCTGCTGCGCAGCCCGCTGCCTGAACTGCCAGCCGTACCAGGCGACCACCGCCGTCACGACGATGGGGCCCAGCGGGATATCGATACCGCGCAGGTCGATCAGGACCGCGAGGTCGATCGCGAGCAAGGCCGGTAATGGATTGGGCAACGCACCCTGGCGGTATAGCACGATGGCGAGCCACGCCGGCACCACCAGGATCAAGAGATCGTGGGGCAGCGCGTGGGGTGAGGCAAGCACCGCGAGCGCGCCGGCAAGGGCGGCGAAGCCAATCACGGAAGGGGGGCGGCGCCAGGCCAGCCAGCAGAGCGCCATGAGCACCGCCAGGTAGAGCGCAATTGCCACCAGGGTCGCCACGCGGGGGGGCAGCGCCGCTCCGATCACGCCGATCCAGGACTCGTTGAGCCGGATCGCAACGGCCTGGTTGGCGCTGAGCGCGTTGTGGACCATCGCGCTCAAGCCGCCGGCGCCGCCGGCCAGCGGGCTCAGCAGGATGATGGCGCCGCCCGTGGCCGCGGCCCCCAGCGATCGCCAGCGTCGGGCCGCGAAGAGGATGGCGAGATAGACGGGCAGGTATTGCGGTTTGACGGCGAGCAACATCCCCGCGCCGGCGGCGAGCGTGGGCGCATCCGAGCGCAACGCCAACACGATCATGGTGGCGCCGAGCAAGAGCCACGCGGTCGGCTGCCCCTCGGTGAACGCGCCCCAGGTGGGAACGGCGGCCAGCACACCGAGCACCGCCAGGCCTAGGTATTTCCCTCCCCCGCTTGCCGGGCCCGTCGGCCCACGCGAGCGGCGCTTTAGTGCCATGCGAGCGTTTGAGACGTTCGGGGAGGGTAGGGCGGGGGCTCCGCGCTGTAAGAGCAGGAGCGCGATCAGCATGAGGGCGGCGCTGAGGAACTGGCAGAGGCGAAAGGCGACCTCGAACGGCAGCAGCGACAGGACGGCGTAGGGCAGCGCGGCCGCCAGCGGCAGGCTGAATGGCAGGCGAGGGTCGATTGCCCCATCAGGCGCGACCCCGCGCATGATCGCGCCCAGCTTCGCCTGGTCGTAGGGAGCCGCGAGATGGCCCTGCCGTACCAGCACACCCGCGCTGTAGTTGATGGTGAAGTCGGAGCTCAGCCTCGACGCGGGCGACTGGGTGAGGATGACGACCAATCCGGCGGCGGCCAGGGCCACGGCCACCGCGAGCATCGCTCGATCCATCGGCCGTCTCACGGGCGCACCCGAAAGAGCGCGGCCGTATCCTCGAGATCGATCATCTCCAGAGCGGGATCCGGGGCGAGCCGCGCGGCGAAGCCCGCGTCAGTGGTGAGCACGTAGTCGATGCCGTTTGCCTGCAGGAACGTCGCCCGACGGGTGGCGCCCCAGGTGGTGAAGAAGGCAAGCGCGTCGTCCGACTTGCGGCGGGCGTCGATCGTCATCTCCGGATGGCCATTGAACGCGCGCGCATCCGTCTGCGCCGGGACGAAGATCCCGTCGAGATAGGTGGTCAGCACCACATCGTGCGCCGACACGTGGGGAGAGAGGCGCGCGAGCAGGGCCGCCTCGGCATGGCTCTCGTACTCGGCATATGGATCGAGACGGAACGCCGCGATCCAGTACGGCTGCGCCAGGCTGACGATGCCATACAGGCTCGATGCCGCGAGCGTGAGCGCGAGCACCCGGCGGCGCCAACCGACATCACGCACGCGGCGAAGCACGACGAGAAGGCCGGGGGCGGCGCACAGGCCAAAGGGCACCGAGCTCGCCATGAAGCTGCGACCGAGGGTGCCGCTCAGGCCGGGGAGAAACATGAAGACCGTCATTCCCACGATCCAAAGCGCGGGAAGCACGAGATCACCGCGCAACCGCCGGCTCACGAAGGCGATGATGATCAGTCCGCTGGCGACGAGGTGCGAGAGCACCAGGAAACCAAACGGGTCCCCGACATCCAGTGACGTACGGACCACGCGCACGGCGTCCGGGGTCGTCGCCCAGACCCAGAGCAGGTAACCCAGGTAGGGCAGCTGCACGACCGCCGCCGGGACAACAAAGGCGACGGCTCGCCGCTGATGGCGCAGCAGCGCCCAGCCGGCGACGGTCACGAGAGCCAGCAGCGCGAGCTGCGGATAGATCAGTTGCAGGCCGACGACCGCCAGCACGCCGCTCGCCACCAGGTGTGAGTCGCGGCGATGACGCAGCCGCAGGGCGACCACCATCGTCCAGCACAGCAACGCCAGGGCCCAGGGCAGGTGCGGCGCCATGGAGACCAGGTCGGCGACGCTGCTCCCCGGCGAACTCATCTCCGTCGCGTGGGTGGTGAGCGGGCCGAGGTGGATGTCGCGCGGCAGCACGGTGCCGATGCCCCCGCCCAAGGCGCAGAGCACGAAAGCCCAACGACGCAGGAGGTGAGGCCGGAAGATTTCCTTGATCAACAGGTAAACGGCGGTCAGCAGGGCCGCGGCGGCGAGCAGTCGTGCCGCGTGATAGAGCCAGGGCCCCGATGCCCAGCCGACGAGATGGGCCGGCCAGAGATACCAGGGGTAGAGCAGGATCCCCGGCATCGTCTCTGCGGTGTATGCCGGGTGGAAGAGCCAGGCACCGCGCCAGCCCGCACGCCACATCGATTGGTACACGTAGGCATCGCGCGCGATCACCACGTAGCCGGGGAACACGCTGCCGGACGGGACACGAAGCGCGGCGAGCAGGATCGGCGGCATCGTCAGCAGCCCGACGCCGGCAGTGAATACGGCGGACCGGCGCCAGGCGAACCGCGGCAACCGTCGGCGCGGCGAAATGCGCTCCGCCTCCCATTGCCGAGGCGCGACGGCCATCAGGCAGAGAGTCGCTCGGCCTCGACGGCCGGCGCCGGCGCGAGGCTCAGGTGACCGAGCGGCAAGACCAGGAGGAACAGCGTGATGACCACGGCGGCATAGTTGTCGTTGAAGAAGCGGGCGAAGAACGTGAAGGCGAGCAGCACGGCCGCGTAGCCGGCCATCCAGCGCCCGATCGTCGGGCGGCGCAGGAAGGCGCGAGCGGTCAGCCAGAGGACCGGCAGCGCGGCGGCGAGCTGGAAGATCAGAAAGGGAAAGGCGTCGGTTCGGCGCGCGATGACGTGGAATGTGTAGAGGAGGTCGCCGAACCCGTAGCCGGCGATGGGATAGGCATCCGCAACGCCGCCGCTGGTATAGAGCACGACATCCGTCCAGAAGGCGCGCGGGCTGCCGAGAAGGAACGGCAGGATGGTCGCGATCGGCGTCAGTGCCAGCGCGGCCAGGCTGGTGACGACCTCGCGGCGCGAGTGCTGGGCGCGCCAGCGGATCACGAGCACGAGGAGCAGAAACGGCACCGCCATCCACGCGAAGGGCTTCAGGGCGACGGCGACACCGAGGGCGCCGGCCGCGAGTGTCGGATGGCCACGCGCGAGCAGCGTGAGGGTGAGAAGCACGATCGCGAGAAACTGGATGTCGGTCCGGCCCGACCACAGGTAGAGCGTGATCATCGGGCTGGCGTAGACGGCCGTGATCAGCAGGAAGCGGCGTTCCGAACCGATGGGCAGCGCGACGATCGCGATCAGTCCAATGACGCCAAAGGCGATCAGGACGAGGCGATAGTCGAAGGGAACGCCGAGTGCGTCGGTCAGAAGGCGGAACGGGATGCCGGCGAGAACCGTGAGCGGGTAGTAGGCCAGGTGATGCAGGGCGGGGTTGGGGCCGGGTGTCAGGTCCCAGCCGAACGCGGCCATCGGGGTGTTGGACCAGTCCACGCCGTAGATCGGCTGCCCCTTGAGCAGGCGGTCGACGGCGGACTCCAGTTGGAGCAGCCCATCGTGCTCCATGGTCAGGCCGATGCGCGGGCGCTGCAGGATGCCGATCAGGGTCGGACCGATTGCGGTCAGCAAGCCCAGCAGCGAGATGCCCCACAGCTTGAGGCGCCACTGACGTGTGCTGGCGCGCAGGAGGAGCAAGAGGGCAAACAGCGTGGCGGTGCTGGCGACGGCGAGCCAGATCCCGTAGCGCTCGCGTAGCACCCAGAGCAGCACCACTTGCAGTCCGCCGAGGATGCCGAGGTACCCCACGGGAGTGGTCAGCCGGGCGGCGGCCCGGGTCAGTGAGGCCCGAACTCCACCGCCCGGCGAGGGAGCGCCAGCCATGACGACGGTGTAACGCCGAGTGTGAGGAACCCCTTCTCCGGCCCGTTATAGCTGGGCAGTGTCGACGCCCCCCTTCGCGGCCCCGGCCATCACGGCCACCCCGGCCGTCCGGAAGGTTCGAGCGGCCTTCGTCGCCCAGGCCGCGCTGGTCGGTTCGGCGCTCGTCCTCTATGCCCTGGTGCTGATCCAGGGCGGCTCGCACCACCAGGACCTCGACGCCTACCTGGCGGCGGGCCGCGCCGTCTTAAACCGCCAGCCCCTGTATGCCCCATTCCTTCACCATCCCTTCCCGGACCCGGCGCTGCGGCCCGCGTACATCTACCCACCGCTCTTCGCCCTCCTCGTCGCACCGCTAGGGCTCCTTTCGAACGCCGCCGCGAACATCGTCTGGCTCGCGGTCGGGCAGGCCGCGCTGGTCGCGGCCCTCGTCATTACGCTCCGCTGGCTCCGGCCACCGGCGTGGGCGGTGACGGCGATCCTCTGCGCCACCGCCACCTTCTATCCCCTCTGGGTCGATGCGGTCCAGGGCCAGGCCAACCTGCTGGTCGTCCTCCTGGTTACCGCCGGCATCGCCGGCATCGCGCAGGGCAAGGCGAAGTTCGGCGCCGCGCTCGGCGTGGCGGCCGCGCTGAAGTTGACCCCTCTTCTCTTACTCGCCTGGCTCCTCCTCGACCGTCGTTTCCGGGATGCGGCCTGGATGCTCGCCGCCCTCATTGGCGTCACCGCCGCCGCGGCCCTGGTGCGCTTCGACGACACGCTGATCTTCTTTCGACAGGTTCTCCCTTCGCTGGCGCACGGCACCGCGTTCTATGCCAATCAGTCACTGCAGGGCGTCATCGCCCGCGTGGCGACCAGCAATCCCTACACCCAGCCATGGACGGTTGCGCCGGGGGCCTACCTGGTCGCGCCGACCCTGATCGTCGCCTTCATCGTTCTCTGGCTTGTGCGGACGCGCCGCCAGCCGGCCATGCTACGCGCGGCGGCCTTCCTTCCCCTCGTCCCGCTCGCGTCCTCGGTCACCTGGTCGCACCACCTGGTTCTTCTTCTGCCGGTCATCTGGTTCGGCTTCATCGCGATCGCCGGGCGCGGCTGGCCGCTCCCATCGACAATCGCGATGGGCCTTCTGCTGCTGCTCTTCAGCGTCGTCGCCCGCTGGCCGCTCGGTCCCGCCTTCGACCAGCCCGGCTTTCGCGCGGCCCAGACGGCTGACCCGGCCGTGTTCGTCGTGGCCAACGCCTTGTTCGTCGGGACGCTGGCTCTCTTTCTGCTGGCACCATGGCTGCTGCGCTCCCGCTGAGACGACCGTCGGCGGCGCCGTTGCCGGCACCCCGGCCATGGCCGCGGTTCGCGCTCGTCCTCGCCGCGGTCGTGGCGATCATCTCGCTCCTCCCCTATCTGCTCGCCTATCTTTGGACCCCGCCGGGGCATCACTTCGCGGGTTTCTTCTTCATCGCCGACGATGCCACGACCTACCTCGCGAAGATGCGCCAGGGAGCGGATGGCTCATGGCTCTGGAACGACCCCTACACCAGCGAGCCCCACGGCGGCGTCTTCCTCTTCTCCTTCTACCTGCTGTTCGGCCACCTGGCCGCGCTGCTTCATCTGCCGCTGATCGCCGCCTATCATCTGGCCCGCATCTCCGGCGCAATCGCCCTCGTGCTCGCCGCCGACCAGCTCTGCCGCCGCGTGCTGCCGGCGGAGCTCCGCCGTCTCGCCCTCCTGCTCGTCGTCCTGGGAGCGGGTGCCGGCTTTCTGGCCCAGGCCCTGGGCAACCCGTCCGTCCTGGGCAGCCGGGTGGAGGCACTCGACCTCCACCTTCCGGAGATCAGCGGCTGGTACTCGATCCTGGCGATCCCCCATTTCGCGTGGGCGACCGCGCTGATCATCACCGGCCTGCTGGGCTTGCTGCGCATCGCCGACGCGCCCGCCTGGCGCCCGGTGGCGGTCGCCTCCGCCGCACTCATCGCGCTCACCGCGATCCATCCGCAGATGATCCCCGTCATCGGTGTCATCTGGGTCGCCTACCAGGGCGTGCTCCTGGCGTGGGGCCCACGACCCTCGATCCGGTCGGTCGCGGCCCAGGCCGTGCCGTTCCTGGCGACCATCCCGCTACTCGCCTACAACGCCTGGATCCTCTTCCGCGATCCGACCATCGCGCAGTGGGCGCACCAGTGGCGGCACCAGGCGCCCGGCCCCGTGAGTCTTACGGTCAGCCTGGGCTTGCCGTTGCTGGCGGCCGTCGCGGGCATGGTGATCGCCTGGCGGCGCCGCGACCGCGGCCTGGCGCTTCTGTTCGTCTGGCCACCGCTGGTGCTGGCGCTCCTCTACCTGCCCAACATCGCGAACATCCAGCGCCGGCTGCTCGATGCGCTGTATGTGCCGATCGGCATCCTGGCCGCGGTCGGCATTCGCTCCCTGACCTCGCGTCTGCGTCGCGCACGGGCGCGCCGGATCGAGGCGATCCTGGTCACCGGCTGCTGCCTCTCGTCGCTGATCGTCCTTGCCATCGCGTTGCGGTTCGCGTCGGGGGCGTTCGCGGAGGCCTACATCGCCGACGATAGCTGGCGGGCCATGCAATGGCTCTCGACGCACCACCAGCCCAGCGATCGGGCGCTGAGCTCACCGGGAGACGGGCAGCGGCTTCCCGCCTGGGCCGGCGTTTCGGTCTATGTCGGGCATTACAGTGAGACACTCGATTACTTCCAGAAGATCCGCAACGTCTCGGAGGTGTTGAAGCCAGGTGCATCCGAGGCGACGGTGCGGGCCTTCCTGCACGACAACGGCATCACCCTGCTCTACTGGGGCCCGGATGAGACCTTGACCGGCTTCCAGCCCGCGTCACAGCCCTACCTTGAGCCAGTCCATCAGGACGGTGCCGTCACCATCTACCGGGTCCTGCCTTGAATTTTTCCCTCCCCCTCTGGGGGAGGGTCAGGGTGGGGGCTCAGGCGGACGCCTGCCGCTGATCGTCCTTTGCCGCGGGCGTGGGATGCTTGCGCACGCGCCCCGGGATGGCAAGCAGCTCGAGGAACATCATCGTCGAGTCCCGGATCGGATGCACCCGGCTTTGCGGCGAGTTGATCCATCGGGTCGGGATCTCGACGATCTTGTAGCCGGCCTGCTGCGCCCGGTAGAGTACCTCGACATCGAACCCGAAGCCGCGCGTCTGCAGCTCCGGGAAGACCCGGTCCGCAACCTCGGCGGTGAACGCCTTGAAGCCGCACTGCGTATCCTTC
>WNGP01007511.1_pt1 | contig 12204 bp, 11 predicted proteins | sample 5407671 | NCBI WGS metagenome assembly WNGP01 (sample SAMN13153381, study PRJNA577476) | soil metagenome | isolation source: 40 cm soil or saprolite under Garry oak tree replicate 2 | place: USA:California | collected 2016-06-15 | reverse complement strand
TTCACACCCCCACCTGGGAGATGAACTTGGTCACCAGATAGCCTTCGATCGCCTCCGAGCCGCCTTCGGAGCCGTAGCCGGAATCCTTGACGCCGCCGAACGGCACTTCCGGCAGCGCGAGCGCGGCGCTGTTGATGGCGATCATTCCGGTTTCCACCGCGGCACCGACCGCGGCCGCGGTCTTGGCCGATCTGGTGAACGCATAAGCCGCCAGGCCGTAATTGAGGCGATTGGCCTCCGACACCGCCCCCTCGAAATCGCGGAACGGCGCGATCGTGGCAACGGGGCCGAACGGTTCCTCGTTCATGATCCTGGCGTCCTGCGGCACGTCGGTCAGCACGGTCGGCTCGAAGAAGAAGCCCTTGTTGCCGATCCGCTTGCCGCCGGTGCGCAGCTTGGCGCCTTTTTGCGTGGCGTCGGCCACGAACATCTCCATCGCATCGACGCGCCGGCTGCTCACCAGCGGTCCCATCCGGGTCGAAGAATCGAGCCCGTCGCCGACCTTGACGGCCTTGGCGGCGGCCGTGAACTTGTCGACGAATTTCTCGTACAGCGGCTCCTGGACCAGCAGCCGGGTCGGTGCGATGCACACCTGTCCGGCATTGCGGAACTTGCCGCCGGCGAGCACCTTCACGGCCTGATCGACGTCGGCATCCTCGAACACGATGCCGGGCGCATGGCCGCCGAGCTCCATGGTGACGCGCTTCATGTGCTTGCCGGCGAGCGCCGCGAGATGCTTGCCGACCGCGCTCGATCCGGTGAACGAGATCTTGCGGATCACCGGGTGCGGAACGAGGTATTCGGAAATCTCCGAAGGAACGCCGTAGACCAGATTGATCACGCCCGCGGGCAGCCCGGCGTCGACGAAGGCGCGCACCAGCTCGGCGACGGAACCGGGCGTGTCCTCCGGCCCCTTGATCACGATCGAGCAGCCGGCCGCTACCGCGCAGGAAATCTTGCGCACCGCCTGATTGATCGGGAAATTCCACGGCGTGAACGCCGCGACCGGACCGACCGGCTCCTTGACGGCGAGCTGATAGAAGCCCTCGGCCCGCGCCGGTATCACCCGCCCGTAGGCGCGCCTGCCCTCTTCGGCGAACCAGTCAATGAGGTCCGCGCCGGCGAGCGTCTCCATCTTGGCTTCGCCGACCGGCTTGCCTTGCTCCATCGTCATCAGCCGCGCGATCTCGTCGGCGCGGCTGCGCAGGTTCTCCGCCGCCTTGCGCATCAGCTTGTAGCGCTCGAACGCCGAGACCTTGCGCCACGCCTGAAAGCCCTTCGCGGCCGCGCGCGCGGCGCGCTCGAGATCGGCGGTTTCCGCGTGCGCGATGTTGCCGATCGATTCCCCGGTCGCGGGGTTGAGCACCGGGATGGTCTTGCCGCCGGACCCTTTGGTCCAGCCGCCGTCGATGTGAAGGGAAATATCCGGATACATCGTTTCCTCCTGCAACGTTTCAAGGCGTCAGTACCGAGCGTCCGACCATCGTGCCGCGGCGCAGATCTTCCAGCGCCTGTTGTGCCTGATCGAGCGGCCGCCTGGTGACCGGGATCGGCGGCACCGATTTACGCCGCACCAGGTCGAGCAATGCCTTGAGCTCGGCGAGGCTGCCGACGTAGCTGCCCTGGATGGTCGCGGCCTTGATCGGGATCAGCGGCAGCGACCACGGCGCCGCTCCGCCGAACAGGCCGACGATGACCAGCTTGCCGCCGCGCGGCAGGCAATCGAAGCCGAGCGCGCTCGTCTGCTCGCTGCCGACGAGATCGATTGCCGCGCGGACGGACGCGCCGGCCGCCTGCGTGATCTGCCGCCGCGCGTCCGGCGCCGCGACATCGACCGCCGCGATGGCGCCGGCTTCGAGCGCGGCCTGCCGCTTGCGCGCGTCGATGTCGACGACGATTGCGCCCTTGCCGCCCATCGCCTCCAGCAGTCCGAGCGCCATCAACCCGAGCCCGCCCGCGCCGATGATCAGGATCGGCTCGCGTTCGAATATGTCCGCGACCTTGCGCAACGCGCTGTAGGTGGTGACGCCCGAGCACGCGTAGGGCGCCGCGGTGGCCGGGTCGAGTCCCTGCAGATCCAACAGATAACGCGGATGCGGCACCATGATGTGATCGGCATAGCCGCCGTCGCAATAGACGCCGAGCGAGCGCGGGGCTGCGCACAAATGCTCGTCGCCGGAAAGACAGAGCGGGCATTTGCCGCAGCCGATCCAGGGATAGACGAGCCGCACCTCGCCTACCTTGACGCCCTCGGCCTGCGGACCCAGCGCGACGACCTCGCCGGCGGTCTCGTGCCCCATGGTCAGCGGCAAGGGAATGCCGCGGTCCTTGAGCAACATGCGCTTGCCGTGGCCGAGATCGTAACCGCCTTCCCAGATATGCAGGTCGCTGTGGCAGACCCCTGCGGCCTTGACCCGCAGCAGCACCTCGGTGCCCGACGGTTTCGGCGTCGGCACCTCGATCATCTCCAGCGGCATTTCGAACTCGGTGACCCGATAGCTTTTCATTTTCGTTCCTCCCGGATTACCGAGTAGCGGCATCAGCCAGGGCGCGCAAGCTTGCCGGCCGGCCGGCCCGCCCCAGCAATGCCCGCAAATGCTCGCAAGAGTGCACGCGCGCACCATGGTTCGGCCGCAAACGAGGCTAGCTTGGCAACGGTCCTCGTTGCCTCGAAAAACCGATGCTCAAGCTCGTATCCAGGTTCGTGCTGGAAGTGCTTCCCGCGGGCTGCGCCGCGTTGATCGCCGGCGCGCTGCTCCTGGGTCATCATCCTCTGTCGTTTGGAGCACCGGGCGGCGGCGCGCGGCAAATCCTTGCCGTCGACGATGGTCCGATTGCGTCGGAGGAGATTGCGCAGCGGATCGAAGACGAACATGCGGCGGTCACGACGCGCAACAAGGAGAGCGCGGCAAAGCCGGTCGAGAGCAGGCCCGAGCCGACGCCTGTGTCAAAGCGCAGTGTTTGGAAGCGTCCGCGCAGCGTTGCCAGGCTGACCCCGCCGACCGCGTCCGCGGCAGCGCCGATTGTCGTGCCTTCCGCCCCGGCAGTGCCGCCCGTTGCCGACGGGCCGGCGCTCCCGACCGCGAGCGTGTCCGGCAGGCCGGAAGCTGCCGCGGACCCCGCGTCCAAGCCGGAGCCCAAGCGCGTGCTCGGGATGGCGATCCCGGCGCCGGTGCTCAATCCGGCGCCCGTGCTGCGGGCGGGCGAAAGAATGCTCGAAAGAATCGTGGTGGCGGCGAAATCGGTCGTGCCGGATTTCTTGCGATAGCGCTGCTCGCGTCCGTGCGGCGATACCAACCTCTCAGGGAACGCGTGTCTTCGATCCCCGGTGCTTGCGCTTTTCCAGCCAATACGAGCAATAGCCGGCCGGCACCGCATGGTTGGCAAAACATACGTAGCAATTCTTGGCGCACCGGGTTTCGCGCGTGTCCTTGCAGATGCAGCCAGCGGCGCTCGGGCTTGCGGCCGCAAGCATCAGGACCCACGCCAGTGCGATGCGAGCACCGAGTTTGGACATCGAATTCCCCATCGGGCTTGACCGGTTTGAAGTTGTAGCACGTTATCCTCCCGCTTTCCGCCTTGCTCCATGCGGGCTACGCGTCGGACTGCACGGCCAGTGCCTGCAGGCCGACGAAGGTGGCGTCGGGATGGACGATCACGCTGGTGGGGATCGCCGCCAGATAGGGGCGCATCCGGCCCTTGTCTTCGAACCGCGCGCGGAATTCCGATCGTTCCAGGTATGCCAGGATCCGTGGCGCGATGCCGCCGGCGATGAATACGCCGCCGCGCGCCCCATACGTGAGCGCGATGTTGCCCGTCACCGCGCCGAGCAATGCGCAGAACATGTCGAGCGCGGCGCGGCACGTTGCACAGCTGCCCTCGAGACCCGCTTGGGTGATCGCCGCCGCGTCGCGTTGCGGGAGCTTCTGCCCGTCGATTGCCGCGATGGTGCCATAGAGATTTTCCAGCCCCGGACCCGACACGGCGCGCTCGCAGGACACGTGCCCGAAGCGCGCGCGCAAATGCTGGATGACGCGGTCCTCGCGTTCGGATGAGCCGGGCAGATCGGCGTGCCCGCCCTCCGACGCAAGCACGATGCCGCCTTGCGCGCCCGGAACGTAGCAGGCGACCCCGAGGCCCGATCCCGGTCCGAGCACCGCCATCGGCGTGTCCGGCACTGCGCTTCCTGCGCCGATCCGGTGCAGGTCTTCCGGTTCGAGGTGCGGCAGCGACCATGCGGTCGCCTCGAAGTCGTTGAGGATGCGCGCGCGGCGCAACCGGAACTGCGCGCATAGCTCGGCCCCGTCGATCTCCCATCCGCGGTTGGTCATGCGGGCGCGGTTGGCCTCGACCGGCCCCGCGACGGCCAGGAGAGCTGCAGTAACGGCGGGACGGCCGCGCTTGGTCAGGAACGTTTCGACCGCATCGGGGAATTGCGCGTATTCGGCCGCCGCCATCCATTCCACCGGGCCGAGCGCGCCGTCCTTGAACAGCCCCAAGCGGGCGTTGGTGGCCCCGATGTCTCCCAGAAGCACCAGCTCGTTTGCCATCGGATGTTGCATTCGGCTCAACCGCGCCGGCCAAGCTTGTCACGCCACGTCAGCGCCGGGGAAGTGTCAGTGAAGGCGCGAGCATGGCACATTGGCAAGCCGTTCGGCATACCGGGAAAGGATAGACCACGTTCATGGCGGCGAGTTCCCAGGACCGTGACGCATCGGACGGCTTTTCCCCGCGGCTCGCAACATTCTATGCGGCGATGTTCGTCTTTGCCGGAATCGTCATGCCGTTCTTCCCGGTCTGGCTGCAGGCGAAGGGGCTCGATTCCCGCGCCACCGGCATCGTGCTCGCCGCTCCGATGCTCATGCGGCTCGTCTCGGTTCCACTCCTCGCGCGCCTTGCCGACCGCTGGAGCGCGTTCCGGGCGGCGCTGATCGCGGCTTCGGTCGGATCGGTGTTGGCATATGCGCTTCTGAGCCAAGTTGCCGGCTTCGTCCCGATCCTGCTCGCGGTCGCGCTGGCGTCGGTCGCCACGGCGCCCGCCTTGCCGCTTACCGATGCCTATGCGCTCAAGGGGCTCGGGTTGCGCGGGCGCGCCTATGGCCCCGTGCGGCTGTGGGGCTCGGTCGCTTTCGTGGCCGCGAACCTCGGCGCCGGGCTCGTGGTCGATCGCATCGCCCCGATCCATATCATTTGGCTGCTGGTCGCGGCGCTGGTGATGGTGGCGGCGGTTTCGCTCGCGCTCCGGCCGCTCGCCGCCGCGCCTCCCCCGAGGGAAGAGTTGGGCGTACCAGGTCGCAAGCTGCTGCTCTCGCCCGGCTTCTGGGCGATCACGGCGGCGGCGAGCCTGATCCAGGCGAGTCACGCGGTCTATTACGGCTTCTCGGTGCTCGACTGGCGGGCGAAGGGTCTCGATGCGACCTCCATCGGCGGCCTTTGGGGGCTCGCGGTCATTGCCGAGATCGTGCTGTTTGCCGTGTCGGCGCGCTTGCCGAAACGCTTGGGTCCGCTCGGCTTGGTCGGGCTCGGCGCCTGCGGGGCCTTCGTCCGCTGGGGCGCCATGAGCTTCGATCCGCCGCTGGCGTTGTTGCCGCTGCTGCAATTGCTGCACGCCTTCTCGTTCGGCGCTACCCATCTCGGCTCGATCCAGCTGTTGGCGCGCATCGCACCGGACCGGCAATCCGCCACCGCCCAGGGCGATTTTGCGACCGTGCTCGCCTTGGTGATGGCGGGCGGCATGGCGCTCGCGGGCGTGCTCTACGCGGATCTCGGCGGGCGCGCGTACGCGGCGATGGCACTCGCCGCGGCGCTGGGCGGCGCCTTCGTGCTGCTGGCGCGCAGATTCGTGGGCGAACCGCTTGCGTAATTACGCCCATTCGACCCGGCCGGCTGCAGGCGACGCGGGAACCAGTAACGTTCAGCCTGCGTTCAGACGCGCGTGCCTAGCGTAGGAATCCTCGGACAGGGCTGGAAGATCGGGGCGGCCTCCAGCCGGGCTCCCAATGGGTCCGAGAAAAATGGAGGTTGCTGCCATGAGTGATCAAGAGAAGTCGGAACCGAAGAAGATGTCGCGCCGGCAGGCGCTGTCCATGCTCGGCCTGGCGGCCGCGGTAGGCTATGCCGTGCCCAGTATCCTCACGGTATCCGACGCCGAGGCGGGTGCCATTGTCGTGCATCGAAGCCGCCGGCGGCGGCGCTCGCACCCCGATTGGTGGTACCGGCGCCGGAGGCGCTCGCACCCCGACTGGTGGTACCGGCGCCGGCGCACCGGCCGATATTGAGCTGACGCAAGCTCGGGGTCGGCGAGCCCGCCGGCCCCGAGCCCCCAACTCTCGCGCGTTCTGTTATCGTCGCCGATATGGGCGAGCGGGTGCCCGAGCGCACGCGTCGAGCCGCGCGTCGGCGCGCGATCGATTCCGAGCAGACCATCGTGCTTGCGCTCGGCGCCTTCGGCTGGACCCTTGCCTTCACCGATTGCCCCGAGGTGGTCGAGGGTCTCGAAGCGATCCTGACCGGCTGGCGTTTGCAGCGGCTCCCGTCCGCCGCGTCGCAGCGAGCGGACGCGCAGGTGAGGCGGACGCGCACCGGATTCGCTTGGCGCTCCAGGCGCATGCCCAAGCCGGCGCTCTGGAACGAGCACCCGCCGGTTTCCGCCATGCAGGTCGTCTGCGACGTCCATGACGTGCTGTTCGACTGGTTCCTGAAGGCAAGTCCTCGGCATCTTTGTCTGCACGGCGCGGCGGTGCGCATCGGCGGCGGACTGGTTTGTTTCCCGTCGGTGCAAAAGACCGGCAAGAGCACGTTGTGCGTTGCGCTCGCGGCTCGGGGTCACACGGTCTATGGCGACGACGTGCTGGCGATCGAGCCCGAGGAGAGCCGCGGCGTCGCGCTGGGCATCGTGCCGCGGTTGCGCAAGCCGCTGCCGAAGGGTCTCGGCGCGCGGCTCATTCGGTTCGTGACCGAGCGCGCCGGGCCCACCGACCGGCGCTGGGTTTATGCCGAGCTCCGCGACGGCGAGATCGCGCCGCTGGGAGCAACCGCCCCGATCGAGGCCTTCGTTCTGCTGCAGCGCGGCACCCGCGGCGCCAAGCTCGAGCCCGTGGCGAAGAGCGAGATGCTCAGGGAGATTCTGCTGCAGAATTTTGCCCGCCGGGTGCCGCCGGTGGAGACGCTCGACCGGCTGATGCAGCTCACCGAGCGCGTGCCGTGCTATCGCCTGCGCTACGGCGCGGTGATGGGCGCGGCCCGGCTGATCGAGCAGCGATTCGGCCGAGAGCCGGCGCACAGCGCGCTCAAGCCGAACCTTTCGGATTCCAGACGCAAGCCAAAGCCGCGTGCGCCGATCGCTCCGGCCCGCAGGCATGACCTGGGCGGCCGGTTTCGCCGTGCGCCGGGGGTGGAGACCCGCGAGGTCGGCGGTGAAATTTTCGTCGCGGCGCCGGGGCCGAAAACGATCCATCATCTCGATCGCATGGCCTCGGCGGCCTGGCGCGCGCTGGCGCAACCAAGGAGCGCCGAGGAGCTGGTCACGCTGTTCGCGGCGGCTTTTCCCGACGCGCCGAAGCGCAAGATCGCCGGGGATGTGAAGAAGCTGCTGGCGTTTCTCAAGGAGAGCGAGCTCATCGTCGGAGCCGGCATCCGCCGCGGCAAACTCCCGGCACGACTTCGAGGGCCGGTGTGAACAGAGGCGCCGTAGTTCAATCTCCATCTTGAGCCGGCGGGCGATGCCGACGGACGGCTTATCGAGCAGCAGCGAGCGCGCGGCCGATCGCCGGCGTCTGCTGCTGGCCGCCCGAGAGCGTGCTCGCCAGCGGCAAACAACGGCCGGACGCCGTGCAATTCGCCGCGGAACTTCGCAGGGGTGGAGGCTTTGTCATGGGCCTTCCCGGTGCCGGGAGGGCAAGCATCCATGATCAACCGGAAACAGGAGGCGGATGTGACCCATAGAGAGGTTGTCGCCGTTCGCGGCGACATTCACGGCGCGGCTGCCCACCGCTGGTGGGTCTACGCGCTGCTCGGCGTGCTGTTCCTCTTGATGGCCGCGTTCGTATTCGGGCATCTGATCGCCGCCTCGATCGTCAGCGCGATCTTCTTCGGCGCGGCGCTCACCGTGGGCGGCGCCTTCCAGGTCGTGCACGCCTTCTGGGAGCGCGGCTGGGGCGGCTTCGCGCTCAGCTTGATCGTCGGGATTCTCTACCTCATCGGCGGGCTGTGGCTGATGGCGAACCCGCTGGCGACCTCCGCCGCCTTGACGCTGTTCATCGCCGCGGTGCTGCTGGTCTCCGGCGTGCTGCGCTTGGCGCTTGCGTATCGGCTGTGGCCGGTCGGCGGCTGGATGCTGGTCCTGTCCGGGATCATTGCCATCCTCGCCGGGCTGGTGATCCTGGCCGGCTGGCCGGCGAGCGGCCTCGTCGTGCTCGGCATCCTCCTCGGGCTCGATCTGCTGACGTTCGGCCTGTTCTGGCTGGTGCTGGCGCTCGCGCTACGTGAAATACCGGCGTAGGCCGAAACACGGACGACGCATCGATTGCCGGGACGGACCGCCAGGGCTTCCCCGGCTGACGCATCTTCCTCCTCTGTCGTCCGGATCACAGCCGGTCCCAGTCCCGTGTCCGGGCGTTGGGAACGCGCCAGCTGCCCCGTGGCGTATAGGTCGTGGTGGCGACCCGCGGCGGACCGCCGAAGCGGGTGACGATGAAGGCGAACAGCGCCCCGAACGCGAAGCCGCCGATATGGGCCCACCAGGCGACCCCGCCCGCGAGATTGGGCGTCATCAGCTCGATCGTGCCCTGAAACAGCTGCAGCGCGAACCAGATGAGCGCGAACAGCACCGCCGGGATCGGCACGAACAGCGGAATGAATACCAACAGGATGATCGTGATCACCCGCGCCGCCGGATAGGTGACGGCGTGGGCGCCGATCACGGCCGCGATGGCGCCCGAGGCCCCGAGCACCGGCTCGGTCGACTCGGGGTGGGTGGCAAGATGCACCCCGCTCGCGGCGAGCGCTCCGGCGATGTACAGCACGAAGAACCCGAGCCGCGTGAATCGCGCCTCCATCGCCGGCCCGAAGATCCACAGGAACCACATGTTGCTGATCAGGTGCAGCCAGCCGCCGTGCATGAAGGCGTTGGTCAAGAGCGGCCACCAGTTCGACGGATCGAGCCCCGCCGCCCTGGCGAGCTCCGGCTCCGTGTAGCGGGCCGGGATCAGCGCGGCATGCACCAGCACCGATTGCAGCGCGCGCGGCGGCAGGCTGAGCATCCACAGAAACACCAGCGTGTTGGCGGCGATGAGCCCGAGCGTGATCAACGGCCGGGCGGCGCGTGGGGCGGTGTCGATGAGCGGGAACAAAGGCTTCTCCCTGCGGGCGCGCGTTTGCCGCGCGGCTTGCGGAGGATCCACGACCGGCTGGCCGAAGCAGGCCCGATCGACTGCCGCGGCCGGGTCCATTGCCAACGCCGCGGCAGCGCGCCGAATGTCGATCCCGACCGCGATTTCATCCGCCGAGGGGCGGCCGTCCCGAAAAATCCATAAATCCCTGGGACAGGAGGACGTGATCCTCTACAACGCCTTACCCGAAACCTCGTTGCGACCCCGCCGGCGACCGCAGCCCCAACTCATTCATGCTGTGTTCAGGTGATCCTGACAAAGTCGCCTGAGCCCCGCAGCGCCCTCGACTAGAGGCCCATGCGTTCCTTCGACGTGTATACTCGGCCGCTGCGGCGGTCCACCGACTTCTCCGGCCTGCAGACGGCGGTGCTGTTCGTCGTGTTCGCGTTGGTGGCTTCGATTCCGGTCATCACCCATCCGGTGCCGCCGCTCACCGATTACGTCAATCATCTCGCCCGCATGCACGTCATTGCCACGATCGGCACCGACTCCGACCTGTCGCGCTTCTACGAAATCGATTGGCAGATCATTCCCAATCTGATGATGGATCTGGTGATCCCGCAGCTCGAGCGCTTCATGAGCGTCTATCACGCGGGGCAGGTTTTTACCGTTGCGACCTTCGTGCTGATCCTGTCGGGCACCGTGGCGCTCAATCGCGCGCTGTTCGGCTCGTGGTCGGTGCTGCCGCTCGTGGCCTTCCCGTTGCTCTACAATCACGTCTTCCTCGTCGGCGTGATGAACTACATGTTCGGCCTCGGCCTCGCGCTATGGGCGCTCGCCGCCTGGGTATGGCTGCGGGAGCGGATCTGGCCGTTGCGCCTGTTGGTCTCCGCCGCCTTCGTGCTGGCATTGTTCTTCTGTCATCTGTTCGCGGTCGCACTTTACGGGATGGGGCTGTTCGCCATCGAGCTCCGCCGCTTGTGGGACTTGCGCGAGCGCCCCTGGGGCGCGCGAATCGCCGATTTCGTCGCGACCGGCCTGCCGTTTCTTCCGGTCGTGCCGCTGCTGCTCAAGAGTCCGACCTGGCAGCTCGCCGGCGAGAACTATTGGGATCAGCAGGGCAAGATCGACGGCCTCCTCTACATCATCGAGGTCTATTCCGACCTGGTCGCGTTCCTGCTCACCGCCATTGCGGCAGCAGCGATCGGCTGGGCGGCGCGCCACCGGCTGCTGCGCCTGCACCCGGTCGGCTGGCTGCTGCTGGCGATTGCGAGCGTCGTGTATCTGGCGATGCCGCGGGTAGTGTTCGCGACCTATATGGCCGACCAGCGGCTGCCGATCGCGGCGGCGTTCATGATCCTGGCCTGCGCCCAGCTCGACCTGCACCACCGTCTGGTCCGCCGCGAGTTCCTGGCGCTGCTGCTGGTGCTGCTTGTCGTGCGCGTGATCGAAGTCGACGTGAATTGGGCGGAGCTGTCGCGCGAAACCCTGGAGTTCCGCGACTCGGTCAAGCGCATCAAGCGCGGGTCGACCGTGCTGGTCGCCTATGCGGACCGCTCCGCGGGCGAGGACGTGCGCGAGCTCAACCTCGTCCATGCCGCCTGCCTCGCCATGATCGAACGCTCGGCGCTGGTCACGACCGCGTTCACGGTGCCGGGCAAGCAGATCATGCACGTGCGCCCGCAATATGCCGCGCAGGTCGATACCGAAGACGGCACGCCGCCCGCGCTGGACCAGCTTATGCTGGCCATCCAGCACCACGGCGAGGCGCAATCGTACTGGGAGCTGTGGCCGAACCGGTTCGATTACGTCTACGTGCTGTTCACCGACGAGGATACCCGCAATCCGGCGCCGGAGTTGCTGACCCTGGTGCACGAAGGCGAGCGCTTCCGACTCTATAAGGTGAACAAGGAGCGTACCGCCGTCGGCCGGCGATGACGGTGCAGGCCGCCGCGAAGCTGCGTGCGCATGTTCCCCTCAGCGCGGCGCCGCGCCGAACGCCGAGAACCGCAGGTCGGGCGCGCTTGAATTGTGGCGGGAGGGGACCGCGCGGCCGGCCCGGAGCTCGACCGCGCTCGCGCGTTCGAAGCGATCGATCGGCGTTTCGCGCCAGGCTTTGCCGCCCGGCTCGCGCCAGGCAATCCGGGCGACGTCGGCATTGGTCTCCATCACGAACATCGAGCGCAGCGCCGCGAACGGCCGGCCAACGACGGGGTCGAGGCTGACGTCGAGCGCGATACGGTCGCGGTCGAGCTTCGCTAACCTCAGATTGGCGGCGCCGCCCCGCGCGAACTTGAGCTCGAAGCTCAGCGCGACCGGATCGAACGCGATGCCGGTCAGATCGACGAACGGCCGCTCCTCGGTCTCGATCGGTCCCACCAGGAACGAGGAGCCATAGGCGCTCCAGCGCAGATGCGCGGGCGGCAGCGGTCGCGCCCGCCAATAGCCGTCCGGCGGATAGAGCACGAGCACTTCCTCGGCGCGCTCCTCGAACCGGTGCCAGAGCTGGATGAGGTGAAGCCCGGTCTCGACGCGATCGCCGGCTCGGACCGGCACCGCGCCGGGCCGCCAGAACGCTTCGAGCCGGTGGCCGATCAATTGCCATTCCTGGCTTTCATAAAGCGTGACCCGCTCGGGCTTGCGGCCGGCACCGGGATCGACGGCGAGATCGCAATGGGAAAAATCCGCCGTCGCGCGATCGGCGACGAGCGTGCCGATATAGGCCGGATGCGCCGCTTCGATGCCGAAGCGGCGAACCTTGTCGGAAGCGAGCTTAAGCGTGACGTTGTCGCGCTCGGCGCAGAGCGTCGGCTCGCTGGCGTTGACGACGTCGACGGCAAGCTCGTCCGCAGCGCTTGGCGTCACTGCGGCGTAC
>WNGP01011370.1_pt1 | contig 12206 bp, 8 predicted proteins | sample 5407671 | NCBI WGS metagenome assembly WNGP01 (sample SAMN13153381, study PRJNA577476) | soil metagenome | isolation source: 40 cm soil or saprolite under Garry oak tree replicate 2 | place: USA:California | collected 2016-06-15 | reverse complement strand
CCGGCGGTCAGGCCGGAATGAGCGCCCGCATTGAGAACTATCTTGGATTTCCCACCGGGCTCAGTGGCGGTGATCTGGCCCGGCGTGCCGTGTTCCAAGCTGAGCGCTTCGGAGTGGAAATTCTGTCCCCACAGGAAGCCGTCGGCGTCAGGACAGAAGGTTCTTACCGAATCATCAAGCTGGCAGATGGGAACGAGATCTCTTGCCACGCGCTGATGATCGCGACTGGGGTGCAGTGGCGTCGACTCGAAGCTCCTGGAATAGACAAGTTGCAGGGCGCGGGGATCTATTATGGTGGCGGCGCTACTGAAGCATTGTCCTGCCAGGGCGAAATCGTCTATGTCGTGGGCGGCGCGAACTCGGCCGGTCAAGCGGCAATGAACTTCGCCAAGTACGCAGAGCGCGTGGTTATTCTGGTCCGCGGCGACTCGCTTTCCAGCACCATGTCGCAATACTTGATCGAGCAGGTTCAACAGACACCTAACATTCAGCTGTGGACGCATGCCAGCGTGGCTGAGGTGCATGGCGAAACCCACTTGGACGAAATTTCGGTGCTTTGTTCCGATACCAACAAAGTCGAACGTGTGCCGGCCAGTGCGATGTTTATCTTTATTGGCGCATTGCCACGGACGGATTGGCTGGCGGATGTCGTCGAGCGGGACGAGCGCGGTTTCCTGTTGACTGGTCCTGACCTTATTCGTGACGGGCAACGCCCGAAGGGATGGGCACTCGACCGGGATCCGTTCTTGCTCGAGACCAATGTTCCCGGCATCTTTGCCGTCGGTGACGTGCGACATGGATCCATAAAGCGGGTGGCTTCCGGAGTCGGTGAAGGATCGGTGGCGGTGCAGTTCATCCATCAGTACTTAAGCAAGGTCTAAATGATCGACAAATCGGAATTAATTCGTGTTCCGGCGTTCGCCGATCTGCCTGAGGAGCAGATCGCCTGGTTTCTTTCTCAGTCGCAAGAGACACACGTCAAGGCCGGCGAAACCTATGTCGTGGCGCGGCGAATTCGGTGGCGAGACTGTTGTACTTTCAGCCAAGGTGGGCGACGTGACCGGTGTACTGCCGTTCTCCAGGATGAAGCAGTTCACTGTAACCGGCCGAGCTATCACAGACGGCCGAGTTCTGAAATTTCCCGCTGCGCTATTTCCCGAACTCGTGCAAAAGATGCCAGAGTTGACCACTCGCCTGGTAGGTCTGATGTCCGACCGGATCCGTGAAGCTACTCGTATCGAACAACAGCGAGATCGGCTGGCTTCTCTGGGAAAACTTTCGGCAGGACTCGCGCATGAACTCAACAACCCAGCTTCCGCCGCAAAACGTGCCACCAGTCAATTGCGCGAGATTTTGATAAAAATCAAGAGCGCGAGTCTCGAACTGGGAAGACGTGATCTCACCTCCGCCCAGAAATTAGAAATCGAAAAACTGGAAGCTTCATTCACGCAAAAGGACGTCATTCCGGCCGATGCTCTGACCATCAGCGACTTGGAGGATCAGATTGACTCGCTATTGCGCAGTCACGGGCAGAACGACCTATGGCAGCTGGCAGCTGACCTCGCGCGAAGGAATATCAAGCCAGAGGTGCTGGAATCGCTGTTCGCAAACCTCGATGCGGATACCGCCCGAGCCGCTCTGGTGAGGATCGCTGCTTCCGTGGAGGTTGCAAGTCTCTTACATGAGATCGAGAGCAGCACCTCACGAATCTCGGACTTGGTCCTTGCCATCAAGGAATACACCCACATGGACCAGGCCCCGGTGCAAAATGTGGACATCGTGAAGAGCCTGGAAACCACCCTTACCATCTTGAATCACAAACTGAAACAAGGAGTGGTGGTGCAGCGCGATTACCAGAAGGTCCCCTTTCTCGTGGACTCATTTGGCAGCGAACTGAATCAGGTCTGGACCAACCTCATCGATAACGCGATCGACGCCATGCACGGAAAAGGCGAGCTTCGAGTCCGAACTTATCGCGACGATACCTGTGTTGTAGTTGAGATCGGCGATAACGGCCCAGGGATTTCACCTGAGGTGAAACCGCACATCTTTGAACCTTTCTTCACCACCAAGGGAGTTGGAGAAGGGACGGGACTCGGTCTGGACACTGCGCAACGCATTGTGAAGAAGCATCGGGGAAATATTCAGGTCACTTCCAAACCCGGTGATACCCGCTTTCAAGTTTGGCTCCCGTTATCAGAAACATCCGCTACCGGATGAACACCCGCCTGAGCCAACATTCTTTGGCAATCGCCCAGTCTTCGTACCTTGAATCAGCAGAACGCGAACCGCCGAATTCAGCGTAGCAATATCTCCGCCAGGAAGACGTTGCCGGTATCATCGTCATTTCCCGCTCAAAACGCGTATCTCAGCGCGAATTGAAAGGCCCGCGGTCCGCCCGACCCAAAGAAACCGCCAGCCGTGCGTAAAGGCTTGTTAAATTGTGGCGACGTGATGTCGTTCAGAAAACCCGAATAATTGTTGTTGTTAAATCCCCGAATGTTGGCAATGTTGAACAGATTGAAGACTTCACCGATGAATTGAAACTTCTGCTCACCAAAGACGGTCCAGCTCTTGGTGACCCGCAGATCGAGCGAGTTGAAGTTGTCCCCAAAGTGCAGGTTGGGATCGACATGCCCAAGTATCGGGCCTGCGTGGCAAGGAATCTGGTTGACGCCGCTGCAAACTGGCAGCGCGTTCCAGACATCGATGGCATTGTTCAGCTCGGCGCCATTCGAAATCTCGCGACCCAGGGCATTGCGTTTCAGAATCGGGAGCCGGGCATTGAGAGCGGGAACAGACGAATCCATAGGTACGTGGGAACTAAACGTCCAGATGGGTGAGATCGCAAGGTTCCACGGAAGTTCGACAACACCGAAAAGAGCCAGGCGATGACGCTCGTCGGTCGGCGAGTAGCCCTTCTCGAGTTCCAGGTTATTGCTGCGGAATATCAGGTTGACGGCGTCTTCCGCCCCGTTAAACGGAATCTGATCGTCATTGGAATAATTGAACGTCTTGGAAAGCGTGTAGTTGACGTTGAAACCCCACCGCAAATTACGCCACCCGGTGGGTCGCTTTTGCAAGCTGACGAGCAGCGCATCGTACCAGCTTCTGGCGACAGATTGGATCTCCGTCACCACGTCAGAACGTCCGGTTAGCGGATCCGTGACTGTGCAGGGATCAAAACCATTGGTGCAGGTAACGTCAGGCGAGCTGCTGGTGGTACTGCGCAACAATCGGCCAAGGATGAATCGCTGTCCGAAATTGTGGATTCCATCGGCGGACACAACCCAGTTCTGTCCGACCTGTTGTTGCAGGCCAAGGGTGAATTGTTGAACGTAGGGATGTTTGGCTTTGTTATCAATGTGGTTGATCCCAATCCCGAAAACTGAGCCGCCACCCGTGAACGGAGATGCGAGCGTCGGCGTAGCGGGCGAGCCAGGCGTCCCATCAAAAACTGGCTGAAAGGATCCAGGAACCGGTGTGGCCGAACAGTCGGCAGCCGGTCCACCCGGATTGAAGAGGTTATGGCACGTCGAGCCGCCAAAAGCGGCTAACGGCAAGATGCGGCCGTTCAGCAGAGCCTCCAGCAGCGGGACTTCAGTGACCACGCGGTCGAAGTAAATGCCATAACCACCGCGAATCACAGTCTCTCCGTGCTTGAGTGGGTCCCAGGCAAAGCCTAAACGCGGCCCGAACTGCTTCAGGTCCTTTCCTTCGTGCGTCCCCAGAACATTCTCAATGAACTCGCACGTATTATCTGGATCCGTCAGTGTGGGACATTTATGCAAATTGCTGGCATCGCCGAGGACGTCATCCACTTCCCAGCGCAAGCCGAGATTCAAGGTGAGGTTTGATTTCGCTTTCCAGTCGTCCTGAATAAACGCCCCAAAATAGCTATTTGGGTAGAACGGTACAACTGGTGGACGCGTGGGAGCGGCGCTCTGCAAGGCAAGCGCGATGGGAATGTCGAGATCGTTCACGCTGCCGTCTTGATTGCGGTCACATAGCGCGGCCGAAACGCTGCCATGGCGGCACACGTCACCAGCGAAGTCCTCAGTCGTAAAGATGCTGCCGCTGCCATAAAGATCGAACAGGGCATAGGTATCCAGGTGCTGCCATTCGCCTCCGAACCTCAAGGTGTGGCTTCCCATTACCCAACTGAGGGTGTCACGGATCTGGTACCGTTTGAACTTGGTGCTCTGCGGGATACGGAAGTTGGCGCCGTCCTGCGAGCTGGGGAAGCGGATTTCATTTCCAGCCGCCAGCCCCAGCGGATTCGTCACGGGGTTGTCGGGGCTGAACGCGGGAATGGAATTGAGGAACCAATCACCGTGAAAAATCAGGCTGTTCACCACCTGCGGCGATATGACCCGGGTCCAATCGACCAGCGGCGAGTTGAAACGATTCAGCGAGGACTGCCGATTGGCCGCGGTACCCTGCGGCTTCCGCAAGCTGCCATTGTCTATATCCAGCGAGCGATTAAATATGTAACGCACTGCAAGGCTGTCCTGAGTTGTGGGCTTGAAATCAACCCGGCCAGTGAGCAGGTAGTCATGCACGAACGCAGGCGCAGAGCTGCCGATAATAGAGTCGGCCGCGAAGTTGCGCTCGCCCACCGAAACCGCATGGCCCTGGTTGCGGTATTCGGTAGAAACAAACCACCAGGCTCGGTCTCGTTTAATGGGGCCGCCGACAGAACCGCCGAATTGCTCGCGTGCAAAGTGCGGCGCCGGCTGAGTCTTGTCGAAGGTTGCCGGCAGACCCTGCAGCGCTTTGTGCCGGAAGAAGATGAAACCGGAACCGTGATAGTCGTTGGCACCGGACTTGGTGACAATGTTGATGATGCTGGACCCGGAACGGCCAACTTCAGCCGTGAATCTGTTGGTCGCGATCTGGAACTCGCGCACACTGTCCTCTGGCAGATTCGACAGCGTGCCGCCCACTACCTCATCGTTGTTATCGCCGCCATCGATGGTGATGTTGCCGCCACGACCAAAGGCGCCGGCCGAGGAAACTTCCAATGTATTGGTTTTGGTCGGATCGAAGTTGGTTGCTGGCCGATTCCCCGGTAGGAGAAATGCCAATTCCAGAAAGTTGCGCCCATTCAAAGGGATGTTTTCGATCGTGCCGGCGGTCACTATGCCTTGGACCTCGGATTGGGTCCGTTGCACCATGGCCTCTTCGGCCTGCACGGTCACCATTTGCCCGACTTTACCAACGGCAAGCTTCACGTCAACAGTCGAAGCACGGCCGACCTCCAGCCGGATATCTTTTAGTTCCGCCGGTGCGAACGTAGGGCTCTCCACCTTAAGTGTGTAATCACCGGGTGGAACATTGGCGAAAGTGTAAAACCCGCGATCGCTCGAGGTGGTTTCCCGGCTCTCGCCCGTCGCCTGGCTCAGTAGGATAACTTTGGCATTAGCTATCGCGGCGCCTTGTGGATCGGTAACAGTGCCGTTGAGAGTCGAAACCGGGAGCTGCGCAAATAGTGCCGAAGAGAGAACTGCAACCAGACTCAGATGCAGTAGCCAACGCATGGTGTTCTCCTTGCAGGGGAATCAAGACCCAACGCATTTAGCTGTTCTGGACGGAGCATAATGCTCCTAACCAACCATGATCGTCAAGCTTGTCTTTACTCAGGTCAGCTTTTTTCACTACCAAAGGAGTTGGAGAAGGGATTAGGCCGTGGACACTGTCCCAGCGAATTGTGAAGTATCAGCGGGGAAATATTCAGGTTACTTCTAAACCCGGTGACACGCGTTTTCAAGTTTGGCTCCCACTAGCAGAAACATCCGCTACTGGGGGGGCGCCCCCATAAGGCGCCAACATTCTTTAGCGATCGCCCAATCTTCCTGGGCTCGAATTATTAGAACGCGCGCCGCGGAATCCGGCGCGGCAATATCTCTGTCAGGAGGACGTGCGTTGGCGGCGTCATCGAGCTTGAGGCCGAGAAAGCTCAGTGGTTTGCAAGCGGCTGCACGCACCTCTGCCGAGTTCTCTCCCACCCCAGCGGTGAATACCAGCACGTCAATGCCTCCCAAGACTGCAACCATGGCACCAATGCCGCTTTGAAGACGGTGCACATAGATGTCGAATGCCAGCTTTGATCGTGAATGTCCTTGCTTGATGGATTCCAAAACCTCACGCATGTCTCCCGAAACACCCGAGATTCCCAACAGGCCTGATTCTTTGTTTAGAACATCGTCAATCTCGTGTGCCTGGAGCCGATGTTCGCGCATGAGATAGGTGAGAATCCCAGGATCAACCGACCCGGAGCGACTGCCCATCATGAGACCTTCTAACGGAGTAAATCCCATCGTGGTGTCAATGCTGTGGCCTTCCTGAATCGCAGCCAGGGAACAACCGTTGCCTAGATGGCAAGTAACCAATTTGAGCGAGTTCAAGTCTCGGCGTAGAAGCTGCGCGGCACGTGCGGCGCAATATTGATGATTGATGCCGTGGAATCCGTAGCGGTGAATGCCCTTTTCGAACCATTGATAGGGCCCGGGATACACAGCCGCGGCTGGCGGCATTTTGCGATGAAATCCGGTGTCGAAAACCGCGACCTGGGGAATCGCGCCTAGCAGTTTTTCAATAATCTCCGTACCGTCGAGTTCAGCGCGATTGTGAAGGGGAGCAAAAGCAGAAACTCCGGCAATTCCCGCTTTCACTTCGGAAGTGACCAGAACCGGTTCTTCGTATTTCGGACCACCATGCACTACGCGGTGCCCGACAACACTAATCTCATCGGGCGAGGTTACGGCGCGCGTCTTGCCATCCCACAAAGTGCCCAGTAAATGTTCGACCGCCTGCGCACGCGTTGAGACTTCCGCCTGACCTTTTTGTACGACCCCCCGCGCATTCTTGACCTCAGCTTTTGCTACCCCATCGTGCCACTCAATCTTGCCTTCCCAGAGAGGAGTAGCCGGATCGTCAGGAAGATTCTCGCCGATCTCGTAAAGGGAGCTCTTCTGGCTGCTGGAACCGGAATTGAGTACCAGGATCTTCATGGATTAGTAAGGCCATTTCCAGTTTTTTACCTCCGGCAGGTCGTCACCGTGCTGGTGCGTGTATTGTTCGTGCTCCACCAATTTGTTTCGCAGGAATTGCTGGAAGTGAGCGCCGATGCGCTGTAACTTCGGGACCCGGTCCAGGACATCGCCGGCAAGGTGAAAGCGATCCAGATCATTCATGACGGTCATGTCAAAGGGAGTGGTGGTAGTGCCCTCTTCTTTATAGCCACGCACATGGAAATTATCGTGACCATGGCGGCGATAGCACAGCCGGTGAATGAGCCACGGATATCCGTGATAGGCGAAGATTACCGGTTTGTCGGCAGTGAACATGGAATCAAATTCGGAATCGGAGAGTCCGTGGGGATGCTCGCTCTGAGGCTGTAGGGTCATCAGGTCCACGACGTTAACCACGCGGATCTTGAGATCTGGAAAATGCTGCCTCAGAAGATCGACCGCGGCCAGCGTTTCCAGAGTCGGCACATCGCCGGCGCAGGCCATCACGACGTCCGGCTCACTGCCCGCATCCGTGCTGGCCCAGGACCAGATGCCTATGCCCGTCGTACAGTGTGCGATGGCGGCGTTCATGTAGAGCCACTGCAACTCGGGCTGTTTGCCGGCCACAATTACGTTCACATAGTGGCGGCTGCGCAAACAGTGATCAGCCACGGAAAGCAAGGTGTTGGCGTCCGGCGGTAAATACACCCGGATAATGTCTGCCTTCTTGTTCATCACGAAATCAATAAAGCCCGGGTCCTGGTGAGTGAAGCCATTGTGATCCTGCCGCCAGACGTGTGAAGTCAGAAGATAATTGAGCGAAGCGATAGGACGCCGCCACGGGATATCCAGCGTGGTCTTGAGCCACTTGGCATGCTGATTGAACATCGAATCCACGATATGGATAAAGCCCTCATAGCAGGAGAAGAACCCATGACGGCCGGTAAGCAAATAACCCTCGAGCCAACCCTGACACATATGCTCGCTTAGAACTTCCATCACGCGTCCGACCGGCGACAGATGCTCGTCGACCGGGAGAATCGGCTCCATCCATACCTTGTCGGTGGCCTCATACACAGCATCCAGACGGTTCGAGGCGGTTTCATCGGGGCCAAATACGCGGAAGTTTGCGTGCTCCAGGTTCCGCTTCATCACATCGCGCAGGAAAGTGCCCAGCACTTTTGTGGACTCTGCCGTCTCCTTNCACCTCGCGCAGGAAAGTGCCCAAGACTTTTGGGGACTCTGCCGTCTCCTTGCCAGGCTTGGAGGCCGAAACCGCATATTCGCGGAAATCCGGCATCAGCAAGTCTTTCAGTAGCAGTCCGCCGTTGGCATGTGGATTCGCACCCATGCGGCGTTCACCTTGAGGAGCAAGTTCTGCAAGTTCGGTAACCAGCTTCCCATTTCGATCGAACACCTCTTCCGGGTGATAACTCTTCAGCCATTCTTCGAGAATTGCCAGGTGCCCCGGCTTCTCCAGATCGGCTACCGGCACCTGATGCGCGCGCCACGTGCCCTCGACTTGTTTGCCGTCCACAAATTTCGGTCCAGTCCAACCCTTCGGAGTACGCAAAACAATCATGGGCCAGATCGGAAGCGTGGGCGATTCTCCGCTGCGAGCTTGACGCTGGATGGCCTGAATCTCATCGATCACCGCGTCGAGTGTTGCCGCCATGAGCTGATGCATTGCCTCCGGATCATGCCCTTCCACGAAGTACGGTTTGTATCCATAGCCAGTGAAGAGCTGAGTTAGCTCCTCGTCGCTGAGGCGGCCAAGCACAGTTGGATTCGCGATCTTGTAGCCGTTCAGGTGCAGGATAGGCAGCACGGCCCCGTCTCGCACGGGATTGAGAAATTTGTTGGAATGCCAACTGGTGGCGAGCGGTCCGGTTTCGGCCTCGCCATCGCCCACCACGCAACAAGCCACCAGATCGAGATTGTCGAAAACCGCGCCGTAGGCATGCACCAAAGCGTAACCCAGTTCTCCGCCTTCGTGGATGGAACCGGGAGTCTCCGGTGCATCGTGGCTGGGAATCCCTCCAGGGAAGGAGAACTGCTTGAACAGCTTTCTCATACCGTCTTCGTTTTGTTGAATGCTGGAATAGAACTCCGTGTACGTACCTTCAAGATAAGTGTTCGCCACCATGCCGGGCCCGCCATGTCCTGGCCCGCAAATGTAAATAACGTTGAGATCGTACTTCTTGATCAGGCGGTTGAAGTGCACATAGATAAAGTTCAGCCCCGGCGTCGTACCCCAATGACCAAGCAGCCGAGGTTTCACATGCTCAAGCTTCAGAGGCTCACGCAGCAGGGGGTTCGCGTACAGGTAGATTTGCCCAACCGAGAGATAATTGGCCGCGCGCCAATAAGCGTTCATCTTGCGCAGCTCTTCTGGAGAGAGTGGCTGGTTAGAAACGGAAATACCGGCAGAATCGATAGATGCCAGCGGCGTCATGGAAGTTCCTTTTCATGATTGCTCGTTAGTTTTGATTTGTTAATGTTGTGAGATGTCGCGAGCTGAAACGTTCGTAAAGAGCGGAATCGTCTTCATCCCTTAATCTTATGCTTTTACCCGGCGTCATTCCCACCCGCCTCCCCGAGACACCGTAAGAATCGCACGGAGGATGTTATGAGGAAGTATATGATCGAGCGAGAACTCCCGAACGTGGGATCTACAGCGGGGAACAATTTCGCGATTTGCAGTTAAGTATTGTCGCGAATCTCTCGGTTAACTAATATTGGTATTGCCGATTGGATTGACTGTCGTCACTGCAAGCGCGGCACTGGAGTCCTCATGAAATTTTGGAATCTAATCAACCTCATGTCGTTCACCTTGTCGGTCATTCTTCTGTATTTTGCGCCTCCTTCGCTGTATGCGCAAACGTCCACCGATCAGGCGAGCGATACGAACCAATCGTGGACTGCTACCACAGAATCACAAACAGCCGACACTAATCCGACGCGGACAACGGAATCCCACAAGCAATCCGGCAATCGCACCCTGGACAGTCAGCACGTGGAACGCCGGGGACCGGACGGCCGCTATGAACGGTACTTTGATATCGAAAAAGAGACTCTTCAGGTTAGTCCGACAACCACCAAAACGATCACGCGCTCGTTCGGCTGGGACGCTGACGGGCAGAAAGTTCTAACGCAAGTTACGGAAGAGGAAAAGCAGAGTCTCCCTGGAGGTAACGAAAAAGTGGTGCGCGTCACGTCGAATGCCGATCTGGACGGCCGTCTCCAAATTGTGCAGCGTGAAGTCGCAGATACAAAAAAGATCAGCCCGGATGTTCAGGAGACCAAAACCACAGTTTTCTCGTCCGACGGTAGTGGGGGTCTCGCCCCCAGCATGCAGATTAAGGAACGCCAGAAAACCGCCAGCGACCACACTGTCAACGTCCAAAAATCCACATTGCTGCTCGATGGCGCCGGCAACTGGCAGGTTAATGAAGTGAAAGAAAGTACGGTCAAGGAAAACGGTAACCAGCGCACCGTCGATGAGCGCATTTCAAAGCTGGATCCGGACGGCAAGCTTGTCGTAGTGTCGTCTACGCTAGGCAAGGAGTCGCAAACCTCTGCCGGGGAAAAACAAAGCACGATCGAAACCTATTCAACGGATGCTCCGGGATCAACGCGCGATGGGAAACTGCATTTGAGCCAGCGCGTAACCACGGTAAACCGACCGCGTTCTGGCGGCGGAAAGCAAACCGAACAGCAAGTCGAACAGATCAATCCGGGTGACCCAAATGCTGGCTTGCATGTCACCATTCAGACTCTTGACAGCGCGCAGCCCGGCCCATCCGGCACCCACGAGACACGCACAATTCAGGTTCGGGACGCGACAGGTAGTTTCGGAGTGGTTTCTGTTGATACTACAAAATCGGATAAGAGCCATTCCGTTACAGTTGATATTTCCCCACAGGACAAACCCCCACAGGAAAAACCTAAGTAGTATCATCGCCCTCAGGTTATTTTGGAAACGAGAGAGTAATCACCGATTTGTATTTCTGAGGCGCCGTCTCGCTGGCAGGCTGTCCACTGCAATTCGTTTGTGAAGGTTCGGTAGCAGTCTTGCTTCCCGCCGCTGAAGCCGTTTGGCGGGCGGGAGCACAACTGATCACAGCACCTTGAATGGAGGCGATTACGGCCCCGTGTGCTGGCGTTGCAGTGCTCTTGAGCATACCTGTGGAAATCTTCCCGACTGCTGAATGCGGCATTTTGGAGGGTACTGTTTGGACGGTGTGTCGCTGAACCCTACCGGCAAGCTGCTTGCTGCCTCGATTCAACGCCGAGTTCAGCGCCGATCCGGCCTTCACCGTCGCCGTGGATGAACCCGCACCCAACAAAACAGATTCCGCGACTGCTTGAGCAAAGGTAGGGATACAGACAAGGGTTAGCACCAGCGTGAGAGTCGGTCCCCAGAGAACGCGGTTCATGCAACTCCTCGCCATCAGCTCGCAAGTCTAGCCCAGAGCAACTCGGCTATCAAGGCCGATTTGGTCTTCAGTCAGTTCGAGGAATCGGCGACTCTCGCGAGGGATCCCGTCAGGCTGTGCCGCGGAACGGCATGCGACGGCGGTGCGGGTGGGCGGCCAAACGAATCATCGCTCCGATTGCGATATCCAGAGTCCGGCGCAGCTATCGTCCAGGTCCACACCCCAGAAACCAGACTCGCGGCCTAGAAACTCAACACCAATCTGGACTTCGTGCGGCCCGATTTTATGGGACCAAGTGACCCGGCAGCGGGCGCGGGTGTGACGGCGTTGAATCAAAAGCACGCTGCCGGGCCGAATCCACTCCCGCAAGGCACCGATCTTCGCCCCCACAGAGCTGATGTCCAAAGTGTGGACGAACAGGTCCGGGGCGTGAGGTTGCGGACGGGGGACCCTGAGCCCAACAACCATTTTGGTTCGCTTGACCGTGCGTTTCTCGAACGCTTTTGCTTCCATATTGTTCAGCTTCTCGCCCCCAATTTTGGCTTTGCCGCGGGATCAGGTTTTCGATTGAATTGCAGAGTACCGGTTAACCATCGAATTCGGAATGGCACCGCTGTCTGGTTACTCAGTGTTACGAAGGTGCCACATTCGGTCTCGCGCTCGACAAAGTTCAGCACGAGAACCGAACACGGTGCGTCGGACGCCTCCGCAAAATCCTGGCAAAATCGCGATCAGTGGTTTTTGCCTTTGCACG
>WNGP01004053.1_pt1 | contig 12213 bp, 9 predicted proteins | sample 5407671 | NCBI WGS metagenome assembly WNGP01 (sample SAMN13153381, study PRJNA577476) | soil metagenome | isolation source: 40 cm soil or saprolite under Garry oak tree replicate 2 | place: USA:California | collected 2016-06-15 | reverse complement strand
GAGAGCACGGCGCAGATCCTTCAGTATTACAATGATTACTTTGGCGTTCGCTATCCGCTTCCAAAGTTAGATCAGATCGCCATTCCCGGCGGTTTCGGCGGCGCGATGGAAAATTGGGGTGGTATCACCTATTTCGAGTCCGCACTTCTGTTCGATCCCAAAAAATCCTCCGTGCTCACAAAGCAGCGGATTTATGAAGTGATCGCACACGAGACCGCGCATCAGTGGTTCGGCGATCTCGTCACTATGGCTTGGTGGGACAATCTTTGGTTAAACGAAGGTTTCGCCTCCTGGATGGGGAGCAAATGCGCCGCGCATTTCAATCCGGACTGGGAAGTTTGGCTCGCCAGGAATATTCAGCGCGATCCAGCTCGCCGCACCGGAATCGCCAAGGAAGTTGCGATGGAAGGCGACGCAAGATCGACAACTCACGCCATCCAGCAGCCGGTTGCGAATGAATCCGACGCCAACAGCGCCTTTGACGACATCACTTATCGAAAAGGCCAAAGTTTTCTGCGAATGCTGGAAAGTTTCCTCGGCGAAGACGTTTTCCGCGACGGCGTCCGCCGCTACATAGCTGCGCATGAGTATTCGAACTCGACTACGGTCGATTTATGGAACGCGCTGAGCGACGCTTCGGGAAAGCCGGTCGGCGAAATTGCCGCAGCGTGGACGGAACAACCGGGATTTCCGGTTGTAATGATGAAACGCGACGGGGAAAAAGTTTCGCTGAGCCAGGAACGGTTCACCATTAATTTCCCGAACGCGCCAGCGCTGCAATGGAAGATTCCCCTCACCTGGTTCGTTGTAAGCGAAAACAAAATCGAGAGCCGTTTGATGAACGACAAGATCGAGAACCTGCCGGCTATCGCGGCCGATCGGGTGATCAAGTTGAACGCGAACGGCGCCGGCAATTATCGGGTTCAGTATGATGACTCGTCTTGGAAAGCGCTGCTCGGTGCGTTGGCGAAGTTAAATGTGGAGGATCGCGTCAATCTGCTGAGCGATTCGTGGGCGCTGGTCCAGGCCAATCGCGCCGACGTTTCTCTTTATTTAGAGCTGATCGGGAAACTGCCCCGCGGGCACGAGCTGGCCGAGCGCGATCAGATCGTTAACGCGTTCGATTACATCAATCGCTTGTTACTGGGCGACCCGAATCGCCAGCAATTTCAGGCCTGCGCCCGTTCGACTTTGCGACCTACCTTTAACGAGCTTGGCTGGGAGCCAAAGAAAAATGAATCACCACGCGATTCACTCCTTCGCGCAAGCTTGATCGTCGCGCTTGGCGATTTGAACGACCAGGAAATCATCGACGGCTGCAAACAACGTTTTGAAAAGTTCGTTGCCGATCCTGGCTCGCTCGCGCCGGATTTACGCGCGTCTATTTTTCTCGTGGTTGGACAAAATGCTGATGAGGCAACTTGGAACAAGCTCCACGAACTCGGATTGAAGACGACCAGTATCGAAGAAAAACAGAATTATTACGACGCGTTGGCCGCGGCGCGCGATCCGAAGCTGGCCGGAAAAGCATTGCAAATCTCGCTGAGCGACGAACTACCGACCAGTCGCGCGCTTCACGTGGCCGGCAAAGTCGCGCGCTATAGCGGGCATCCCGATCTCGCCTGGGAATTCGCCAAGGCAAACATGAAAGCGCTGCTCGCGAAAACCGACGCTCTTGGCGCTAATACGTTCGCACCGGGCTTGTTCGTTTTCTTTTCCGAAAAATCGCGCGCGGACGAATTGAAAACTTACGCCAAATCTAATTTGCCGGCCACCAGCGCGAAAGAAGTCGCCAAAGCGGTCGATGAAGTTGAGTTTCGCGCCGAATTCAAAAAACGGACCGTGCCGCAATTGACAGCCTGGATCTCCAAACAGCAACGGAAGTGACGATCGGACTTACAGGTTCGATTGCGACTGATCTTGTTCGGGCGTGATCAAGAGCCGCATCGGAATCATGGATGATTCGTGAAATCCATGACGCCGGAAAAATTCCTGGGCCACATTCTCCGGCCGGTCCGTCAATAAAGTGATGCGGAGAAAATTTTTCTGACGCGCGAACTCGATCGCGTGATTGAGCAGTTTCGAACCGTAGCCGTGCCCCTGGAATTGCTGATGGACCACGAGGTCCTCGAGCAAAATGACGAAACCGCCTTCTGCGGTGCTAATGGTGAAGAGCAGATTGATCATGCCGACAATCGCGCCGTCGCGGCGAAGCACGAACACGCGACCGCGGCTCGGCTGTTCGAAAATCAAACGCAACCCGCGCAGTTGCTTTTCTCTATCTGGCCGAAAATCGCTCTCCTGCGCGAAGAGGCCGCCGAGCATTTCGGACAACTCGTCCAAATCAGCCTCGGTAGCCGGCTCAATGACCACTTTCTCGCTCACCGTTTGCATTGCTTATTCCAGAAATTGAGCGGGCTGGCAACCCGCGAATGGAAGCTCGACCGGCTCCGTCCGACCAAATTGACAATCCCCTGCCCCATCCTAATGTAGCCGCTCTCAATTCGCGTCGAATTTATTTTTCGGCCTTATGAAACGCACTTATCAGCCATCGAAACGAACCCGCAAGCGCCAACATGGCTTTCGGTCGCGGATGCGAACTAAGGGTGGACGCGCCACCCTCGCCCGGCGGCGTCAGCGCGGTCGCAAACGTCTCTTGCCGAAACGTGTCGAGCGCCATTTCGCGCGCCATACCCAAGCCTGATTTCCGACAATCTCGGTTCGGGTTCGCAAGGTCGACATCGGCCAAGATCGACATTCTATTGTTGAGTGGCGCAACAGAGCACCAGGATCGAGGACTACGCCTTTATCAGCGATACTCAGACCGGTGCGTTAGTTAGCCGTGATGGATGCGTGGATTGGCTTTGTTTCCCGCGGTTCGATTCCAGCGCCTGCTTCGCGTCGTTGTTAGGCACGCGTGACAATGGCCATTGGCGTTTCTGGCCTAAGGAAGAGATCGACCGGACCAGTCGTCGATATCGCGGGGATGCCTTGATTCTTGAAACGGAGATCGAAACCAAAGAAGGCGCCGTCCGGTTAATCGATTTCATGCCACCGCGCGGCCAAAATCCCGACCTCATCCGCATCGTGGAAGGAATTCGCGGTCAAGTGGTGATGCAAATGGAGCTCATCATTCGGTTCGATTACGGCCGCACTATCCCGTGGGTGCGAACCGGGCACGGCGGATTGGAAGCGCTCGCAGGTCCGAACGGACTTATTCTGCGCACGCCGGTCAAAACGCGGGGCGAGGATCTGACGACAGTTGCCGAATTCACAGTCAAGAAAGGTGACCGTGTGCCGTTTGTCCTCACCTGGTTCGCATCGCATTCCCGGCCTCCTAAAAAAGTTACCCCCGACCATGCCCTGCGCGACACGGAAAGATATTGGAAAAAATGGGCGAAGCGCTGCCACCGCAAAACCCCATGGGATGACGCAGTGGTTCGCTCGCTTGTCGTCCTGAAAGGCCTGACGTATGGACCCACCGGTGGGATTGTGGCCGCGGCCACAACTTCTTTACCCGAGGAGATCGGCGGAGTGCGCAATTGGGATTATCGCTACTGCTGGTTGCGCGATGCGACCCTCACCCTGATCGCTTTGGTCAACGCCGGTTATCAAAGCGAAGCCAAGAGCTGGCGCGAATGGCTCTTACGCGCAATTGCAGGCAGCGCCGATCAAATGCAAATCATGTACGGTGTCCGCGGCGAACGCCGTCTGGAAGAGCTCGAAATCCCCTGGTTATCGGGTTACGAAAATTCAAAACCAGTGCGCATCGGCAATGCCGCTTCTGGTCAATTTCAGCTCGATGTTTATGGCGAAGTCTTGGGGACGATGTATCGAGCGCACCAGGCCGGAATCGAAAATCGCGAGACCGATTGGCGCCTGCAAGTCGCCCTGATGAATTTTCTCGAATCAAATTGGAACAAGCCAGACGAAGGCATCTGGGAAGTGCGCGGCGGTCCGAAACATTTCACTCACTCCAAAATGATGGCGTGGGTGGCTTTCGATCGCGCGGTTAAATTGGTTGAGGAATGTGGATGCCGGGGCGCGGAACATGTCGATCGATGGCGGAAAATTCGCGATCAAATCCATAAAGAAGTTTGCACGCGCGGATTCAGTCCGAACAAGAAAGCTTTTACGCAGTACTACGGATCGGATGCACTCGACGCGAGTTTGCTCATGATGCCGCTCGCCGGGTTCCTTCCATTTACCGACAAGCGAATACGCGGGACAATCGAGGCGATCGAACGCGAGCTCATGCGCGATGGATTTGTGCTTCGGTATCGACCCGAAGAAGAAGGCGTGGACGGTTTGCCAGGGAGGGAAGGTGTATTTCTGCCTTGCTCATTTTGGCTGGCCTCATGTTTGCATCGCGTCGGCCGCAAAAAAGCAGCCCGTGAGCTCTTTGAGCATTTGCTTTCTGTCCGAAACGATCTCGGATTACTTTCGGAAGAATACGACCCGAGATCAAAGCGGCAGCTCGGGAATTTTCCTCAGGCATTTTCGCATGTATCGCTTATAACCGCGGCTCTCGTCTTGAGCGATCAGCATCCGTCAATCGGCCGGTGACCTCGGCTGCGTCGACCGTCACGCCCAACCACCGAAGTCGTTTTCGCTTCGCCGAGTTGATTCGACTGACGGTCCAAAATCAACCGGTCGATGTGGGAATAAATGTTGAAGGAGGGCGGGCGAAGAAAGCTCACCAATGTTTGATTGCTCTCGCGCGCGAACCTTACCGCGAGTGTAGACGGCGCCGATACCGAAGCGATAATCGCAATTCCGGCAGCCAGCGCTTTCTGCACGATTTCGAAGGAAGCCCGGCCGCTAACGAGCATCACATCTCGATCCAGAGGCAGCGAGCCGTCAAGAAAAGCGCGACCAATCGTCTTATCGACCGCGTTGTGACGGCCGATGTCCTCGCGAACGATTTTAGGTCGTCCGTTTAAACCAAAAATGCCGGCGGCGTGAATTCCGCCGGTGCGCGCGAAATCGCTTTGACCTTGTCGTAACCGTTCTGGCAACGAGAGCAGCGTCTCGATCTCGATCCTGATCTTAGTCGACTTGATCTTCGGAAAATTTTGCCTGATCGCTTCGATACTATTTTTGCCGCAAATCCCGCAACTGGAGGAAATCGTCCCGAATCGTTGCGCCGAATTCAGTTTTAGTTTCACACCGGCGGCAAGATCGATATCCACTTGGTTCTCGTGGCCGGTCGAAATCTTCTCGATCTCTTCGCGTTTGCGAATGATCGCTTCGGAAACCAGAAACCCCACGGCCAACTCCTCGTCATGACCCGGGGTGCGCATGGTCGTGGCCAAAACTTTTCCGCGAACACGGATCTCGAGCGGCTCCTCGGCTGTCAGCTCATCAGGCAAATACTCGAGCGCGCCATCGCGATTTCGCCGAATGATTTTCTCGGAAGCGATCGCACGTTCTTTCATGTGGGACGACTGAATGTTATCATGATGCCGGTGGAAATCTGTCATCTTTACATTTCGCCCGGCCACAATTTTTTCGGCCACCACGGCCGTGAACCGGATCAATACCCGGCGATTGAGGTCGCGATCATCGAATGTGCGGCCGGCCACGGCATTCGAGGCGATCGCTTCCTTGATTATCGCGACGATTACAAAGGCCAGATTACATTCTTTTCGCTCGAAGTTTTCGATGAGCTCTGTGGCGCGTTCGAGCTGAAGGATTATTCCCCTTCGTTGATTCGCCGCAATGTCATGACCCGTGCGGTCGATCTCAACGAATTGGTTGATCGCGATTTTGAAGTGCAGGGCGTCAAATTTCACGGAACGGGAGAGTGCCGGCCTTGTTATTGGATGAATCAGGCGATCGCCCCTGGCGCGGAAGAATTTCTGAAAGGTCGCGGTGGCTTAAGAGCGCGAATCCTAAGCGACGGCCGGCTGCGCTCAACCGCGCGGCTTCAATGAGCATCTGCGCGGCGCTGTTAGCAGGCGGGGAGTCGCGTCGAATGGGTAGAGACAAAGCGACGATGCTTTTTCGCGGCCAAGCGCTTTGGAAAATTCAACTCGACTTGCTGCGCAAATTAAAGCCGGAGGAAATCTTTATTTCGGCCAGGAACGACCCTCGGTGGCGACCTGCCGATGTTAAATTCGTGGCGGATGAAGCACCGTCGCGCGGACCGCTTAGTGGCATCGCGGCCACATTAGATCAAATGCGCTCGACCCACCTTCTTGCCCTGGCGATCGACATGCCGTTCATGAACGAAAGCTACTTGCGTTCGCTCTGCGATTTCGCGGCTCGCGGTTGCGGCGTGCTTCCTAAAATCGATCGTCGCGCTGAGCCGTTGGCGGCGATTTATCCGCGCGAAGCACTGATCGATCTTCAGGGCGCGCTTGCGAGCGGCGATTTTTCGCTGCAAACGTGGACCGAGCAACTTGTTGAATCCGGAAGATTACGAGTAATACGTGTCGCTGAAGAAGCGCGACAATTATTTCGGAATTTGAACGAACTTCGCGACATGGAAGACGATGTTCTTCCGGCGACCCTCAATCAAACGTCCCAATCAAGTTAACCAGCCGGCGAATAATGGAGATAAAACTTGCGCGTTGTGCATCGCACGCGCCTGAGTAATTTCCGATTCTTTTGCGGACGTGCTCATTCGCACCGTTAGCTCAATTGGCAGAGCAAGTGACTCTTAATCACTGGGTTATAGGTTCAAGTCCTATACGGTGCAATCAATCTAATCTTCTTAACTACAGTAAGTTACACTGAATATGTCAACACTCGATAAAGATATGAGATTTTAGTTACTTGGCCATTTCTTGGCCACTTATTAAGAGCATCTCATATTTTTTCAATCAAAGAATTTGCAGTGTCCAAGTCAGGGGTGGTTTAAATTGGACGACCAAATGGCCAAAGAAGAAAGACTCTGTTATCTGATAGGCGTTGTTTGCACTCAGTTCTCCAAACTCGAACACATGCTCGGGAATCTTTGTTCCAAATTGATGGGGCCGGATGGAAATATCGGTTCGATAGTGGCGGCTGAATGCTCATTTTCTCGCCTGATTGCACTAGCAAAATCCCTTGTTTATCACAAGTCGCGTGATCCGGTCGTCCACCAGGAATTTGATGGGCTCGCGAGCGCTCTTGCTCAGGCAGAGCAACATCGAAACATCGTTCTACACTCCATCTGGGCGATTACAATCGGCGGTGAGGCCGATTTCACGCGTTTCAAGACGACCGCGAAGCTCAAAAGAGGTCTTCATCGGGAAATGGAGAGCGTCACCCCAGCCTCGCTTCAATCGAACGGAGAGTTCATCGCAGCAACGTTCGCGGCTTTAATGGATTTCGATCAGCGGATGATGAAGTTGGGCTTGGCAGAGCTATCCAAGGTGCCATTTGAGATTCACGAGCGGAAGTCGAGCACGTCATAGGACTCACCCAAGGATGGCACAGATCAGTTGGTAGAGCGTCTCGTTCGCAACAATAAACGGCCAATTATTCTGATATTGTCTGACGTGCTCTGATGTCGTCATACGAGGGAAAATCGCTGAATCGCCGCGATCTTACGTTTTCCCAAATGCGCTCAAAAAAGGCCGCGAGTGTACAAAATCGGCGTACAAAGCTGCGGCTGATCTTTGAACCGCGAAATCATGCATTCCATGTAGGGCCAACCACACGCCCCGCCCGCGCGCGCATCTCACGCTGAACGCGCGACTACAATGCGCCACTATGGATTATACGGGTCCCAAAATTCGTCATCGGCTACCTTTCCGAGTTCATAGTAGGTCTCGATTGGTACAAATGGCATTTCATCTACGGTCTGCGGGCCGTATTCATTGCCCACCAAATCCTCCCCAGTCAGATAGAGGGCGGTATCTCTCTTGATGTAATTTGTCCAGTCGGATACTGCGGCGGGATCGCCTGATTTTTTGCCCGTCTCGATCGCGTATTGCTCGACTGCTGAATCAATTAACCGGAGGTCATTGCGAATGCGCGCGGCGATTGCGCGGTCCCGCGCGCGAAAAAAGCCAGGCAGCGCGATCGCCGCAAGGAGCGCGATCACAGCAACCACGATCATGATTTCGACGAGAGTAAAGGCTCTCCCGCCGAATGATTTGACTTTGAAATACACTTTGGATGGTGCCTGAGAAACTTGTCCTCGGCGGTGAGTAAAAAATGAGCAGCTTTAATGCTAACCAAATCCCTTTGTGCAACCCCTCGAGCAAAACAGCCGTGAATTGGGATTGCGAATGGCGCTCGGCGCCAGCGCATATGATATTTTACGGCTGCATCTGCGAACAGGTCGGATCAAGCTAACATGAAAACTCTTAATCACTGGGTTATAGGTTCAAGTCCTATACGGTGCAAAAGTCCGAGCCGGACTGGCGTTTTCGCTTGCCGCCCCCGAGATTGACAATTCACTCTGTGCAACGTCGATGAAAATTTCGGTAGTCATTCCCGTTTTTAACGAGCGCGGCACAATTGAGCAGATCGTAAACGCGGTCCGTTCCGCGCCGGTAGAGAACATTGAAATCATCGTTGTGGACGACGCATCCACTGATGGAACTCGACAGCTGTTGAAAGAAAAAATTTCGCCGATGATCGATCAAATCATTTATCAGCCCCGCAATTGCGGCAAAGGCGCGGCGCTCCGGGCCGGGTTCGCCGCTGCTACAGGCGATGTGATTTTGGTGCAGGACGCCGATCTCGAATATAACCCGGGCGATTATCCAACTTTGCTCGAGCCGATTCTTTCGGGAAATGCCGATGTGGTCTTCGGCTCACGATTCATGGGAGGCCGACCGCATCGTGTTCTCTATTTCTGGCACATGGTTGGAAACAGATTTCTCACATTGCTCTCAAACATGTTCACCAATCTGAATCTGACCGATTTAGAGACGTGCTACAAAGCGTTCCGCGCGCCGTTGGTGAAGAATCTTGATCTTCGCGAAGATCGGTTCGGGTTCGAGCCAGAAGTAACGGCAAAGTTGGCGAAGGCGAGATGCCGCATTTACGAAGTGGGCATTTCCTATAACGGCCGCACCTACAGCGAAGGCAAAAAAGTGAATTGGAAAGATGGTGTCCACGCCATCTACGCAATCTTGCGCTACAATTTGTTCGGGTAGCGCGGAAAGGACGTCCGCTGGAATGTCGAGTGCTGTAATACGTCGGCTGGCGAAACAACTGCTTGACCAAAGAGGGCATCCTAGCGCATAGAACCAGACGTGAAAGCCTTAGCTCGTTTCGCCGTTTTGTCAGGGAGTGTAACACTGGGATTTTTCGCCCTGGCTGGTCCGGAGCCACTTCCGGTCAATGAATCAAAGAATGTATCAAATCCGGAAGAACCGCGTGTCTGGCAGGGTTTCTACATCGGCATCAACGCCGGGTATGCCTTCGATTTGCATAGTGAGGTGAGCGACCTCGATTTTTTAAACGCCGGTCCGCCGGTGAAAACTTTCTCATTCGATTCCGACGGCCCAGTCGCCGGCGGACAAGTTGGATTTAACCTGCAACCGTTGAGTTGGCTCGTGCTCGGCATAGAAGGCGACGCCGGCTATCTCGGCGTACATGGACGCGCGAGGCAGCCCGGTTCACCTGGTGCCGGGACATTCGCGGAGATCAATCCCGGCGTCTACGCAACGGCTCGCGGACGAGTCGGCTGGGCTCACGATAACTGGTTGCTTTATGTGACCGGCGGCTGGTTCGGTTCGGATTATGAGCGGCGCGTGGAGGACAATGAGATCTGTTCTTGCGGATTCCAGCTCGGCCATGGCGCCAACGATGACTTCAAATCCGGTTACACGGTTGGCGGCGGTTTGGAATGGTTGTTTCGAGAACACTGGTCGTTGCGCGTCGAATATCTCTACTTCAACGTGGGGGACGGAACGGTTACCGTGCCGATCTTCCAGCAGGGCCCTTTTCGTTTCGGCTTTGATGACGACGGCGGCCACATCGTGCGCGGCGGCCTGAACTTCAAGTTCTAGCCGTCGGATCGCCTCCGAACCGTATTATCTCCGGATTGTAACCGTGGATTTGTTGAATTGCAGTGTCGCGAAGTAACCTGGTCCGTTAATTATTGTCATCGTCGCGGTCCTGTTTGTCTTCCGCGCAAGGTTCTTTAAAGCCGTGATAGTGACCGTGGCCGACGTTTTACCTGCCGGAATCGTGATCTTCCCGAAGATGCCGCTCAAACTATAATCGGCCGCGAAAATTGCAGTCCCACTCATCGTGTAGAAAACCGTCAGCGGTTGAGTAAGAGGACCCTTCGGAAGGGTAACCATAAAGGTGGTCTTACCTCCTGTGCCAAGAGAGCTCAAAATACTGCAAAGGCGAACCTCGGTGGTAGCAGGCGCTACGCCTAGTTGTTCAGCGATCCCGAGCGAGCATCCGTTAGCGTCAGTAATAACCACGTTGTATCCACCGCTGGTAAGGCCAGTGAAGGTCGTGCTTCCGCCGGACGCGGCGATAGTGTGGGGAGCGCCGCCGTTAAGCGTGACCGAATACCCAGGAGTCCCACCATTGACTGTAACTGTCATGGTTCCATCAGCAGCAATACTGGAGCTCGCTGGCGTCGTCGTAATCGATGCGTTGATCGCCGTTGGGATCACGATCGTTTGTGTCTGGCTAGGTCCTAAGCAAGCATTGCTATCTCTGACAGCAACGGTGTGTGAGCCGGCGCCGAGGTTGTTAAAGGTCGCCGGCGACGTGCAAGGCGCAAATGAACCGTTGTCCAGGCTGCATTCGTAGCCAGGCGTGCCGCCCGAGAAGGTCGCAGTCATGCTGCCAAGCTGACCGTTGCACAACGGATCAGCCTTAGTCGATGAGGCAGTTACCGGGGTCGGAATCGTCACGGTAGCACCGGTGGCGGTGGTGCAACCATTCGCGTCCTTCACTGTGATTGTGTAGGACCCGCTAGCTAAGCCGTTGAACACATTCGAAGCCTGAAAATTCGTTCCGTCAATGGAGTAGCTCAGTGTACCGGTGCCGCCCGAAGCTGTTACCGTGATCGAACCCGTGCCGGTGCTGCAGGCAGGATTAGTCGCCAAAGCTGAAGCGATAAGGCCTGAAGCAGGTTGAGTGATGGTGACGGGCTGCGTAGTCGTGCAACCATTCGCATCCTTAACCGTGATCGTGTACGAACCCGCGGCCAGATTGCTGAACGTGCCGCTGTTGCCAAAGTTAGTCCCGTCTATCGAGTAAGTGTAGGGGGTAGTTCCACCAGAGCCAGAAACAGTTACGCTGCCCGTCGAAGAGCCAAAGCACGCGACGTTGGTTTGAGAACTGATCGAGGAACTAAGGGCTGCGGCCGGTTGTGTGATTGTGACCGGCTGAGTTGTCGTGCAACCATTGGCATCCTTGACCGTGATCGTGTACGAGCCTGCGGCGAGGCTGCTGAAATTACCGCTATTGCCAAAGGTAGTGCCATCGATGGCGTAAGTATAAGGCGAAGTTCCACCCGAGCCCGCAACCGTTACACTCCCGGTTAAACCGCCAAAGCAGCCAACATTCGTCTGTGAACTGATCGACGAACCGAGCGCCGAAGCCGGCTCACTGATTGTGACTGGCTGGGTCGTGCTGCAACCATTGGCGTCTTTGACCGTGATTGTGTAGGAACCGGCAGCCAGACTACCGAACGTTCCGCTTGCTCCAAAATTTACGCCGTCTTTGGAAAACGTGTACGGAGAAGTTCCGCCAGAACCCGCGACTGTTACGCTGCCGGTCGAACCGCCAAAGCAGGCAACATTCGTTTGCGAACTGATTGACGAGCCAAGGGCTGCGGCCGGTTGAGTGATCGTCACCGGCTGAGTCGTGGTGCAACCATTGGCGTCTTTAACCGTGATTGTGTAGGAGCCTGCAGCCAGATTACTGAACGTTCCGCTGGCACCAAAGGTAATGCCATCGATCGCGTAAGTATAAGGCGAAGTTCCACCCGAGCCGGCAACCGTCGCGCTGCCGGTCGAGTTGCCAAAGCAGGCAACATTAGTTTGCGAGCTGATCGAGGCTCCAAGTGCCGAGGCTGGCTGCGTGATTGTGACTCCCTGAGTCGTGGTGCAGCCGTTAGCGTCTTTAACCGTAATTGTGTAGGAACCCGCGGCCAGATCGCTGAAGGTGCCGCTGTTGCCGAAGGTCACCCCGTCGATCGCATAAGCGTACGGAGCGGTTCCACCAGAGCCCGCAACTGTGACGCTGCCGGTCGAATTACCGAAGCAGGCAACATTAGTTTGCGAGCTGATCGAGGCT
>WNGP01005073.1_pt1 | contig 12214 bp, 12 predicted proteins | sample 5407671 | NCBI WGS metagenome assembly WNGP01 (sample SAMN13153381, study PRJNA577476) | soil metagenome | isolation source: 40 cm soil or saprolite under Garry oak tree replicate 2 | place: USA:California | collected 2016-06-15 | reverse complement strand
ACTCAACGTGTTCAAGTCCACCTCATTGCGCAAAGTGGAGCTGAAGTTCGCGATGATTTTGGCTGAATCGTATTTGCTGCGGTAGAAGCGGCGATCGATGATCCTTTGAATACGATGACGCAAGGGCTGGAACAGGGCAGCAATTGTGAGCGTGGAGACTACGATGGCGACATCGTTATTCTGATTGATGACTCCCGTGAGAAGATATTGCAACATGAAGATGAGACCAAAGTATACCAGGGCAAGAATAGCGGTCAGCGTGCCGTAGACCAGCGTGCGATTGATCAAGACGTCAATATCGTACAAACGATAGCGCAGGACTGCAATACCAACTGATAGGGGAATCGAGAGCAACACGAGAGGATATGACACCAGGCCGAAAATCTGGGAAGACGGAAGATTGGGTTGATTCAGTATTGGGAAGAAGTTACCGAAAATAGGAAGAACCACAAAAACCCCTATGAGTACGATGATAATGCCAGAGACCACCCACTTGGTCTGTTGGCGTTCGACACGAGTGGACACACGTCTGTAGCGGTAGATTTGCGAAAAGATGATGGATACAACGGTAACGACGTTCAACAGCCCGCCAAGCCAGTCTGACACATTACTCGAACTGAATCGCAAGGTGGGTGGGATAACTGTCGAGACCGTTGAGATTATGGTGAGCAGCAAGAACAGTCCCATCCAACGGGGGACAAGCCGTCCATTTGGGAAAAGCACCAGGAACAAAGCGAGTGAAGCTAGCCCGAGAGCGCCCATGAATATGATAGGTAGAGTGAGGATTGGATAAGCGAGAGCCAGCGCGGAGAGGGGAAATCCTGGATAGGTAATATTGAACATTACGAGAAAAAAGGCTGTCACGAGAGCAAACCACTCATCAGATCTGCGCCAGAAGATGAAGAAGCCAACCCCACACCAAATCGTGACGATGATCGTGAAATAAATGATAAATAATGCTGCATAACCGCTTATAGAGAGGCCGAGAGCAGGGAGATCCTGTAACCCCTTTGCCGTCAGTGAACCGGCGATGTTGCACGTTACGAGACCAACACATGCTCTTTGGATTTGTAAATAGTACACAGGGAGACTAGCAACAAAGAGTCCCAGGCTCGGGATGACCAGAGCCAACCATACGGCACGGGCTATAAGGAGCCTGGAGCCAGACAAGCGTGTGCTTGTTTCACTTTTCATTCTTCACCTCACGGTCAGGTTTACGTAACCACAACGACACATGCGCACTCAACGTGTTCAAGTCCACCTCATTGCGCAAAGTGGAGCTGAAGTTCGCGATGATTTTGGCTGAATCGTATTTGCTGCGGTAGAAGCGGCGATCGATGATCCTTTGAATACGATGACGCAAGGGCTGGAACAGGGCATAAATGGCAACGGTTGAGGCAACTATGACAACTGGAGACTGTGAGACCTGCCCTGTGAACAGGCGCACAAGCGACCCTAGACCGATTACAAGACCAAAGTAAATCAAAGCCAGCAAGATCGTCAGCGAGCCATAGACCAGTGAGCGGTTGATGATAACATCGATATCATAGAGCCGATAGCGAACAATCGCGATATATATCGACACTGGGCCAAGTAGTAAGACGATGAGTGAAATATTTGAAATAATCAGGGTATAAAGTGAACTGGATTGGAATAGTGTAGGGTTGAATAGGACAGGTAAGAGATAAATCACATCTGCCAGGATGAGCGTGGCAATAGCAAAAACAATCCATTTTGTCTGTTGTCGCTGCACTGGGGTGGATACAAACCGATACCGATAAATTTGAGCGATGACGAGAATCCCCATAAAGACGATAAAAAATAGAAAAGAAAACACAGGGTACCAACTCACTTGCTGCAAATCGAGAAGGGATTCTACTAGAGTGTGGATCACCCATACAGGCACGAGCCAGCGTATCCATTTTGGTACGAAGCGCCCAGTAGGAAATAGAGCGAAGACAAGGAAGAGTAATATTTCGTTCAGGAATAGCAGCCAGTTGGCCGGATACTGTAAGACTGGGAAGCTTCCCAGTGCAACTATACTCCTTGATGATCCCTGCGTTACCGCCTGTAAGGCGATGAGTAATGCTATCCAGGAGTCAGATTTGTGCCAGAAGATCAACCAACCGGCTGAAAACCATATCAGCGTTGAGAGGATAGTCACGAGAACACTGAACCAGGCATAGCTCGTGAGGGAAATACCATGTGCCGCCAGTGCATGAGCTTGCTCGGGAGAGACCTGTACCCCATTGCAAGCGTCGCCAGTGCATATAGATTGTGTTTGAGTATAGAATGTAGGAAGGCTTACTACGAAGAGAATACATGTGAGTCCTGCTATTAGAATCTAGGCTGCCTGTGCCACTCTCAGTAAGCGACCTTGTAAACGCTTCTCACTCTCTTTATGCCGTTCAGCGTTCACACTAACCTGATTCGGTACATGTTTCATGTTCATTCCTCTGATCCCTGGCTTCTGCTCAAACAATAGCGAGGGTTCTTGAATCACCAGGGGCTACACATAGAGTGACGAGCAGTTCTCACCGTGATTGCTAGCATTTTACCATATGTTCGTCTCAAAATCGTTACGAAAAGCGTTACAAATTGGACCCAGGAATGCCAAGTCCTGCATCTCTCGCACGTAAAATGGCCTGGGCGCGATCAGCGACCTGGAGTTTGCTGATGATGTTCGATACGTAGTTGCGCACGGTTTTTGGACTGATCACCAGGCGATCAGCAATCTCTGCATTTTTGTAGCCCTGAGCCAGCAATGCGAGAATCCCACGCTCACGGCTGCTCAGATCCGGAAACACCTGTATAGGGCTGCTCGGCTGTAAGGCCTCGAAATAGTCAACCAGTTTGGCGGCAATCGCCGGACTAAAGTGGGAGGCATGCAGTAATCTGTGTCCCGTACGGTGACGCTTTGTTGATCGTGAATGTTCCTCCAAGTTCTTCTGCCCTCTCACGCATCGAGGTCAGGCCAATCCCGGACCGATCCGCTTCCTCAATGCCTTTGCCGTCGTCACTCACCTCAATCTTGAGGGAATCCTGCACCTGGAAACACACACAGCACGAGTGGGCGTGTGCATGACGGATTACATTGGTAACTGCCTCTTGTACGATGCGGTAGGCCGCAACCTCAACCGCAGCAGGAAGGTGAGGCAGCACTTCGGGAGCCTCTACTGTTAGCTTGAGCGAAGTATTGGGCGCTTGCTCTTCGTTTCCGAGCTGGGCGACATACTCGCGAATAGCTCCGACAAGTCCTAATTCATCAAGCGCGGGTGGACGCAGGTTATAGACGACGCGCCTGATATCACCTATAACCTGTTCTATCTCCTCCTCAAGCTGGTTTAGTAATGTATCAGTAGTCTACGGGTCACGATGGTAGATAGTACGCACTAAGCCAACGTTGAGCATGATGGCGCTGAGCATCGGCCCCAGCCCATCATGGAGGTCTCGCCGCAGACGCCGACGCTCTTCTTCCCGCGCTGTAACCAGGTGTTCACGCGAACGTTTCAAATCCCCGGTGAGTGCTTGTAGATCGGCGGTCAGGCGTACTGTATGCACAGCATTTCCGATCTGCTGTGTCAAGTCATCTAAAAGGCGGAGGTCGGCCGGTGTGAGCGCATCATCCCATCCGCGTGGCGCGATAATCAATGTGCCAACCTGCTTGCTCTGATACACGAGGGGCAGCCGCAGTGCCTCCTTAATTGGAGGGGTACCAGAGGAAGCAGCCAGCACAAACGTTGTTTCTTCCTTCACCTCGATGGCAGCGTACGAGAGCTTGAGCGCCTCCCTCACCGTCGCCACAATCGTGGACAAGACGGCATCAGGGTCCAGGGTCGTCTTCAGGCGTTGACCGAGTCCGGCCAGTACAACATACGGTTCATCGCGCAGGCCATACAAAAGGCGATTGATACCACGCTGCAGAAGACTACGCAGGGGTTGAAAAAGCACAGCCACGATACCTGTAGCGATGAGTGAGATGACCAGATTCCCATTCGTGTGAAATAAAGCTCCCAGGTAGCCGACCACGAGAACGTATATACCGATGACGAAAGCAGTGAGCAGGCCGTAGACCAGGGTGCGCTTAATGACGAGGTCGATATCAAAGAGTTGAGCGCGAAAGATAGCAATGCCGATAAAGATTGGGATCAGCATAAATGCCAGGTAGACGCTACCCCCACCCACCAGACCATTCCGCATCGGCGAATTGTTGAGATCAGACGGAAGTAGGAGAAAGATCAATCGTGTGAAGATAAACAGGAGTATAGCTAAGGCAAAGCCAAAAACTACCCATATTGTCTGCTGTCGCTCGGCTCTTGTGGATACCGATCGGTAGCGATAGACCTGCGCGATCACGGCAGTCAACAGGAAGAGAAGAAACAGGCCTCCCGGTGCGCCAGAAGCAAGTCCTCCCAGGAAGGAGAGCCAGGCCACCCAGTAGACTGCATAGAGGAGGGCACACCAGCGGGTCCAGCGTGGCACAAAGCGCCCAGAAGGAAACAAATAGAAGAAGGTAAGAAAGGAAACTTGCCCGAGAAAAAACAGGCTGTAGAACGCCAGGTTCATGGCTGAAGTCCTCCTGCAAGAAGCTGGTCAAAACTTTGACCTGCGGCAATGCTCCTCTTCTATTCTATCCGAAAGGGGAGCGCCTGTACAGGCGCCCAAGCAGGAAATAGCTCGTCGTGTACAGGCGCTCTTCGGTTCCCTCAGGCAGAGGGCAGCGTGTTCAAACACGCGCCTCTGCATTCACGCTCGAGGGCTGTGCCTCCATCGATTCGTGTCGCTCCGGTGAGAGCAGAGCATACCCGAAGCCGAAAAGTGGCAGGTACCCGATGATTACAGCAACACTTCCCAGTTCATTAGGGAAGAACGGAACAAGACTCGCGGCGTTGAGGACCAACGTAGCAATGAGCAGCCAGGGAATCCAGCGCGGGAAGACCCTTGCGCGCAGCGTCGCGATGGCCAGCAGGAGAATACCCAGAACCTGACCCACCTCGCTTGGGATGGAGAAAGGGGTAAAAGAGGCGAGAGGGCCAGCAGCCAAAATGTGTCGCGTCGCGGGATCAGTGACAAGCATAGGAACGATGGTCACAGAGGTGAATGTAATCAGGATGCCCTGAAAGAGGATGACATACCAGACGAACAGGAAACCGAGCAGCCCCAGGATGCCTGCCGGCTTCGCCTGGCGGGCATACATCCCTGGTAATCCCAGGAGCACAAACACGGACCCGATAAACCCGATGAGACTGCCGATCACGGCCACCGGGCCGGCCAGTGCCTCGGGAAAGGGGCCATTGATGAACACTTCAGAAACGTAGTAGATGATCGAAAGCACACTTCCAAGGATCAGGGCGATACCGCTCAGGCGGTACGAAGTGGTCGATGACATGAAACATTTCCTCCTTGTCAGTCAGTAAGAACTTTGTTCTGTGAGGGATGAGGACCATCGACTCTTTTCTTACTAGCAACTAAGCGTGTCGAATATTCATGGGTGTATATTTTGCGTGAAGAGCAATACACTTCATGCTCTTCACTATTTTAAGAAGAGAACTTCATTTACATTGGGGGATGTATTCCAGTTCTTTTGCACCCATTATCCTTTCACAATTCGCTCTACTCTCTTTTTTCGGGCAAGAAGCTGCTAATGGGTCGGATAACTATCTGTTTATAGTCAATGGCCTGTCAGGAGTTGAGTGTATGGATGCCCAAATGCAATAGCATCAATGTTTGATCCTTGCTATTCTCGGCTTGTTGTGCTACTAATGGTAGAAGAAAGTGTGGCAGTCGAGATGGCACTAATTCCATACGAGAGGAAGGAAAGTTATGCTCGGCTTGGCCAAGAGGAATAGAAGCGTAGAAGAGCACATTCAACGCGTGCTAATCATCCTCGCTATCGCGTGCTAATCATCCTCGCTATCGCAATCGGTGTATTCATGAACGCTAACATGTTTGGAACGTCTCACGTATATGCTCAATCGGATTCATTTAACTATAATTGTGGAAGCTACTGCTATGATATCGAAATGTTTCGACAAAGTACAAATTGGACTATTGGAGCTGAAGCCTACAATACTGTCCGTGGAATAAGTGCTGGAGACGGTCATCTCTCTAACGAAATATGGCTCATAGATGATCATACCTATAGTGGAGAGACTGATTGGGTCGAAACTGGCTACTTCATTGCTACTCAAGTAGCAGGACAAGGGTGTGCTGCTTATACTGAGGAATTCTTTTGGGCGGATCAAAGACATAACGGCGGGTACAATGCGCATTGCTTCACGCCAGTTGGCTCAGGCGACTATGGGCATGATGTAATCGACAATGTCCGACGGAGCACTAGCGATCATTCTTATTGGATTGTCACAATCACACCGTACTCAACATCACAGCGGGTTGGAACCTCAACGAATAATATCATGTATCCTAACAGGATCGATATTGGTGAGGAGTTGTTTGGAACAAACAGTGCATCAGGTCCTAAAAATGAGTTCCATAACAATCGATATAATGCGTTGAATGGGTCGTGGGTTTACTTTAGTGGAAGTACACCATGGAATCAAATCGGTAATAACCCACCGTGGGTTGGATGGAATAATGGGGAAGATGTCAATAGCGCCGGACTTTTGACCCACTTTAACGGCGAAAACTGACCCACCCACATTGACGGTCTACACCTTGACGCTCCTACTTTGATTCCTGTTTTGCCGTTAGTCCTGTTTTGCTTTTTTCTGCTGCCATACGATCTTTCATGCGGAAGCTCTTTCCGCTGACGGTAATCACCTCCACATGATGCAAGAGGCGGTCCAGCAGCGCGCTGGCAAGAATCTCATCATTGAGGAGGGAACCCCATTCGGCAAAGCTCGTGTTGGACGTCAGAATGATCGCTCCTTTCTCATAGCGGTCCCGCACTAACTCAAACAAGGAGTTCGACAACTCGGCTGTGAGCCTGGTGTACCCGATCTCATCAATCACGAGCACACGGGGAGTGAGGTAGCGACGCAACCGCTGCCTCCTCAAGCTGGGATGAGTGACGCTGCTCAGATCCTCAGCGAGGCTGGCTAAGCTCGTGAAGAGCACGGAGTAATCAGCCTCCAGCGCCTTGACCGCAAGCGCAACGGCCAAATGTGTCTTCCCAACGCCTGGCGGGCCCAAAAATACCACATTCTGATGGGTTTTGACAAACGACAGCTCTGCCAGCTCCCAGAGTCGCCGCTCGTCAATGGAGGGTTGAAAGGCAAAATCGAACTCCTCGAGCGTTTTGCGTGTTGGCAGTTTTGCCGCCTTCAACCGCGTGTGCGCAGCAGCCAGCTTGCGTCCCTCCACTTCCATCGTGAGGAAGCGCCGCAGAAACGCATCATAGGTCAGGCTATGCATTCTGGCTTGCTCCATGAGGTCTGGTAATCCTTTCTCCACATGTCTGAGGTGGAGTGCTTGCAGTAAGTCGTTCATGACGAGACCTCCACCCCAAAGAGTTGATCATACTCAGCCAGGTTGCGCACTGAGACGACGGGGCCTGCTACTTGATGTCCCAGTGGGCGATCCGTGCGGTTGAGCGGTGCAACTGGTTCGACCCCCTTGAATTGGTCGGGATGCTGTACAATGTCGTGGGAGCGAGGACGCTTCGTAAGCGTCGTAATCAGTTGACCTTGATGATAGATGCGCAGTTCGAGCTTTCGTTCGCGCACCAGTACGACCGCACCGGCTACCGGTGGATCCGCTGGTAAGCCGTAGTAGACCCCATCATAGGAGATGAAGCCATCCCAACTGACCTTGCGTTCCTCTGCGCCAAAGCGTTCCCAGGCAAACTCTTTCGGCAACGGGGTCAGATTCTCTTCAACCCACCTATCCAGCGGTACTTTGCGGGTGGTGCGATGTACCTTCTGATTGAGCCGATCACACCAGAGCTTGGCCTGCCCATTGAGATGATCGATATCGGTAAAGTGCACGCCAGGCCAGAAGCCGTTTTTAATCACCCCGACGCTCCTCTCGACCTTGCCTTTCGTTTGTGGCTTGAAAGGCCGACAGACCCGAGGCGAGACCCCAAGCGAAGCCATGAAATCGGCGAACAGCGGATTCCAGATGGGGGTCTTGCCATCCATGTCCAGGAAGACACTCTTCATGCGATCGGTCAGGGCGGCTTTGGGTAAGCCGCCAAAGTACTCGAAGGCTTCCATCATGCAGCGCAGCATCGTCGGAGCGTCGCAACGCTTGACAAACGTGATAAAGCGCATGCGCGAGTAGCTGAGCACAGCAGTGAAGCCATACACTTTGCGGTCTTGTCCCTCCTGCTCATAATGAAATTCGCCCCAGTCATATTGCATCTGTTCCCCCGGTTTCGTTTCGTAGCGCAGTATGGGCTGATGCCCTACTTTGCGCGGGCGTAAGGGACGCACAAAGTCGCGTAAGATCGTTGCATTACCGCGATAGCCCATCTCCCGCAGTCGACTCAGCATCGTTTCGCAGTTGTACAAGTGATCTTGGTGGATCCAGGTGCGAATCTGCGCCTTATAGGGATCAAGCACAGAAACTCGTTTGGGACGAGGCACGGCTTCCTTCTTTCCTCGCAAACAGCGGCGTACGGTGTTACGTGCAATCCCTACGGTTCGAGCAATCTCTCGAATAGATTTTCCTTGTGTTGCTAATTCATGTATGGTGTTAATGGTGCCACTCCTTAGCATCTCCTTTCCTCCTTGTGTATTGGATACACACGAGGATAGGGCTTGGTAAGGGGTGGGTCAATTCTTCCCGTTATTTATGGGTCCATTTTACACCGCTACTAACAAAGATCCCACGAAAGATTCAACAGGGGGTGTTGAGTATACTTGTTCATTACCGGGGAGCAGCAATCCCTGTTAAGACAGGAGAAAATGAATGCAATCCAAAAGGAGCCGCACCTTCATCGTTTTCGCGATAGTATTGATCATGGCTTTAACCACAGGCGTAGCTCTTGCTCTGAAGAATGATCAATCATCGACTACCGAGCCGACGAAGTTAGGTTCGCCCTACGTACCAGTCACCCTACCGGGACGCGTTCCATCGTTCACCACGAATGATGTGAGGAGTGTCGTTCACCTCTATGGTTTCCCTCTCAATCCGAGTGTGAAGGATGACAGAATTACCTCGATCTCTTTCATCACTGCAGCACAAGCTAGTGCGAAGATGAACGACGAATCCGTGGGTCTTCCAGACAATGCGCTTGTCTGCTATGTCGAGTTTTCTGGGCCTGTTCCTCTGGTGAACCAATCACGTCCCTATGGAGTCCCAATGTATACCGCTAAGACTGGACATGTAGTGATTGATGCATCTAATGGATATCTGCTCGTGGTTGGTGGGATATAGGCACATTCACTATTCAGTAAGCCTAGAGATAGACATAAAGTAGAGTGAAGGATGAACAATGTTGAAAGTAGAGAACAGTATGTCTTTCCCCCATAAGGCCTATTTCTTTACTTTCAGTATCTCGCTTTCTTACTTATGGTAGATCCTGCTTTTTGGCTACGCTATCAGTAGCGAACGCACCCTCGAAGCTTTCTACGAGAGCCTGCAACCCTTTGCCGCTGCCTACATGGCGCTCTTCGGGCGAGACCGCTTGCCCGCGCGCTCCACACTCAGTCGCTTTTTGGCGTCCTTGACTCTCGCGCCTGTCGAAGCGCTGCGCGAGGTCTTTCTCACCGATGGGCTTTCTCGACTGCTGGGCAAAGAGAAGCAGGCAGGTGGGCTGTGGGATCGAACTGGCACCCACTGGCTGGTTTTCGAGCGCTCTTGGCACGCGAGAGGCGGCTCGCCAACGAGCTTTGCCTCAGACTCCAGACCGGCCGGCTGCCCAGAGACGCGTGCGCCCACTCTGCGCTCCCGGATACACCGGGCGCAAGCGTGGGGAAGTCGTGCGCACGCGCACCATTGTTTCACAGGCCCATAGCTATCAGTGGCTCGGCTCGTTCGGAAACCCTGGCAACGGCCACTACCGGGAGGAACTGCGCCGCGCAGTGGCGGCCATTCACCGCTACCTCTCTGCGCACCAGTTCCCGCAGGAATGTGCCCTGCTGCGGCTGGATGGACAGTATGGCACTGGAGCGGTTCTCGCCGATCTCGCTGGTCTCTGCTATGTGATGCGCGGCAAAGACTATCAGCTACTGGATCGAGCCGAGGTCCAGGCTCGTCTGCACCTGCCCGCAGACGGGTCGTTCACTCGCCCGGAAAGTGAGCTGATGCGCACGCTCTACGATTGTCCTGACGTGCCTGTGGGATCAACCGGGCAGCGGTGCCGCGTCATCGTGGCAACCCATCCCACCGGGAAAACGAAGAGCCGGGTGGGCGTCGAACGCGGCGGGGTCGTCTATGAGCTGTTCTTGACCATGCTCCCGCAGCAGGCATTCACCGCCTCCGATGTGGTGGCCCTCTATCTGCATCGGGGAGCCTTTGAATCTACCCTTGCCGATGAAGACCAGGAGCAAGATCCCGACCGCTGGTGTTCTCATGCCTCCTGCGGGCAGGAATGGTGGCAGATCGTCTCACAATGGGTCTGGAACCTCCGCCTGGAGCTGGGCCATCAGCTTGAGCCTTCTCCCATGCGCACCACCGAGTTTGCTCCAGCCATTCCAGAGGCGTCTGAGCACGAGGCTTCCGCCTTTGGCTACACTTCTCCCGAGGCTGGCTTGCCCTGGAAAGCCGGGCGCTTCTCAGGGCGCGACTTTGCTCCTCAAGCTGATGGCAGCCTGCGCTGCCCTGCTGGCAAGTCGTTGCACCCGACCGAACAGCGCCGCGAAGCCGACGGCACCCTGCGGGTGCTCTACGCCGCCAGGATTGCAGATTGTCGTTCCTGTCGACTGCGTAAGCAGTGTCAGTGGCACGGGAGGCACACGAAAAAGCCACGTCGGGTCAGCATGTTGATGCATCCACTCCAGGGAGGATCTGCTCCCCTGTTGTGGCGAGACTGGAGTCGCAGAGAGCATCGCCGCGCCTGCATGCTGCTCTTGCGCCACCAACGGGTAGACATCCAGTTAGGCCCTCCCTGCCAGGACAAGCCAGACCCACCGCCTTCGACCTTTTCTCGGGCGCAGCGGGCCCATTATCGCCTCTCGTGGCATGAGCGGCTGGCACGCAATGCCCGTGACTCAACGGTTTGTCGGCCTACCATCACCCTGTTCGGGGTGCCAGATGCCTTCGCCGCCTTCCTCGGCCTGCCTACCCAGCAGTAACCTCCTGCTGCCCAAACGCGAGGCTGCTCTCCTCGGAGAGGATTTCCTCTCCGAGCGGATGCTCATGCCTTCTTTGCCTGGCTGTTCCTCGGTTTCTCTTCTCTGCTGCTCGATTTGCCCCCTCTGCCGCTGTGTCTCTCACCTCTCTCAGCACAACGTTCGCCTCTAGGCGACTTTTACCCACTCACTCAGATAGTAACTCTTCAATAATCTCGTTGCGCACTTCGTGGGAATGGCCTGGTAGCTGGGGGCGAGGAAGTCCGGATCTGCGGTGCGTACAAAGGCTTTCAGCTCGTCGTGCGGGGAGGGGAAACGAATAAATTTTATCTGCGCGGCAGCCATGCCTATGAGCTGTTCATCAACCCGCAGAACCCGCTTGCTATGTTGGCCGGGCTCGAGACTGAACTGCGGCGTATTGACCGTTACGCCGAGGCAGCGCAGGACGACTGTGCACGCAAAGAAAAAGCCCTGGTTGATTATCGGGAGCAGCTTGGCCACCCGTTTGAGCACGAGGAACGGTTGCGGGAACTCCTAGCACAGCAGGAACACATCAACCGCTCGCTTGATTTGGATAAGAGCGAGACGCAGGTTGTTGGTGAGGAGAAGGTCGCTTAGGGGTCAGCCTCTCCCATCTTGCTTGGTGTACGACAAGCGTGTTCAGACGGGAAACGGACGATGTATGTGTCCACCAGCACAGGAGGGAGGGCACAGGAGGAGACAAGAGCACCTCCTGTGCGGCTTGCTGGCGCTTCTCCCAGGCGGGTATACGGTGAAGCCCTGCGTGTGACCAGCCAGTGCCACCAGCGCTGGTGCTCCCGCCGACAGCGCCGAGGCGATCGTGCCCTCGGCATCGACCACCATCGGCTGCCTCCCCTCAAGCAGTGGAAGGCAGCCGAGCGGGGACGCGTCCCTGCCAGGTATGCTAGCAGCCGAGGACCGCTTGCACCTGCTTGGCCGCCGCGATCAACTGGGTGGCCTGGCTGGTGGTGATGCCCTTGCCGGTATGGGACTGGACA